>ERZ772945.2826-NODE-2826-length-10159-cov-3.720705_pt1 | contig 10159 bp, 11 predicted proteins | sample MGYA00511681_ERZ772945 | MGnify/ENA primary metagenome ERZ772945 (study PRJEB29015, sample SAMEA2737943) | human oral metagenome | biome: human oral; feature: human-associated habitat; material: dental | place: China | collected 2143 ... | reverse complement strand
TTATGGAGTAAGAAAAAGGTCAGAACGAAATCTGACCTTTAACTTAATGACATTGGCTATCTGCCGACGTTTGCCAAGGCCTCGCTATATATGGACTTTTCTGCTATGCACACCGTTCCCAATATTGTATCAATCCCAAGCATCTTTGCTCCAGGATATTGCCTCCCGAAAAGCCCAAATGCCGCAGGCCGTCGTAAATGGCATGGACGATCGCAGGCGGCGTATAGTAGGCGTCGAGCACCGTCGCACGTGCCGATGTGTACTCGGAGGCGGTCAGGTGCTGCTGCAAGGCATCGTACTCGTGCGCCCAGCTCTTGGAGCTTGGGTCGAACGCCTCGGCCAGCCCGCCGAACCCGCTGTAGGACTGAAGGAGCTTTTGCTCTTCGGCCGTCGCCTCGCGCCCCTGTGCCTCGATTTCCTTCAGGACGCGGATGGCGGCAAGATTGCGCTGGAATACGGCGTGCTTGCCGCGCGTCGTCGTCATGTCGGCGTCGTAGTCGATGGCCGAAAGATCGATCAGCGGCTCAGCGCATCGGTCAGGATCTCGCGGATGCTCGCCTTGATTTGGTTCGCCTCCTGCACCGCTTCGAGGAACGTCAGGCTCCTCCCCGCGATCCGCTTCTGCTCCTCCTTCTCGTACATCTGACGGAATCGGCTCTGATACGTCGCCTCGATCTGTTTCAGGTAGGGGCTCGCTTCCCTGCTCTTCACGAGGCGCACCCATTCCATCGGCTCGTACCACTGGAGGAAGCTCCTCCGGATCTGCGCCCATTCCCCCTCGATGAACGGGCTCTCCTGCATCGTGATCGCCTCCTCCGTCAGCGTCTCCAGCCGTTCCTCCTCCCTCTCGTTGTGCGCGTCGATCTCCCGTTTCAGCGTCTCCCACTGTGCGGACTCTTCCGCTGTCAGCTCGTCCTCCCAGTAAGCCGTCTCGGTCTGGTACAGGCGGTCGATCAGATGCGGCAGCAGGAGTCGCTCCTCCTCGCTCAGTGCCTGCTCGCCCTGTTGCAGCTCCGTCTGCAAAATCCGGACTTCCTTCTCGGTGAACATCGTTTTCGCTCCTCTCTCGTTCCCGCACCGCTCTTGCGATGGGATCCAGCACCGTTTCCGCCACTTGATGGATCGCTTGCAACAGGGCTTCGGCATCCACGTCCTGATACGCCGCCATGAGGAGCGGAAGCCCTACCGCATCTTCTGCATCCATCCCAAGGCGCGCGAGCACGACATACGCCGCACCGAGCGCAGCGAGCTCCTCCTGCGGTGCAGCCTGCCCCTTTGCAAGCTGCGCGCAGGCCGCGACGATGCGCTCCTGCGCCGTGCTGCCCTCCGATAGGCCAATCTGCGCGAGCGCATTCCGATCCCTTTCGGGATCGAATGCCCACGTCAGCTTCGTTGGCACGTTTCCCTTGATGGGCATCGTCTGCGCGATGTCGTAGAGAACGTCCATCTCGCCGTCCGCGCCCAGCACGGGAACGCCCCGGTTCCGCTCCCCCGGATGGGGGATAAGGCACCGGCCGAGCCTCCACCAAAGCGGCACGTCCGCATAGGCCGTGCCGCTTTGCGGCGCATGAAAGAAAATGCTGATCTGCCGGTCAAGCGGCTGCCTGTAATGCCGTGCCATCGTGCCGAGAAAGTCGATGAAGCGCGTCCGATTGAACCGAAGCTCGCGCATCAGCCCTTCCCGCTCACGGGCAAGCGTATGCGGCGTGACTGCCTCCGACTGGAATAAAGCCATGTGTTCTTCCTCCTTTGCTCTTCTTTCTTCCAGTATAGGGGCCTGCAGTTTTTAAAAACTGCAAACTTTTCTGCGTGCATGTGAAATAAATGAATCACGGCAAAAAAAATTCAGGTGTCCAATTTGGACACCTAAAAAAGAGGAATCATCATCGCCCGTGACGGACCGTCTTGCCTTGCTCACATTGCGGATCTGTCCATGCCATGCCATTCCATACGGATGGTTCCATGCTGTTTTCGATAAACGGTTTCAGAAACGTCGAAAGCCTTGCGTACAGTGTATCGAAATCCGGCTTATGGACAACATCGTCCAGCTTCTCATAAGCATGACGAAGATCCGCCTGCCGGTTTTGAAATGCATCAAAGTTCTCGATGTCATGCCCGCTTTCTTTTGCCAGGCGGCGCACTTCCAACATATCGAACCCAGCACAGTAGGAGTATATATCGGTATCAAGCAGGTCTTTCGCACGGCGAAAAACTTTCTGACTGGATATCGCACAAACCTTATCGGCAAGCATCTTGGACAAGGTCGCACCTTTCAGGAAAACCATCTTTCCCTGATACGAAAAGATGTAGTTCTGATAAAAGGGATGTCGTCTCAATCCAAGATCGATCTTGAATAGTTTCTCCTCATTTTGGTTCAAGATCCAAAATCCAGCGGATCGGTTCTCCGAAAAGGTGCGGTACGCAGTGACGGATAAAGTTGCGTCCACGCGTTTCACGGCCACAGCGCATCTCTTCCATCGACGCATTCTGCCGCATCCAGTCCCCGTCAATATCCCGCGTTGTCCTGCATATATCCGTTTGTGTCTTGCCATCCACGGCAAGCTTCAACGTCATGGCGCCCTTGAATACAATCGGTTCTTCCGCAAGCGCCAGTTCCGCCATGACGTCCAGCATAAGCTGCTCCATTTTGGTAATGTTCATGATCATGCCTCATCGTAGTATTCGATTGCCCAATCCCTGTACTGCTCGAATCGTGGCATGAGATCCGGCGCAATCCGCAATGTATCGAAAGACTCGCCATTCTCGTAATAGACGGTGGCAAGGCTTTCCTGTATCGCTTGGTTGTCTCCGTCTGCTCGCAGCAAGTCGTTGATCGTTTGATTGACGGTCGTGCACAAAAGCCCGCCGCGCCTCTCATATTCCACCGCCTCGAAAGACGGCACGATATATTCTTTTGTCCCCTCGATTCCGAGCGGGGACTGAACATAAATCTGCGCATACGGGTGATAGCTGCTCCCATTGGAAAGTCCCAAATAGTCCGCTGCCGTATCGTAAGCCAAAATGCACGGCGCATTCTTCAGCAAGCGGCGCAGGTACGCGTTATACGTTTGTATGGCCATAATCGGCACGCTCCTTTCATCTCATCCCATTATACCATACCCACTCCCCAAAAGAACAACCACTCATTCGAACGGGTCGCTGACCTGCACCTTGGCTTCCTGCACGCGTGCCTCGTGGGCAAGCTCCTCGTCGAGGGCCTCGCGCTGCTGCGATGCCCTTAGCTGGATGCGCGTGCCGATGAGCGCGGTGAGCTCCTGCCGCTCCGCCGCGCCCAGCGCCTCGATCTGCGCTTGGATCTGCCGCAGTTCCATCTCGCCCTGTGCGTTCGCGGCGGCCTCTAATAGGCGGTTCGCGGCATCGCCGGTCGCCCGGCTGCCCGCGATGGCCTTCTGTGCGGCGGTGGCGCAGTCCGTCGCTGCAAGGGCTATCGCGGTGCGCTGCTTCGCCTTGTCGCGCGGCAGTTCGGCGTCGAGGCTGCTCTCGTCGTAGCGGTGGAACAGCGGGCTTTTCGTGATGTCGTTTGCGGCGTGCAGGATGTAGATGTCCTCCTTGTCTTTTTCCTTCTGCGCCAAAATGTCGCCGATTCCCCGCATCTGATGCTCGTCCCATGGCTGATGGTCGCGGATGTCGAGGCCGAGCTTTGCGGCGATCTGCACGAGGATGTTCCGAAAGTTGTCGCCGAAGAGCGTGCTCTTGATGTCGCGCGTCAGGTCGTAGACCTGCCCGCCTTGCCAGCCGAGATCGCGGTAGAAAAACGAGGGATTGTTCGTGTCCGCCCACGAGATGCGCGTCGGGCTGTAATAGTCCGGCGGATCCCATGGTCCCAGCCGGGGATGGCCCACGCCGAGGCAAAGTGAAACCCGCCGAGGAGTACGCCGCCTGCCACGCTTGCAGCGATGAGTGCCTTGCCCCACTTCGGCAGGGGCTTTATCCTGTGCTCCATAAAGATGCTCCTTCCAAATATGAATCCTCTCGCTAGATATTCAGGTGTCCAATTCGGACACCTGCGCTAGCCTTCCTTCGAGAGGCGGAACCCCGACGAGCCGAACTGCGTCAGGATGAACCTGCTGACGCGGTCGGCAAAGAACATGTACATCAAGGTGACGAGGATGAATTTGAGCAGCAGGATGAGGTTGAGCACCGACTGCGTGGAGAACGCGCCGCCGTTCAGCGCGGCGTTCAGGCCGTGTATGTACTCCTCAAGCGGCGCGGTATAGTAATGGCCATGCCGCAAGGCAGCGGCGTACTCCTCAAGTGTCTGCGCCTCGAACAGCCCGTCCACGTCGTATCTGGACAAGGTGAGGGCGTAGTCGCGGGCAAATTCCTCGTCGCTTCCATAGCGCGTATAGTCGCCGTGCCCGTCATACCCCATGCCGGCATGGTTGTGGTAGTTCCGTGAGATATAGCTCGTGAAGTTTGCCGACTCGTGCACGAGCTGCGCATAGATCCAGTCCACGCGGAGTTCCTTGCCGTACTGGCTCCTTAGGATGTCATGCACAAGGTAGGCGATATCCGCATGCGGCTTGCCGGATATATCGACGGTCGCGCTCGTCCCCTTGTCGCCGATCATGCCGCGGGGAAGCTCCTCCCTGCTCCCCGCCTGCACGGTATGGGCCGAGATGAAGCTGTCCACGGCCATGTTCTCCATGGTCGCCTGAAGCATGACGGCAAACAGGCAGAAGAACATGAGGTTGAGGGCGCAGGCGAATACGCCGTTCAGCCCGTTCGACGCATACTGGCGCACCGGCTTCAGCCCGGCAAAGGAAAAGGACGTGAACGAAAAGAGGATGGCCAGGTAGAACTCCAAATACGCCATCGCGATCTGAAAGCCGATGATGCAGAAGAGGATGAAGAGGATCAGCCCCGAGACGAGGCAGATGACGAGCATCGGCCCTTTGAAGAGAAGGTCGAGGATGCCGCGCGCGCTCATCGCCTGATTGATGAGCGGCGCGATGAGGTTCATGCCCTTCTGCACGATCTTGGTCGGGTCGGAGACGGCCGCTTCCGCCGCCTGCGCGTGGGCATCGCCGCCTGCCAGCGCGCCGAGCGCGGGCAGCCCGTGCAGCGAGAGATTGCCGACGAAGTCGCTCCAGCCGAACAGCAGGACGAGGCACATGCCGTAGAAGAGGACGCGCTGCACCATCCAGCGGAAGAGTCCCTCGCGATCCTCCTGCGTGCCGAGCATGGATTTTTTCATCGCGCCGAGCGCGAGGTCGATGGTGATGAGGATAAAGAACACCCATGCCACGTAGGACTTTATGAGCCCCAATGCCTTGGTGGCCACCTTGGTCACGAGATCCACGACGTCGCGGATTGGTCTAGCGAAGTCCATCGCGACGGTCCAGTCCTTGTGCCTGCCGTGTGCATCCTGCGGCGGAGCAGCCCCGCTCGTGCCGCCTCCCTGCTCCTGCTCCAGCGCAAGAAGCCCCGGGACATAGAGGCCGGGGTCAACGGGGTCGCCCCAATAGCCATTGGGCAGCACCTCGAAATGGCAGTGCGGGCCGGTCGAGCGTCCCGTCGAGCCGGCATAGGCGATGACCTGCCCTTGCCGCACGTTGTCGCCTGCGCTTACCAGAAGCTCGCTGTTGTGCCCGTACAGGGTGAACAGATTGCCGCCATGGTCGATGGCGACGGCGTTGCCGTAGCCATCGTTCCAGCCCGCGACGTAGACGATGCCGCCAGCCGCCGCGCGGATTGGCGTGCCGTAGTCCGCCGCGAGATCGACGCCGGGGTGCCCTTCTTTCTTCCCGTCAAAAATGCGGAAGCCGAACGGGCTCGTGACGATCATCGGATCGACGGGCGAAATCATCTGCCCGCGCCCCATGCGGAACGCCCCGCCGATTTTCTGCGTGTCCTCGGTGTAGGCAAGCGCGTGATGTGGCAGCCCTGCTAGAAGCCCCGCGGAAAGCAGGGCGAGCACGAGCAAGTTTCGTATGCGCGGCATGAGACGGCCTCCTTCGGAAAAAGTGTGGGAAAAGTCTTGCAGTGAGACGTCGGATATGCTACCATAAAGCCATGGAAAACGAACAAAGACGACGAAATGGAGGGATTCGCGATGGGACTGTTCAGCAGCGAGAAAAGACAGGAGAAAAAGCCGGAACAAGGATATTACTGCCCCTCCGACGTTTGGGATGCCACATATCGAAATGCATGTGCCAACAACGATATGATTTGCGTCATGTTCGATGATATAAAACTCCTACTCGAACAAAACAAGGAACTGCTGGAACAAAATAAAGATCTGGTGGAACGAGTGAAACGTTTGGAAGATCAATCGTCCAATTCTCGGTCAGAACGGCTCCCTCTCTCCGTCGCTCGTTGAATCGAACGACAAGACAGAAGGACAGGAAAGCCTGCCCTTCTTTTATTTTGTGCCGCCTGTCTTGTTCCCGATATTTCTTTGTTCCGCGTCATTCGACGTACTCTGCCCATCCTTCAAAGACGCATTGTTGCTGTCCCTGCCCATACGGATCTGATCCAGTGTCCTGCTGCCCGTGTTTTGCAGCGTGCTCTGGAAGCTCTGCATGGAGCGGCGGTAGCTTTGGACCGGGCTGCGGCTCATCGCGAAGTTGCGGCCGAGCTGCGTCAGTGTCCCTCGGCTGAATCCGCCGCCGGTGCTGCTCCTGCCCTCGCTCTTAGTGAAGTCCGCCGCTGCGCTTGCCGCACGGAACGCGCCGACGGCGCCTGCCGCTGCCCCGACGCCGCCGGCGGCGCCTCTCGCCATTTCGACCATGCTGCTGCCGCCGAGCTGCGGTGAGCCGCTGAGCAGCCCCGTGACGAGCGCAGGGATTTTCTTCGTCAGGATATAGATCATGCCGCAGGCGAGGACGGCCTGCAGGAGGACGCCGAGGTCGTCCATCGTGCCCGGCGTCTCCTTGAGTTTCTGGATGAAGCTCTCGATGAACGGCACGGCCATCGCCGCGATGAAGGCAATCGCGCAGACTTTGATCGCGAGGTTGAACATCGCGCCGATCGCCTTCTCGGTGAGGAAGGAAAACTTCGACGTGACGCCGAACGCGAGGAGCGGGAGCGTCAGGAGCGCCATCGTGTAGAACTCGATGCGCGCCATGAACATCTCGAGCGCGGTCATGAACATGCAGTAGATGATCGCCACCATGGACACCACCATGATAATCAGGACACCAAAGCTGTCAAAGGATATGTTCGTGAAGATTGCCGTCACGCAGTCCGTGGCAAGCTGGGCGATGCGGTCGCAGTTCTCCCCGATGATGTTGTTCGCCGAGGCGGTGCTCCCGCCTGCCTTGATGCCGAGCAGCTCGAAGCCCTCCGAGAGCGAGCCCATGAGGGAGATCCAGTTCGTCATGAGGAAGAGGTAGAAGCCGATCTTCAGCGTCATGTTGATGAGGTACTGGAGCTTGTCGCCCGACATGAACTTGATGGACAGCTCCCACGTCGCCTGCACGACGGCGAGGATGACGAGGAGGCGCGTGCAGTATGGCAGGATGTTCATCGCGCCTGGCGCGATGACGTGCTCGGTGTAGTGGTTCATGAAGCCGCCCAGGATGCTGATGTCCTTGGAGGAATCCTTGAGCTCGGGCGTGTAGTAGGTGACGGCGGCATGGCTGGCGGAGCCCGCCGTCCAAAGGCCGGTCCCGATGAAGAACGCGCCGAGCTCCATAATTTTGAGCAAAAAAAATAAATGTTGCAAGATAACTCATAGAATAAGTTCCCACAACATTTATTTCAGAGCTAGTGACCGCATTGTATATGGAATGAAAACCTCACCGGGTTGCCTGGGCAAGTGCCTTATTCACCGCGTCAACGAACTGATCGTGTGAAATCGTCGCACCCGCAATCGCGTCGACTTTCTCGACCTGCTGCACCTTAACGAGCTCATCGGCATACGTTTTGTGTGCTTTGTATGCCGTCTGCGCCTTGCGATAGTGAAGCTGGTCCTTGATCTCGCCATCCTGCTTGCCGTAGTCTTCCGTCTTCACGGCACCGTTCTTGTCAATGCCCGTATACGTCGCCTTAGTAATCTTGTGATCTTGGATCGTAAGTTCGAGCTTGCCATAGCCAATCTTTGGATTCTTCTCGGACTCCGCCGTATACGTGCCATCTTTTGCCTTGGAAAGATCCATCTGCCCTGCCGAGGAACTTCCCGAATCGGTGCAGCACGCTGGCACGCTGGAAGTTCCTGACCCAGTGCCAGGTGCCTGTGCCTTGTCACTGCCGCAGCCCGCCGCTATCGTCAAGGCAAGCATCGCCGCAAGCGGCAGGATAGCCTTTGTCTTTTTCATGATTCTGCCTCCCTCATGTGTCCGTGTTCAATGATGACACGCCGCTCGGCTTCCGCGCCGACTTCCGCTGAGTGCGTAACGGTCAGGATCGTATGTCCCTCCTCATGCAGCTCGTGGAAAATCTTCATGACAAGCTGCTGATTCTTCTCGTCAAGGTTGCCCGTCGGCTCATCGGCAAGAATGAGCACTGGATAATTGATGAGCGCACGCGCAATGCAGACGCGCTGCTGCTCGCCGCCGGAAAGCTGGCTTGGCAGATGGTCTGCGCGATCCGCCAAACCGACACGGTCAAGTGCTTCGAGTGCTTCCTTTTTATCGGGCATGCTATGATAGTACTGCGCCGCCATAATATTTTCAACGGCTGTCAGGTAAGGAATCAGATGGAACTGCTGAAACACGATGCCGATCTTATCGCGGCGAAGCTGCGTAAGACCATCATTCGACACCTCCGAGATATCGACACCGTCGAGTATGACATGCCCGCTCGTCGCATGATCCATGCAGCCGATGATGTTCATGAGCGTCGTCTTGCCCGAACCGGAAGGTCCCATGATCGCAAGCCAATCCCCTTTCTCAACGGATAGATTGACATGCTGCAATGCAGGAACTTTCCCGTTGTAGAGCATTGAGACGTCCTTTAATTCTAATAGGCTCATAACTCCTCTACTCTCCTCTCAGTACGATCGCTGGGTCAACATTCGTAGCAATACGAACCGGTATCAGGCTCGCGATGCCCGTCACGAGAATGGACAGGACGATGGCGAGAATCGCAATCCCCGGCGCGAACGAGATGCCGCGCGAAAAAACATTCATGCTGACACTCTGTGCAAACAAGTAACCAAGACCGCTGCCCAAAAGACCACCGAGTGCGCCAAGGACACAGCCTTCGCCAAGGAACTCCATGACGATATTGTGGTTCGATGCACCGAGTGCTTTCTTGAGGCCGATTTCCTTGCGCCGTTCCGTCACGACTGCCGTCATGGTCGTCGTAACGCAGATCAGCGTCAAGACGAGCACAATGAGCGTGACGAGCAGAATGAGGACCTGCAGCTTCGAGAGCACGCTGAACTCCGATCGTGCGATTTGACGCACTTCCTGCGGCTGAACAGCGGGATCGGCCGCACCGATTTTCTCCTCTACCGCTGCGAGCTTATCGCCGTCTGCTACGATACTGAGCTGAGCTAGGCCAACCGCCCCCGCCTTGCCCGTAATCTCCTGCAGCGTATGAAGATCAACAAAAGCGAACTGCTCTTCTTTGCCGCCCGTCGAAACGACACCCGACACCGTGAACTGCTTGATTGCCGTTCCCTCGCCTGCACTGACCGATACCGTCTGCCCGATGGCTTTATCCGCATCTTGTGCGATTTTCTTTGCAACCTCTGCACCGAGCAGGATTTCCTTCGACCCTTCCGCTGGGTACTCTCCCTTGACCATCCAGTAAGGGCTGACCTTCTTGAGTTCCGCGAAGTCCGTGCCACCCGTAATGACCGGCTGTTTGTTGACTTCGAGTCGTTCGTAGAGGAACGGGGCAAGCCCCACGACATCTTCGCCGGAGAGCGCATTGCGAACAGACGTGAGCGATGTCTCATCGAACGTGCTGCTGTCCCCTGCGGGAAGGACCAGCACATTCGCGCCGTAAGCACGGAACTCCCTGCCGAGCTGAGCGGGTACTTCACGGTAAACCGTGATCATGCCCGAGATGATTGCCGCACCGACCGCGACGGCCAAAAGTGCGATGAACATACGCGTCTTCTGGCGCAGCAAGGCTTGGAAAATCATCGTAAAAAACATCTTGTATTTTCTATACATTTGCATCACCTGCCATGAAGAACGCTTGCCGGCTGCAAGGATAGCAGCATACGAATGGCAGGCAAGCT
>ERZ772945.2825-NODE-2825-length-10159-cov-15.395685_pt1 | contig 10159 bp, 7 predicted proteins | sample MGYA00511681_ERZ772945 | MGnify/ENA primary metagenome ERZ772945 (study PRJEB29015, sample SAMEA2737943) | human oral metagenome | biome: human oral; feature: human-associated habitat; material: dental | place: China | collected 2143 ... | reverse complement strand
CTGCTTCTCAAAGTCAAGCAGAGCCAAACACAACCACTCACTTCGGTGCAGCAGGCGATTGCGGAATGGCAGCGGCAACTAAAGTGCCAGGAAAACAACAGTTTGCTTTTACTCTTGATCATAAGGCAGCTTACCTCCTCTTCTTGCCACGCACCAGCAACACTATTCTGAACAAATGTTACTTAACTAAGGTAGAAGTAAATTCTGACAATGATATTACCGATACTTACACCCTTGACCCAACAACTGGCGAACTAACGGGGACAGGCACAGGTAAACAGATTACTGTTTCAACAGGTGGTAGTGGAGCATACGCTAACGGCTTCCCTTTAACTAATAACGCTACAAGCGCAGCTACCAATGGTGCTTACGTAGTGATAAAGCCAGGCACACACACTTTAAAGATTCGTTATTGGGTGAAGGACATTGTAACAGGTACAGAGGGAACTATAACCAAGACATTAGCATCAGCTACCTACGACCAGAATAAGTATTACAATATCACTGCTAACCTTAATGTAAAGGATTACGACGGCGATCATTACTATGCATGGGATGCAAAGGAACAATTTTGGAAGGGGCATGAATGGAATAATGGTGGCAGTCAGCCAACCCTTAATTATAATATTCCTGGCGCTACAACGTCAAGTGACTATCCCATGTCTGGTGACCGTTATCAGAACTTAAGTTTCCCAGGTTATGGCGTAAGTAATTCTGCTACAGAATCTTGTAAAATTGCTCCTAATGTTAACGAGCTTGGCTGGTACATACTGAAAGGCGACCCACGTTGGGACGCAGACGAGCTATGGACAACTATGGGTCACTTATATAAAGGCGGCATGTGGTTCAAAAAGAAAGCATACATAAGTGGATTCAACAAAAACTATGCTCCAGACGGAAGCGATTGGAGAGCAACAGGATTAGCTAACGGTGCTAACCCATCTGAAACACTCCCCTCTGCAGCTGATGCAAGTAAATACTTCTACTTACCTACTTTGGGATACTACATGCAAGGAAGACTATTTTTCGTTGGTCAGCATGGCCACTATTGGTCGTCCAGTGCTGTCGGGTTGACCCCTCATGGTGCATACGCCCTGAGCTTCACTAGAAATAGTGTCACTTTGGAAGGACCAGTCGCCCCCACCATAGGAATGCCAAATCGTTCCTACGCATATAGGGTGCAAGCATTTGAATGACGAGGCTTGACTAATTCTCTTTTTCTGGGAATGAGAACCTGTCGGACGCATATTCTGTCAAATGCATATCTGTATGCTGTTAGATGCGTATTCCGTTGCTGCGCTCACCGTATCTACGCACTGGAGAATGCGTATTTAGCAACTCGTAGATACGCATTGCGCAGCTGCTAGATACGTATCTGACGGCAACGCTCACCACATTCAGCAGCGACGATCACCGCATCTGTCAGTACGTAGATACGGTGAGCGCAGCAACGAAATACGTATTAGGCAGGAGAAAGATGAGAGAAAGGGGGAATTTAAGTGATGAAAGGCGGGAAATAAACAAAGAAAATAGGATAGGGCGGCATGAAGATGCAACGAATAGACGCGGGAGCGTGCTGCCCTACGCTATGATAAACAATAGTTATTTAATAATTTAAAAACCTAAGAATTATGAGATTTAAATTAGTTCAAAAGAAGAACCCGCAGAAGCGGGAGGAAGTGAAGTTTTATGCCAATGCGGTAAACGTTGGGCATAAGTCGCTGGACGACATTGCACGTGACATTGCGGGGCGCTCGTCGTTGACGCGTGGTGATGTATCGAACGTGTTGTATAACTTCATCGATTGTTTGCCTCATTACCTCCGTGACGGTTTCAGTATTCAGTTAGGTAATTTCGGCTCAATGCGTGTCACGTTGTCGAGCAAAGGTGCAGAAACAGAAAAAGCTTTTAAGACCGAGACGATTAAGCCACGTGTGGTCTTTACGCCGGGAACCGAATTGAAGCGTGAGTTGGCCACAAACTCTTACGAATCGTTGAGAAAGAAAGACGAGGAGGAGAAAGATAATAAAAAGGAGGAAAAGAAAAAGAAAGAAGAAGGAAGTGGACCAGTAGCAGGGTAAAAGCCTCCCTAAGCCTTCCCCCTCTCTTCGGCTACTCTTTATACACATCTTTTAGGCTCATATAAAAGGCAACTTGATGTTCAAAAATCTGTAGTCCTTTCTTTATTGTAATGTATCCTGGTCTGGTGTCCTTTCCCATATCACACCAGCCTTGAAGACGTGCGATAATCCACGTAGCCCATGGTAGAGATCTCTCTTTGAAGGGGTTTCTACCATCTTTGGCTCTTGGACTCTTTGAGTGTATCATCTTCATTAATACCTGTAACACGACGACCTGAACGTCGGTAAAAATAATACTGGCTGATACATCTTCTCTTTTTGTATCGTAGGATCTCTTCAGTGCCAGACATTTAAGTGCTGCAAGAAAGGTTAGGGCAATCAATTTCTTTGTACTCTCTCCATCCTCCAACTGTACGTTTTCTATTGTAAAACCCTTAGATTTTGTAACTCTAAAAAGCTCTTCAATGAGCCAGCGACACTTGTACCATTCGATACATTGCACGGCTTGGGTAAGATTGGTTACTTCATGCGAAGTCACCAAACGCCACTCTATTGGCTCTTCTGCTGACGGGACTGAGTCGGCACGCTCCTTAACATGTACACAATAAACATCCAGTTTCTCTTTTACGCCTGCATTTGAGTGTGGTGCATGGATAGTAATGGGCATAAAACGTACTTCCATAATTGCAGTTCTATTCTTACGACCTTTCCGCCCAGGTAGTGAGAAGCGATATTCTCCCATTGGTTTACGCTTGATTAAGAGTTCTGTAAGCGTCTCAAAATCATCGTCTACAGCACATTTGCGGTTATGGCTGGATCGTATCAGGAAATCACATCCTGCTTCCAATGTCTCTTCCATAAAGGCATAGATATCATTCTCACGATCGCCAACAATAGTCTTGCGGACATCAGATGGAATACATGCTACAGTTTCCTTTGCGGCTAATGCCCATCGGTAGGACTCTTTATCCTTATAAGGTAAGGTGGCTCGTCTGTTGGTCTTCTTCCTACCTTCTACCCGCTCACGATTCCATATCCTCAGTGAAGAGAAGCCTAGAGGCAGATAGGACGTAGTATCTATGAGCAAAGTGGGATGCACAAAGATTGAGTATTTCTTTAACGACATCGAACCATCTCCGAAATCAGGATCTTCCTCTTTCAAACGTCCTTGGATATGGTCGTAAGAGAGTTCTGTCGTATCTTGGATACACAATACATGTTCCTGCCCAATACACTTATTTCCAGAGTGTTGTCTTATTCTATCTATGAGTTCATCCATATCCCAATTTTTATTATGTAGCACCCTATATGCACCTATTTTATCTGTCAGTTCTTCGAAGCACTGATTGATAACTGCACTCTGTTTCTCTACCATTTTTGTGAATAAACTGGCAATTCTACGCCCGATTCTAAGATCTCCTCCAAGGGATTCAAAAATATTAAGTATACATATACAAAGATACTAAAAAACTATGATATATACAAATAATTAACTGACTCTTAATGTGTTATAATGTTAAAAGGATGTGTATAAAGAGTAGCTCTCTTCGGAGAGGGGGCTTTCGTATAAGACAGAAGAACACGGATAAAGACATAGTAACATACGAACACAAGGTTATAGTAACAAAGTTTTTAGACAGAAGAACACAGAGACATAGTTTTTCAAGAGGAGACATAGTAACAAAAGAACACATGACTATGTTACTAACGGATTGTTCTTTTGTTACTTTGTCTTACTTATAACAATGTTACTCACAGCTTGTTCTTGTGTTACTATGTCTTTTAAAGCAGCTACTATGTCCTGAAGCGGGAATAAATCGTTTAAATAGGATGTTAATATCTTTTTTTTTCGTACATTTGCAGTCACACGAAGCTAGGGATGTCTTAGCTACACAACAACAACGACAATATGGATGATGAAATAAAAGACATGGACGAGCTTGCTCCTGCCGATGAGGTGCAAGGAAAGGAAACTCATTCTGACTACAAGCCTGCTGACAGGTTTGACGCTGCTGCAGTGCATCACCTCTCTGGTATGTATAAGAATTGGTTTTTAGATTACGCCAGTTATGTAATCCTTGAACGTGCCGTTCCACATATCGAAGATGGTTTGAAGCCTGTTCAACGCCGTATTCTCCATTCGATGAAGCGCATGGATGATGGACGATACAATAAGGTTGCGAACATTGTTGGGCATACCATGCAGTTCCATCCACATGGCGATGCATCCATCGGAGACGCTTTGGTGCAGTTAGGACAGAAGGATTTGCTCATTGACACACAAGGGAATTGGGGCAATATACTTACTGGTGACCGTGCAGCTGCGCCTCGTTACATCGAAGCTCGCCTATCCAAGTTTGCCTTGGAAACTGTTTTTAATCCTAAGACAACCGAATGGCAACTCTCATACGATGGTCGTAACAAAGAGCCTATCACACTTCCGGTGAAGTTCCCATTACTTCTTGCACAAGGAGCAGAGGGTATTGCCGTTGGTTTATCATCAAAGATTCTTCCTCACAACCTCAACGATATCTGTGAAGCAGCAGTGCAATACTTACGGAATGAGGACTTTCATCTCTATCCAGACTTCCCTACTGGCGGAAGTATTGACGCTGCGAAGTATAATGATGGACAGCGTGGTGGTGTGTTAAAGGTGCGTGCCAAAATAGAGAAACTTGATAACAAGACCCTCGTCATACGTGAGGTTCCTTTCACCAAGACGGCTAACTCACTTCAAGAGTCTATCACAAAAGCAGTAGAGAAAGGTAAGATAAAGGTTCGTAAAGTGGAGGATATGACCGCCTCTGAGGTTGAGATTCAACTCCACCTCACCCCTGGTACGTCCAGTGACAAGACCATTGATGCCCTTTATGCCTTCACTGATTGCGAGATAAACATATCTCCTAACTGTTGTGTCATTGAAGACAATAAACCTAAGTTCTTGACTATCTCCGACGTTCTTCGCAATTCCGTAGAACATACAAAGGCGTTGTTGAAGATGGAGTTAGAGATTCGCAAACACGAACTGGAGGAACAACTCTTCTATAACTCATTGGAACGTATCTTCATTGAAGAGCGTATTTATAAGGAGAGGAAGTTTGAGACAGCAAAGAACTTAGACGAGGTTGTAGCCTTTGTTGATACTAAGTTAGAACCTTATAAGAAGACCTTTATTCGCGAAGTAACCCGTGAGGACATCCTCCGCTTACTGGAGATTAAGATGCAGCGAATACTGAAATTTAATAAAGATAAGGCTGACGAACTCATTCAGAAGATAAAGGCTGAGATTGCAGAAATAGATAAGGATCTTAGCGAGATGGTGCGCGTTACCATCGAATGGTTCACTCATTTGAAGGAGAAATATGGTAAAGATCACCCTCGCCACACAGAGATAAAGAGCTTTGATACCATCGTTGCAGCGAAAGTAGTTGATGCTAACGAGAAGTTATACATAGATAGTAAGGCTGGATTCATTGGTACTGGACTCAAGAAGGCAGAGTTTGTTCAAAACTGTTCAGACCTTGATGATGTCATTATCTTCTATCGCGATGGTAAGTATAAGGTAATTCGTATTGCCGAAAAGGTGTTTGTGGGTAAAGGAGTTATATATCTTCAGGTATTCAAGAAGAATGATAAACGCACCATCTATAACGTTGTTTATCGTGATGGAAAGACTGGTCCTTACTATATCAAACGCTTTAATGTCACCTCCATTACACGTGACAAAGAGTATGACTTAACCTCTGGTACAGATGGATCAAGGATCATCTACTTCACAGCTAACCCTAACGGCGAGGCCGAACTGATAAAGATTACCCTTGATCCGAACCCTAACAAGCCCAAACAAAACATCTTCGTTGAGTATGACTTTGCTTCTGTGCTTATCAAAGGACGTACTGCTAAGGGCAAGCTACTCACAAAGAAGAACGTTCATCGTATCTCACTGAAGAGTCACGGACACTCAACACTGGGCGGACGAAAGGTTTGGTTTGATCCAGATATCAACCGAATCAATTACGAAGAGCATGGTCGTTTCCTCGGAGAGTTCGCTGATCAAGACAATATACTCGTCGTCTTGAAGAATGGGGAGTTCTATATTACGAACTTCGATGCAAGCAATCACTACGAAGATAACATCCTTCGCATAGAGAAATTCATTGCAGATAAACCATGGACAGCCGTTATCTATGATGCAGACAATCAAGGTTATCCTTACCTGAAACGCTTCCAAATGGAGGGAACAAAGCGTCATCAGAACTTCATAGGAGATAATCCTAACTCACAAATGGTACTCTTGACGGACGTTGCTTACCCTCGTATTCAAGTGACATACGGCGGGGTGGATGCTTCAAGAGGTACTGAAGAGTTTGATGCTGAGCAGTTTGTTGGTATCAAAGGATTCAAAGCTAAGGGTAAACGACTTACCACTTGGAAAGTAGATAAGATTGAGGAACTTGAGCCAACACGCTTCCCAGAAGAAGAGAAGAAGGATAATAACGATGAGGGAGATAATGGAGATGATACTCAAGAAGAGCCTACAACAACTCCAATAGAGGAGAATCTCGACCCTGATGCAGGTAAATCTCAACAACAAGTGATTGATGAGATAACTGGGCAACTCAACTTGTTTACAGATGAATAACATGATATTCCCACTTATAGAGACTTGATGTGAATGTTTCTATAAGTGGGATTTTCTCTTTAACGGAACTTATGCCTATGAAACTAAAGACTCTCTTTTTACGTAAAACGAACTTCTTTATAACGTTTCTCTTACTCTCTTCAGCAACCTTACAAGCCCAAGACACCTTATATAATAATAAGGTGATAAGCAATGCACAAATGTTGGGTATCGGTACAGCTAACGTCCTCGACACTTACTTATCACAAGAGAAATACAACGGAACAGAGCTTAGATACATCTCACATACAGTACGTGAGAATGGTAGCAGGGTGTCACGAGAACTGATACATCAAGCTCAATTTATCTATGCACACAATCGAAGAGACAATAATAACGAATTAGGAGGCTATTACAACTTCCAATATAACTGGCAATATGTCATCAATAAATGGACTATCGGCAATGGAGACTTACGCTTGAAAGCTGGTGGAGGAATTGACACAAGGCTTGGTTTCCTTTACAACACAAGTAATGCCAATAATCCAGCACAAGCTTATGGGCAACTAAACATCGCTCCTAATGTTACAGCTGATTATCGGTTTCACCTTTGGAACAAGCCTTTCTGTCTCCGTTATGAATTACAAATACCACTCATTGGATTAGCTTTCTCACCTAATTATGGGCAAAGTTATTATGAGATATTCACGAAAGGTAATTACGATCACAACCTCGTTTTCACAACTCCCATCAATGCTCCTTCACTCCGACAGATGGTTACAATTGATTTTACATTGCATCATACCACCCTCCGTCTCGGCTATCTTGGCGATTACCAACAGGCTAAGATGAACGGATTACGCCAACACACGTGGAGCAATCTATTTGTATTGGGTATCGTAAGAACATTTTCTATCAATAAAATATTGCCATGAGAAGAATCCAATCTATCATCAGCTATATCACAACGAGCCTCCTTCTGATTCTCTTGTTGTGCTCTGTTACGAGCTGCATTGATAATGAAGAGTATGCCAACAATCCACGTGGAAACTTTGAAGCATTATGGAAGATCATGGATGAACATTATTGTTTTTTCTCACAAAAGGGAATAGATTGGCAAGAAGTTCATCAACGTTATGCCAAACAGTTCGACACATCCATGAATGAAAAACAGCAGTTTGAAGTTTTAACGAATATGCTTTCAGAACTCAAAGATGGGCATGTCAATCTTTACACCTCTTTTAATATCGGACGTTATTGGGCGTGGAGAGACAACTATCCAAAGAATTATTCTGACTCGCTGGAGCGTAAATACCTGAAGAGTGATTATCTCATTGCAAGCGGATTAGACTATACTGTCTTTGATGATAACATTGGTTATATACGCTGCGAGAGTTTCCAAAATCCTATTGGGGCTGGTAATTTAGATGACATCCTACTGCATCTTCAACCTTGCAACGGGCTTATTATCGATGTAAGGAACAATGGAGGTGGACAGTTAAGTAATGCTGAAGAACTGGCAGCAAGGTTCACGAATAAGGAGGAGCTTGTTGGTTATATCCAGCATAAAACAGGTCCCGGTCATAATGACTTCTCATCACTTCAACCCGAATACCTCACTCCCGGAAAGGGTATTCGATGGCAGAAACCAGTTGTTGTGTTGACTAACCGCAGTGTATTCTCTGCTGCCAACGAGTTCGTGAAGTATATGAAGTGTTGTCCAAACGTCCACATCGTTGGTGATAAAACAGGTGGCGGAGCAGGGCTACCTTTCTCTTCCGAACTACCCAATGGATGGTCTATTCGTTTCTCCGCATGCCCCATGTATGATCGAGATAAGCAAATGACAGAGTTCGGTATTGACCCTGATTATAAAGTAGACATCACTGAATCGGATCTCATAAAAGGTAAGGATACGATTATTGAGTTTGCTCGTAAACTCATTGCAAAGTAATTGAACCAATCCTTCAACCTCCCGAAAGGAGAGCTTGAAGGGTTGGTTTTATAAAAGAATAACCTCTATCTTAAAACCACCAAACACTCGTTTTAGTTTTAATTTTAGTTGCTGTCACATTTAACATTTGCATTAATTATCTATTTATCAACACCTTATTCGTATTAACAAGATGACAGGAGTGACAGGAAAAATATTTTTCTTCATTCTCAAGAAAAACTTATATAGCTTAGACTTAACGACAACATACCCCTATCACAGATAGTTACAGAGAAAGAGAAGGGACTACAAGAATACACAGATAACAATAACAATAAAATGAAGAAAACTATTGGCTGTTTACAACTAAACGTTAAAAAGAAATTCACAAACATTTGGTTATATCCAAAACATTATGTATCTTTGCACTCGTTATGCGCCTGTGGCGGAATTGGTAGACGCGCTAGACTTAGGATCTAGTAACTTACGTTGTGCAGGTTCGAGTCCTGTTAGGCGCACAAAAAAGAGCTAAGCATTATTGATGGTTAGCTCTTTTTTATTCTATATACACATGTCAACATTGAAACCTCATGGTCTGACCTATCATTAATCACCCTCATTATTCATCATCAACATCAGCCCAAATAACACGGGCACCCGATGCCATGTCTTGAATCTTCTTCCCCTTCCGTCCGGCACGGGCACCAGAAGGAACAAACTTGCACTTTATACCCTTGATATTTCGTTTGAGATTGAAGTCCTCCGGATTCTCCACCGGTTCGCTCTCTACGCTGAGGTGGAAACGTCCTAAGCCATCAAGAACAACCGTCTCACCCTGTCGAAGGCGATAAGAAATCTCATCAATGAGGGCAATAACGAGCCCACGAACATCACCACGAGTAAAGGATGTGTTCTCCTGAATGGCATCAGCTAACTCTTCAGTAGATACTTCGCCCGCACTAACTGTACGTGCATACCAATGCCCAGCACTCTTTTTATCTTTGAACTTACTCTGTTCTAATCTGATTTGAATTGACATAATATTATCTTTACTTAGTTACTCTGTCGGTTAAATAAGGCTCTTTGTTCTACCAATAGAGCCTAACTTATCTTGTAAAACAGTTGCAAATATAATAAAAAAGGATACCTTTTGCAAGAAAAAATAGATTATTTTTTAGACAAAAACAGATTTAACTCCAACTAAAAATAATCTATTTTTCCAAGTAATAAAGACCTTTCTCGAATAAAGGTGAGCCACATCTCCCTGTTAAAAGACGATAGACAGAACAAAAGAAAAGCATATATAAGAGGTGTGCTAACCTTTTACGAGTACAACACACAATGAATAAAAGGATAACAAACATAGCCTATTAAAGGAGTAAATAATATCATTCTACACTAAAATAATCTCTTAATTACTTGCTAGAAACAAAAAAAACACTTACCTTTGCACCCGCCTTACAGATAGTAGGGGCGTTTAGCTCAGTTGGTTTAGAGCATCTGCCTTACAAGCAGAGGGTCGGC
>ERZ772945.2823-NODE-2823-length-10168-cov-6.250173_pt1 | contig 10168 bp, 9 predicted proteins | sample MGYA00511681_ERZ772945 | MGnify/ENA primary metagenome ERZ772945 (study PRJEB29015, sample SAMEA2737943) | human oral metagenome | biome: human oral; feature: human-associated habitat; material: dental | place: China | collected 2143 ... | reverse complement strand
CATCTTGGAGAAAAACTCGGGAGTTCCGCTACTATACCGATTACGCCATCGGCTACCTGACGCGGGGTTGTTATCGCGGATGTGCGTTTTGCATAAACCGCAATGCGAAACGGTCTGAAAAGCACAGTTCCATAGCGGAATTTCTATCCCCTGACGAAGGCAGTGCGCCGGCATTGTAAGGGCAAACGAAAAGAGAGCCAAGGGATTGGGCCTTGGCTCTCTTGCGTATCTTTTTGGAGGGATATTATGGCAGCCATTGACGATCTCGCAGCGCAGGTCAGTGATCCGGCGCTGCGGAAAAGGATTCAGGCCGAACTACTGCGAGCAAGCAAGCAAAAGAAATTCGGCCTCGTCTTCGAGGAGCATCTGCCGGGGTGCACGCAGCTCTATGACGTTCCTCTCACGCCAGGACGCCTGGCAGCCCGGCAAGGGGCCCTACAGGAGCTCTATTATATCGAAGAAATCAATGGCGAAACTGCGCACTGCACCCAGCGCACAACGAGAGAAGCCGCGGATATCCCCGTGGAGGAACTTGTCACTGTAGCGGAGTTTGGCGATCCGATCTACCCCTATCTCGCGCCCATCGACACCGTAGAGAACGCGCCGGACAGTGATCTCTGGCATACGCTCATCGAGGCGGACAACTATCACGCGCTCCAACTGCTCGGCTATCTCTACGCGGGAAAGGTAGATTGTATTTATATAGATCCCCCATACAATACAGGCGCGAAGGATTGGAAATACAACAACGACTATGTGGACGGCAATGACCAATACCGTCATAGCAAATGGCTCTCCTTTATGGAAAAGCGCCTGAAACTCGCAAAGAAGCTGCTGAATCCCAAAGATTCTGTGCTTATTGTAACCATTGATGAAAAGGAATATCTGCACCTTGGATGCTTGCTGGAGGAACTATTCCCAGATGCACATATGCAAATGGTAAGTATTGTAAACAACCCGAATGGCGTAGCGCGTGATCATGAAATGTATCGTGTAGAAGAATACGCCTATTTCATTTATCTTGGGCAAGCTGGCCCTGTCCTGCTTGAAGATCCTCTTTTTACATCTGACGTCAATCAAAAGAAAGAAATATCTGGAAAGGCTGATGACATCAACCATTCCCAACGTAAAATACGTTGGGAGCCGTTGATGAGAGGGGGAAGTAATTCGGATCGATCAAGTTCATCCGGTTGCTTTTATCCTATCTATATTGATCCAGAAAAGCACTGTGTTACAAAGGTTGGCAATGCAATTCCTAATGGCATGAATAGATATCTTGTCCCCAATGTCGAAGGACTTGTAACAGTTTGGCCTATTGCTGTCGGTACAGGTGCAGAAAAAGTATGGCGAACAACAGCAGAGAATTTTCGAAAACTCCTCAAACTGGGGTATGCTAAGGTTGGTCAATATGACAAAAAGAATCATCGTTATTCGTTGCTGTATCTTGGAAAGATGCAACGTGAGAGAATTGAGCGTGGCCAAATTAAAATTATAGGACACGATGAAAATGGTGTTGCCATAGTCAAAGCAGCAGAAAATCAAATGATTCGCCGCTTTCCCAAAACAATATGGAACCGCCAAGCCCATAATGCTGGAGAATATGGTTCTCGTTTAATTCGCCGCATCATTCCAGGGCGAGACTTTACCTTCCCGAAATCGTTATATGCAGTGAGAGATACAATCAAGACAGTGATGCTGGAAAAGCCTAATGCTTTAATTGTCGACTTCTTCGCCGGAAGTGGCACAACCCTTCATGCTGTCAACCTTCTCAATGCTGAGGATGGTGGACAGCGTCGTTGTGTCATGGTAACGAATAACGAGGTATCTAAAAAAGAGTCAAAGAGTTTACAAACACAAGGATTACATGAAAGAGATTCCACATGGCAAAAATATGGCATTGCTCGTTATGTGACCTGGCCGCGCACAGTCTGCTGCATTGAGGGGCATGATGTGAATGGACAGCCGCTGAAAGGGAAGTATCTTGGCAGTGACCGGCCGATGGCAGACGGCTTTGCCGCCAATGCCGCCTTTTTCCGGCTTGGCTTCCTCGATAAGCATTCCATCGCCCGTGGCGAGCAGCTGGAAAAGCTGCTGCCCGTGCTTTGGATGAAGGCTGGCGCGGTCGGCGCGCCGCCAAAGGCCACAGAGGAACACCGTTTCTACCTGTTCCCGCGTAACCGTTTCGCCGTGCTCATCAACCCGAAATATATCTACGAATTTACGCAGGCATTACATGATGACGGTTTTGATGTCGCCTTCATCATTACCGACTGCGAGGCAGAGTATCGGAGCATCGCGGATGGTCTGAACGTAAAACAGACGTATCAGCTGTACCGCGATTATCTGGAGAATTTTATAATCAATACGGGGAGGAATTGACATGCGCCTCGTTATTGCTCTTTTTCTTCTGGTTAGTCTGAAGAGGTTTTTATTTTGTGGTATGCTGAGGGAGTCAAGGGGTTACTCTTGGCGGCTGGTTTCCTCCGTTTCCAATTCCATAGAGAGAGCCCTGCACATTTAGCGGGGCTCTCTCTCTCTATCGGGCCGGAGCGGGGCAGCTTTCGTGGCACCGACGTTACAGGGGTTTTCGCCGGGCGGGCGTTAAACGCGGGAAGGATCATAACGTGAAGAATTTGTTTGATTTGCAGCGATTCGCTGCAGAGGCCGAGACTGCGGAGAACGCGGAGGCAGAGAATACCGAGGCGATTCCGGCCGAACTGGCGGGCGTGAGCGAGGAGAGCGCGCGCGAAGCGATGCAGGCGGCCAAGGCACAGGCCGAACCTGCCGAATCTGCCGAACCTGCCGCGCCGGGCGAATCTGCCGAGCTTGCCGCGCCTGCCGAGAGCGCGGAGGACGGGAATGCTGTGGGGGCCGCTGAAGCTGACAGCGAGAACAAACAGTATGCCCCGCCGCAAAAAATCCCGTATGTGCGCTTTAAGCAGGAACTCGACAAGAAAAAGGAGCTGGAGGCGCAGGTGAAGGCGCTCTCGGCGCAGATGGAGGCGCTGAAGGCACAGCCTCAGCAGCCGGCCCCGCCGCCGCCGATGCAGCCGGCCCCGCAGATGCAGCAGCCGCGGATTACCCCGGAGGCGACGAAACAGCTAAACGCCATCGTCCGCCAGCAGGCGCTGCAGCTGACGGGTTTCTCCAAGGAGGACGTCGACGCGCTCTCTTATATGGACGACGACGACCCAAGGCGCGAGCAGTGGAAAACCGCTGTGGATGTGGCGCGGACGCAGGTCATCGACGGCGTGTATAAGATGCAGCAGCAGCGGGCGGCGCAGGCGCAGCAGTTCATGGCGCTGCACAATGCCGCGGTAGCGGATTACAACGCGTTTGCACAAAAGGAGATGAGCGACCCGGCATATCCGCAGGTGATGCAGTATGCGATCAACGAGTATTTCACGAACGGCATCAGCAAGGCGGAGCAGCCGGCGATCGCGGCGGCGTACCAGCGCATTGAGCGCAACCTAGCCTCACCGGGCGATATCGCGCTGGTGAAGCGTTATTTCAGCGACGCAAAGGCGGCTTGGAAGGCAGCACAGGCGGCAGCCGCGCCAAAGAGCCAGCCGCTGGCGAAAGCCGCACAGGCGGAGCAGTTCCCCCGCGCAGGCAAGGTGCAGGGGTCCGCGGACGCCGGCGGGAACATCTCGGCGGCTGTGCTGGATAAGATGCTTTCTGAAAAGAACTGGGAAGATATTCCCGACAAGTATAAACGAATGCTGCTCTCGGGGGAGCTCGGGAGCTGAGACGATAGGGGGCAACACCGATGGCAACGACGAAAATACCAGATACGCTGGTGATGAAGGCCTGGGCAAAGGATACCTGGGCAAGCGGTCTGCATAAGAGTTATTTCGAGAAGTTTACGGGCACGGGCGCAGACAGCATTGTGCAAATCAAAACGGAGCTGCAGAAAGGCAAGGGGGACACGGTGACGATTCCGCTCCTCATGCCGCTGACGGGGGCCGGCGTGACGGGCGACAATATGCTGGAGGGGCATGAAGAGAATCTCATCTACAAAGATTTCGCGGTGACCATCAACCAGCTGCGCAACGCGGTACGCCTCGAGGGGCGTTTTGAGGAGCAGAAAACCCAGCTGAACATGCGCACGGATGCGAAAAATGCGCTTTCGGACTGGCTGGCGACGAAGATCGACAAGACGATTTTTTCCGTGCTTTCAACGAGTCCCAGCGAAGACCGCGTGATCTATGCGGGCGGGGCAGCGAATGCCGGGGCATTGACGGCAACGCAGACCTTTTCCGCGGACCTGATCGGCATGGCAAAGCGCAAGGCGACGGCGGACGAAAACACGATGGTCAAGCCGATTAAGATTGACGGCGCGGACACCTATGTCATGGTGATCGACCAGTGGCAGGCGCGCGACCTCATGAAAGACAAAACCTTCCTTGATGCGCAGCAGTACGCCGGCATCCGCGGCAAGGACAACCCGATTTTCACGGGTGCGCTCGGCATGTATGACGGGGTGGTGATCCACCAGAGCAACCGCGTATTTCGCGATACGACGACGAACACGAAGACGCCGGTTTCTAACGCGCTGTTTTTGGGTGCGCAGGCCGCGGTGATGGCGGTCGGCAATGAGCCGGAGTGGAATGAGGACACGTTTGACTATAAGAATCAAACGGGGTTTGAGTTCGGGCGCATCTTCGGCATTGCCAAATCCGCGTTCGATTACGACGGAGACGGCAAGAAGACCGATTTCGGCGTGGTCAATGTCATTACGGCCAGCCCGAACGATAAATAACAGAGGAGAGATCAGAGGGGCATGGGGGCGTGTCCCTCTTTGTATAAAGAGCGGCAGCGGCGGGGAGGTCGGTTTTGATGGCGATGACGGTAGAGGACGTGATTCGCCGGGTGCGGGCGGCGGTGCATGACGAGCAGGAGACGGGCTACAGCGATGAGACACTGACGAGTTATATCAACGACGGCATCCGCTTTTTGCGGCGCACGGTGTTTGCCATCAATCCGCTCCTGCTGACGGATGTGGATGTCTCGGGCACGCTCGCGGCAGGGGAAAGCCGCATTGCGGCGGGCGTACGGCTCTCGCATGTTTCGGCGGTGCGGGTCGGCGGGCGGCTGCTGACGCAGATGAACCCGAACGAGGCAGAGGATCTCAGCGCGGCCGGCGAGCCGCGATATTATTATCTGACGGGGCTCAGTGCAGTGCAGGTGTATCCGGTGCCGCAGGAAGCGGCGGCCTACCATCTCGTGGGCACGCGGGATATGGAGCTTTTGACGAAGGGCTCGGACGTCTCCCCGTTCCTGAACGATATGGATGATTGGCTGCTGGAATACGTGAACATTCGCGCGCTGATGAGCAATGAATTTGAAACCAGTCAGGAAAACACTGTCATGAGCGACATCATCGCGCAGATGGAGGCGATGCTCCACAGTCTCGCCCCGCACGGCATCCAAACCCGCGGGTACTGGGATGAGGGGGCGAAGTTGTGAAGCTTCGGAACAAGCACACGCGCTATGCACCGCCCGTACAGACGGTGGGGTTCTCGGATTTTTCCGGCGGGCTGAACACGTCACAGGTGCCGGAGCTCATCAAGGAAAACGAGCTTTCAGCGGCGGTGAATGTGGAGCTCTACAAGGGACAGCTGCGGGTGATCGCCGGCACGATGCCGGTGGTGCAGGCGGCAGAGATGGAACTAACTGACCTCATCTTTGACGCGGTGGGGATGACGCTTCTCGTGGCAAGTCAGAAGACGGGCAAGCTCTACCGGGTGACCTCCGGCACGCTTACAGAGGTGGGCGCGTTGCAGACGGACGGCGCATATATCAGTTATACGACCTGGGAGGACGGGGTAGTCATCGCCGCGGGCGGCCACCTCCAGTATTATCACGGGGGCCTCTTGGAGACCATCGAGGAGAGCCCGGTAAGCTGCCGCGGAGTGTTCGTCAAGGAAGGGCGCGTTTGGACGTTCTACGGGGACGAACTGCACGCCTCGGGCATCGGCGATGAGCACGCCTGGAAGAACGACAGCAATAACGAGAGTTCTGCGCAGTGGCTCCAGGTGGGCTACAAGGACGGCGGGAAAATTGTCGGGGTGACGACGCTCTCGGCAGACACGATTATCTTCAAGGACAATCTGCATGCCTACCATCTGTCGGGGAGTTATCCGAACTGGAAGGTGTCGGAAATCGGCCGACAGATTGAGTGCAAGTGTTACCATGCCTGCGCGGCGCTGGCCTCCTCTACGGTGGTCTTAGGGCGCGACATGGTGCAGGTGATTAACGTTACGGACGAGTATGGCGACATGCGCGCGACGAACATCAGCGATAAAGTCTACCGCGAGGTGGCGGACATCGGGGCACGCGTAAAGCTCCGATATTTCCCCTCGCTCGGGCAGGTGTGGTTCATCGACGGGGCGCAGGCGTTTTTATTTTTGGACGTGGCGGCGGCGGCGTATTTTTGGCGGGCGTATCACGCACCGCTGGTGGATGCGGTGGAGGCGGATGGGCGTATCTATCTCTTGAAGCCGCACGGTCTCTATGTGGTGGATGCGAAGACGAGCAAGGACGAGGGGAAATATCTTGCGTGGCGGTTTGCGCTGAAAACGCTGGTGGCAGACAACGCGTTTTTGATCAAACGGGTGCGCGTGGACACGACGCCGTTTTTGGAGAATGACACAGAAGAAACCTACATGGTGGGCAATGTGAAGCTGCACGGCGGGCATCCGTCGAGCGCGTATGCGCTCTATCACAATGACCGCTATATCTACCATAACGAGACGGAGATCTACCAGGTGAAATATTATCCGCTCTACGGCGGAAACCCTGCGTTTGACGGAGCGGATTACGGGAAGCCCGGCACGGAGATGTACCGCGCGGAGGTGCGATGCGTCGACCGCCAGCGCGCGATTGTGACGCGGACGAAGGGTGAGGGCGGCATTACGATTTTCAACAGCATCAGCTTTGACGCGGCGGAGGTTTAGCATGGCGAGACTGACGGAGAAAAACCCGCTGGATTACCGTTCTGGCGGCGACACGATCGACGATTTCGCACAGAAGTACATGAAGGAAATACAGCGGCTCTACGACATCCTGAACGACCTGCGGGAACACAAAGAAAGCGAGCTGCCGGAGGCGTACGCCGTCAAGGTGGAGGGCGAGACACTCTACATCCGCAACGGGGCGAACAGTACATGGCTGGAGCTCTGCGCAGTCGCCCCGTTCGGTGGACTGAAGACGGCGACGGTCGGGATGCTGGCCTCTGGCGCAGAGAGCGCGCGGCCAGCGGCCGGCGGGGCGTATGATATCTATTTCGCGCTCGATACGAAGCGGCTGTTCATCTGGACGGGCGGCGCGTGGCAGCTGCTGTACAGCCTGCATGCGGGCGATCTAACGGGGGCGGAAGACCTCGTGCGAAAGAGCGCGGATGTCATCGCGCCTTCAGGGGTCGAGGTGGTGACTGCGGGCGGGAAACTCGTCCGCACGAATGAGACGGGCGTCCTGCCGGTGAACATCTCGGGCACGGCGAACAAGGTCGGCGGACAGGCGTTCACGTTTACGCAGCTGGCCGACGGGCAGATTCCCGTATACCGCGAAAGCCTCGGGCGGTTCGTGAATGAGAACAAGGAGGCCATCGGCAGTGCGAAGGCGCTGACCATAAGGCAGGGCGAAACGGTGCTGGCGGTCTACGACGGCAACCAGGCCGTCACGGCGGACCTTGCGCGCACGTACGGCGGCTATTGGACGGCAGAAACGGACATTGTGCAGGGGGAGTGTGTCCGGCTCATCACAAAGCCGCAGTTTTATCTGGAGTGTGAGACGGCAGGAACGACGGGCGCGCGCTCGCCGGAAAACGAGGTAACCGATGAGAAGTTAAAGCAGGCGGGCACGATTACGGACGGCTCGGTTGTCTGGCGCATCTGGCGCCTGCAGCTGAAAAACGATGTGGCGGGAGAGAGCGCACGGGCGGCGGAGGCAGACCACGTGGCAAGCGCGGACACGGCCAAAAACGCAGATCATGCGGCAAGCGCGGACACGGCGGCTAGCGCACAGACAGCGGCGCGCGCGGCACAGCTGCAGGCGGCGCGGCAGGTGACGCTTTCGGGCGATGTCACGGGCTCGGCGCGTTTCGACGGGTCGGCGGATGTGACCATTCAAACGACGGCAAAGAAACAGGAAATCCCGTTTCTGCTGCAGCGAAACCACGCGTACCTTTTGGGCGATATCGTGCGGTCGGAGGATATTCCGTCTTACCTGCATTTGGAGTGTATCCAGGCGGGCATCACGGGCAGCGGGAGCATCGGGACGCATAAGACGCCAAACGAACAGTTCCAGGACGGCACGGTTAAGTGGCTGACCGTCGACGACCGCGCGAGCGTGCGGCTCAATACGTTTCAGGGCATCGCTGACCTCATCTATCCGGTGGGCAGTATCTACCTGAGCCTCAATGCGACGAATCCGAACCTGCTGTTTGGCGGGACGTGGCAGCTGCTCTCCAATCGGTTTTTGGTTGGTGCAGGTCCGGAGTTTCCGCCAGGTTCGACGGGCGGCGAGAGCACGCACCGGCTGACGGTGGACGAGATGCCAAGCCACACGCACAGCGGGTCAACGAACAGCGCGGGGCGGCACAGCCATAAGATCGCCTCCCTCGGCACGCACTCGGGCGGGCAGAAGGTGGCAGATGCCACGACGAGCACGCGCACGATGTACGCCGGCTATATCTCGGAGGAGGGCGAGCATTCGCATGGCCTCTCCATCTATGCGGCCGGCGGAAATGCCGCGCACAACAATCTGCCGCCATACCTGGCGGTTTACATGTGGGAAAGGACGGCTTGACGATGGAGTACAGGAATCCAAAGACGCTGAAGCATGCGGCGAAGGGCTATATTACGGTGGTAACCATCGGGGACAGCTCGGCTGCGGCCAACCCGGCTTATGGAGTGTATGCGGATACGGAAGACGGCCGAATGACGCCGTGGCCGCAGGTGCTGGCAAAGGGCATGCAGGGCAAGAAACACGCGTGGCTTTTCTACAACCGCGCGGTGAACGGGGATACGCTGGAGCTGATGCGCGAACGCTTCGACCGCGACGCGCTGAGCCTCGACCCGGACATTATCATCATCGCGGGCGGCGGCAACAACTGCTGGGACACGACGCAGGAGGTGACGGGGCTGGCCGCGGTGGATATGGCGAACGCGGCAATGCAGCGGGGCATCTATGTGATTGCCGCGCCGTACTGCGGCATCTCGCGCGCGTGGGTGGAGCGCATGCAGATGACGGCGGGACTGCCGGCGGCAGAGAAGGAGCAGATCTACAACAATTTTCGCATCATGCAGGACGCCTTTGAGTCGTGGGGCAGTGCGCACGGCATCCCTATTGTGGACGCTTCAAGGGTGATCGCGCTGACGGACAGCGGCCTGCGCAGTGACCGGCTGCGCAGCGACTTTGTGCATCCGAACCAGAGCGGCTATAACCAAATCGCACTGCTGGCAGAGGGAACAATTTACCGCATGCTGGCGCTGATGGGGCTTGAGGCATGACGGACAGCAGCCTTGCGGCGTGGATAGAACGCTACGACGCAAAGGCCCCGGAGCCCTTTCAGCGGGATGCGCGGTTTGCGCTTTACTACCTGCCGGCGCGGGGCTTTGCGGAAGTCGGCAGCGTGGGGGACATGCTCGTCATCTGGCAGCTGGCAGGCGACGCGCGTTTCTGGAAGGAAAAGGTGAGTGTAGCCGCGCGCGGGGCAGGGTATCCGCGGTGCGGGACGCTCTGCATACGGCCGGCAATCCGCGCGTATATCCGCCTGTTCGGCTACAGCATCGAGCGGACGGAGCAGACGAAGGACGGGCGGGCGCGCTATCACTGCCGGCACAAGAAGACGGGGAAGGCCGGGCTTGTCTCGCCCGCCTTCACGTATAAGCGCACGGGGCAGCCTGCTTATTTTGTGACGTGGGAGCCCTAGGGAGAAGGTGGGATACGATGAGAATGGGAAAAGTCGGCAGTCTGCGGCTGGATGAAACGATCATCAGCCCAGACGGGACGCGTCTTTCCGCGGACGTGCGGCGCAGGTTCTTCCGCGGAGCGCATTTTAAAGGAGCGTCAACAACGGTGACGAACACGTCAACCTATACCCCAACAGAGTATGAATTGCAGCTGCAGAAGCTGCAGAGCGATTATGCGAATGCGATTGCAC
>ERZ772945.2822-NODE-2822-length-10175-cov-10.569269_pt1 | contig 10175 bp, 9 predicted proteins | sample MGYA00511681_ERZ772945 | MGnify/ENA primary metagenome ERZ772945 (study PRJEB29015, sample SAMEA2737943) | human oral metagenome | biome: human oral; feature: human-associated habitat; material: dental | place: China | collected 2143 ... | reverse complement strand
GAGTAAAATAGTCATAATTTTTGAGTTCAGTTTTAAAGCAGTTTTACTATAGTAAAAATTATCTTAACTCCTCTCTTATTTCCTTCTTTATTTTTTATTTTTTCAAAAGAAAAAAGAAAAATCTGATAAATTCAAATCTTTCTTTTCTAAATTAATTTTAAATACTACTTTTATTATTTTTTAGTTTTCTTAGCCAATAATTTATTATGTTCCTTTATCACTTCATTGAAATTTGCAAGTAAATTTTCTGGCGTTCCTTCCTCAGTCTGGGCAAAGAAACTGTCACTTACTGATGAATGTGAGGCTTTTTCCTTTTTCTCTATTCTTTGAATAAATACATTTACAGATTGATTAAATTTATTAGCCTTTTGAACAAATTCGCTGTGATCTCCAGGCATATATCCTTCTTTTTCAAGCTGTTTTGTATTTTTTAAGGATTTTTCAAATTTTATAAGAGCCTTATCCATTTTTTCTTCCATTTTCTTAAATTGTTTAGCATTTCCCTTTAAAATAAAGTCACTTGCATCTAATTCTTGTTTATGTATTTCTTTTATAATCTTTTCACCTTCAATAATAAACATAAATTGATTATATGTAATGAATTGTCTTCGTTTATCATAATCCTTTATCATTAATTTTTTTATCTCATCAGATTTTTTTTCAAATACATTCTTATAATTTTTAGTAACTTGATTATACTTATCCAAAGTTGCAAGTAATTGTGTATGCAAAACCTGTGCCTTTTCATAATTATCTTTTAAGTATTCTTTATTTTTATAATATGTTCTCATTTCATCTGTAATTGGCATCATTTTTTCAAGTATTGGAATCATTGCAATTGCCTTTTTATCCAGTTCATCTTTTTCCTTACTAGTTTCCAATTCCTTCAATTTATCAATAAAATTCTTATCAATCGCAATATCTGCTGTAATATCTTCATTTTGAATAGTTCTAAATTTTTTATCTGTTCCAGCATCTTCAAAATAATACAAAAGTCCCTTATCAATATTGAGTATTCTGTTATAAAAACGTATATGCTTACTGTATTTATCCTTATTTCTACTCAATATTTCCTGTTCCTTGGAAACTCCGCTCAATGACTTTTTTTCCACTTTTCCCGATACCATTGATAAAAACACTATTACCAATAATCCTATCATTATTATTCCAATTTTCTTCATATAATTGTTCTCATTCCTCCTTCTGATTTATAACAAATTTATCTTAAAACTCAATCTAAAAAGTTGTAATCATTCCACCAATTTCTAGCATTCAACACCATTTACAGACAATTTTTCATCTAAATTTCTTTGAGTTTTATTTTAAATCCATTTTACTTCCTTAGTACAATTATAATAATTTTTATACATAATGTCAAACAAAAAAATATATTTTTGAAAAATTTTAAAATATGTGCTATACTAAATTCAACAATTAAAGATGTTAAATATTTATTATTTAATTATTCTGAAGTTTAACATTAAATAAAAAAGGAGAATGATTCAAGATGAAAAAAGTACTGCTTATTATCTCAATGTTTATGGTATTTATGATTGGTTACGGAAAAGAAAAGGCACTTGATGTAAATATGGAGGCTGGAGCTAAAATTCCTAGTTTTCAATTAAGGGACTTCAGCGGAAAATACACAAATAGCAGAAAAATATTTAATAACGGAAAGCCTACATTATTAGTTTTAGCAGCAGAATGGTGTCCATATTGCCGTTCAGAATTGCCTGATGTTCAAAAATTTTATGAAGAAAATAAGGATAACGTAAATGTAGTAGTTGTATTTACAAGAAGAAAAACAAATTTATCAGAAACTAAAAAATATGCAGAAGAAAGCAAATTTACTTTCCCAGTTTACTACGATGCCGATGATTCAATAATGAAGGGATTCAAAGTAAACAGTATTCCATACAACATAAAAATTGAAAATTCAAAAATTCAAGAAATTTTAGGTGGAACTATGCAATATGATGCTATAAAATCAGCATTTGGCATTGAATAAATTTATTAATTAAGTTTCAGTTTTTAAAATTTATCAGGATTTAAAGTTTTGTGCTTTAAGTCCTTTTTTTATACTATTTTCCATTAAAATAACAGATTTATTATAGCCAAAACTATTTAAAATTATATAAATTTAAGAGTTGAGTAAAATAGTCATTGTTTTTAAGTTTAGTTTTAAAGCAGTTTTACTATATAATACAAGGGGTCAAAAGACCCCTTGTCAAAAAAATAGACTATGATTTCTCCCTTTCAAAAAGGGATTTAGTACATAAATTTAATACTGATTCTAATTCATAAAATTAATATAATTTTGTTCCACATTCTGGACAAAACTTGCTTCCATTTGTCTTTGTTCCACATTCTGGACAGAATTTCGGAGCGGCGGTATTTCCTGCAGGATGATTATTTTCTGATGGCTGCTGATTATTATTGGGAGCTTGGTTTTGCTGATTCATCTGATTTGCCATCTGTTGCCCCATCATCATTCCCATTTGCATTCCTGCAACATTCCCAGCCATATTTCCTGCACCTGTTCCATTTTCCATAGAGTCAGCCATTGCCATTTGAGTATACTTGTTTACATCTCCAACCATACTTTGTCCTGCTGCCTTTTCCTGCATACGTTTTATTTCTTCTGGATAATTGAAGCTGGAAATAGTGAAACTTGGAATGCAAAGTCCGATTTTTCTCATTTCAAAATCCATATCTTCTTTAATTCCATTTCCAATTTCATAAGAATTTGCCTGAAGATTGAACATATCCTTTCCTTCTCTAACTATCCATTTCATAAGCAGCTGATCCAGCATTGAGATTACTCTTTCTTTTACATCATCAATATTATACTGCTGCTTAATTCCAGCAATTTTATCAATAAATACATTATAGTTATCAACTTTACAAGCCATTACGCCAAAAGCTCTTATTGGCATTCCTCCTGGAAGTCCTGGTGCTGGAATATTAATAGCATTTTTAGTTCCCCATTTTACAGTAACTTCCTTTGTATTGATAAAAAGCACTTCGGCTCTCATTCCTGAATTAAATCCAAACTTAAATCCTTTTAATGTTGACAAGAAAGGAACTATCTGTGAAGCAACATCATAACTTCCTTCATCTTCAAAAACACCTTCCACTTTTCCATTAAAAAGAAAAATTGCATCCTGTCCAGGTCTTATAATCAATTTTGATCCTTTTTTTATTTCTTTATTTGACCATTTCCAGAAAAGAGTTTCATCATTATACTGCTCCCATTCTATAACGTTAGCAAGCTGATTTCCAAATAATCCCATTATAAATTTCTCCCTTCAATTTTTATATTCCCATTTCCTTTTTTAATCTTTCAAGCTCATCATCAACCGCAGATGAATTTTCCTTAGATTCCGCATCATCATATTTCTTCATAAGGTCATCTACTTCATCTCTTTTTGGAGAATTAAGTTCTATACTTGCATTTGCTTCATCTAACATTCTGTTAGCCTTTTCTTCAACAGAATTAAAGGCATCCATTTTTCCGCTTATGCCAGTAGAAGATGATAATTTACTAATTTTTTGAGCAGATTTTGCCATTTTGATTTTTGCCTTTATTTCGTTTCTTCTGGCATTAAGTTTTTGTATATCTGACGTAAGTTTATCGTGCATTTCTCTCATTTTTAAAGAGTTTTCAACTGCAACCATTTTTTCCTTTTCAAGCGATTCCAATTTTATTTTAATAGATTCCTTTTTTTCCAAAAACATTCTTGCATCAGCTTCATTTCCAGCTTGAAGGGCTTTTTTCGCATAACTTTCCATTTTTTTAATTTCATCTTCACATTCCAAAACTTTTCTTTTTGCTGCGCTTTCCTGTGCCATTACAGCAACTGTTTCAGCCTTTACACTCCCAAGATCCTTTTCCATATCCCTTAAATACTGATCTATCATTTTTTCAGGATCTTCCATTTTATCCAGCACCGCATTAATATTTGATGCCATTATTGTTTTAAATCTTTCTAAAATACCAGCCATTTCAAATTCCTCCAATATATTTTTTTATTTATTCATATAGTAAAACAACAATCCCAATGCTATTACAGCCAATATAACTGCAATAGCTATTTTTACAGCCGATTTTGGATATTCTCCAACTATTTTCCCATTTTCCCCATTTATAACAATTTGATAAGATTTTCCATTAAACGAATAAGACATTGAATATACAGGTAATAGTAAAAGCCTGTAATATTCATCGCTCCAATAGACAGAATATCTTATATCTCGTACTCTATCGTATCTTCTTAGCACATCTGAAGAAATTGTATTGTAAATTTCATCTTCCATTTTTACTTTAGCCTCTTCATAGCCTTGCCTCATGGAAATTTTAAAAATTTCAGAATTGTACCCTGACAAATATCTTGAATCAAAATTTATCGTATCTTCCACATTAAATCCTCCAAGACTTTTTAAAAGCCTGTCATTTAGCGTTCTGGAAGCTCTCATTATAACATTTCTGAATTTGTTCCCAACTTCTCCACTTACATAATACCAGTCTGTGACTATTCTTGTTCTAGTCTTTCCATCCTCTTCGTAAGTTTCTGTCCTGTCAATCCCTCCCTGAGCAGTATATTCACTATCTGCACTATTGTCAAAAGACCAGTATGGAAGATATATTCCAGTTACTTTTCCACTTTGGTACAAATTTTTTAAAACATTTGGAGCAAACCATCTTCTTTTTATCCAATTTGAAAAAAGATTTCCTATCTCTCTTTTATCCACAATAAAAGGTCTTATTCCATCAGGTTCTAATACAGATACCGCCTTTTCGCTCAACACGATATTTGTATCGCAATAAGGGCATTTTTTTGAAGTTTCAAGTGGTCCCATCTCGACCATAGCTCCACAGGAACTGCATTGAACAATAGTTTTTTCTTCAGATATTTTACTTTTTATCCTTTTTTCATAATCATTTATATCGTGTCTTTTATGCGTAAAAACTTTTGGCAATTCCTCTTCTGTTTCACAATTCTCACATTTCAGATTCCCAGATTTTGGATCGAACCGCATCATTCCACCACAATTTTTACATCTAAAATCATCACTTTTCATTAAAATACTCCTTGACAAAAGGTTTTTGATCTCAAGTTAAATAAAATTTAATAAATAAACATAGAATCTCCAAAGCTATAAAATCTATATTTCTCTTCAATAGCCTTTTTATAAGCCTCAAAAATAAATTCTTTTCCGCCAAATGCTGAAATTAACATAATTAACGTAGATTTTGGCAAATGAAAATTAGTAATTATCGCATCAACAATTTTAAATTTATAATCTCCATAGATAAAAATATTTGTAGCTCCACTTTTTGGAAGAAGTTTGCCATTTTCATCAACACAAGACTCCAATGTTCTCACAGAAGTTGTTCCAACCGCTATAACTCTGTTTCCATTTTCTTTAGCTTCATTTACAATTTTTGCAGTTTCTTCGGGAATCCAGTATTTTTCACTATGCATTTTATGCTCAGTCACATCTTCAACCTGCACAGGTCTAAAAGTCCCAAGTCCAACATCTAAAAATACTTCCGTCAAAATAATACCTTTTTTTTCTATTTTTTTAAGCAATTCTGTTGTAAAATGAAGTCCCGCAGTCGGTGCTGCAACCGATTCTCCTTTTTTTGCATAAACTGTCTGATAACGATTTTTGTCTGAAAGTTTTTCAGTTATATAAGGTGGAAGTGGCATCTCTCCCAATTTATCCAATATTTCTTCAAAATTTCCTTCAAACTCAAATCTCAAAACTCTATTCCCATCTTCTTTAATCTCAATTAACTCCGCTTCTAAAAAACCTTTACTAAACACAATTTTCTGACCTATTTTCAACTTTTTAGCAGGTTTTAGCAAAACTTCCCAAGTGTTTAAATCATATCTTTTTAATAAAAAGCACTCCATCAACGCTCCAATTTCTTCTCCATCCAACTTTTTATGTCCAAAAATTCTTGCAGGAATGACTTTTGTTCTATTTATGACAAGCACATCCCCTTTTTTTAAATAGTCGATTATATCAAAAAAATGTCTGTGTTCAAGTGTTTTTTCTTCTTTATTTAAAACTAAAAGTCTGGAACTATCTCTTGGCTCTGCCGCCTTTTGTGCAATTAATTCCTTTGGCAATTCAAAATCAAAATCTGATATTTTCACTTTTTTCTCCTTATTTTTAAAATTTTTTATGAATTAAAAAAGATGGCAGAAACTAAAAAAGTTCCTGCCAAAAAAATTACAAACTACCTATTACAAATGTTTTATAAGTATCAACTCTGTTGTACCATCCTTGTAACCATCTGCTCTCATTTCTTGGTGCATTTTTTACTCTTCTTTGTAATACATATTTTGCAGAATTACTGAATTCTTCTAAAGCACTTTGACCTGTAGCTGTCCCTTTCATATTTTCAAGTACTTGTCTTAGTCCCCAAGCAACATTGTTGTATGAAGAAACACCTGACAATCCTTCTCCTTTAAAGTTGACATAATCAATCAAAGCGTAAAGTCCATTCGGAGTCTCAACCATTCTATTAAATTGATTTTTTAAGTTTTCTTTGTTTGAAGACGCATTTAACATTTTTCCCAATGAAGATTTCAATCTCTCATAGATGAACATCACTTGAATATCTCTTGTGTTATCAAAGAAAGAAATTAATTCTTGAATATCTTTATCTCCTCTGGATTTTTTGCTCATAAGCTCAGACTTACTTTGCCAAGGTGAAAATCTATTTTCTGCCAAAATTTTTGGCAATTTAATACCTTTACTCTTAAAATAAGCGACCATATCAGGAAGACTATCTCCAAATCCGCTTCTTCCGCCACTAGCTTTAAACCAAGTAAAGTGACCTATTCCAAGCGATGGGAAATTTTCTCCATCATTCCAGTCAACCAAATTATTTACTGAACCTCCAGTTTCATTTTGAAAAATTTTGTTCGCAACTGATAGCAATTGTTCTCTAGTCAATTTCAATTCAGGTATCCCATCTTGAGATTTTCCATTTGTTGTAGATACAAACTCTGTGTTACTTGGTTTTGTGTAACTTCCAGTTTGTTGCATATTTTTTACGCTTCTATCCGTATTTAAATTGATATTCTGATTATTATATTGATTTTTTATTAAATTTTCTAATTGAGAATTCCCTTGCGCAGATTTTGCTTGTCCTCCAAACGCTGATACTGATAATGTCAGTCCTAATAATAAAATTCCTGCTTTTTTCATGATCGTCCTGTCACAAATCATTAACTCATCTCCTCTTTTTTTATTTTTTATTTATTTTTTTGAAACTATTTTTTTATCACAAGATAAACGGCTTGTTTCTAAACCAAAATATTTATGAAATTTTTTGTCCAATTACAACTCTCGCATTTCTGTTCAAATCTTCAATAATTTCAACATTTTTAAATCCAAATTTCTCCATGATTTCTTTGACTTTGTCACCTTGCTTAAACCCAATTTCAAAAATCAAAAAACCATTTTCAGCCAAATAATCTTTAGCTTTACTAGAAATTTCTAAATAAAAATATAATCCATCATTTTCTGCAAAAAGTGCTTCACTCGGCTCATGTAAAGTATCATCAGACATAATTCCAATTTCACTCAAAGAAACATATGGTGGATTTGACACAATCATATCAAAACTCTTAAATTCAATATTTTCAAACAAATCCGATTTTATAAATTTTATGTTTTTTGAGCCTAGTATTTTTTTATTTTTTTCAGATGTTTTTAATGCTTTTTCTGATACATCCACACCTAAAACATAACTATTTTTAATTTCTAGTGCTATTGTTAATCCTATTATACCACTTCCACAGCCAATATCAAGTATTTTTTTTGAATTTTTATTTTCTTTTTCATTTTTTTTCAAAATTTCAATAGCTTTTTGAACCAAAATTTCAGTATCTTGGCGTGGAATTAACACACCTTTATCCACATAAAATTTTCTTCCATAAAATTCCTGTTCATTCAAAAGATATTGTATTGGAAAATTTTCTTTCCCAACTTTTGAAATAAATTTTCTTAATTTGTCTTTTTTTTCTCTAGATATTTTTTCATTGTACTTTGTAAAAAGCATCATTCTTTCAATTCCCAAAACACTTGAAAATATAATTTCCGCTTTTAACTTAGCTTCACTCACATGATTTTTTTTCAAAAAATCAATACTTTTAACAAGTAAACTTTTTAAACTGTCATCATCTTTAACTTCAATCGAACTTGAAACATCTTTATTTTTTTTCAATAAATCCGTTAATTTTTCTTTTATTTCATTAATTTCATTTTGTGAAAGTTTCTTTTCAAAATTTGCATAAAGCATTATTCTTGGCATTTTTAATATTTCTGAAAAAATACTTTCCATTTTTAATCTAGCATCTTTTACATGTTTTTTTTCCAAATACTCAACAGATTTATTTAATATATCAAGTAATTTATTCATTATCACCAACAGCTTTAAGCATTTCAGCCTGGTCATAAGCAATCAGTGCATCAATCATTTCATCCAAATCTCCGTCCAAAACTGCTTCAAGTCTATGCAAAGTCAATTTAATTCTATGATCTGTAACTCTTCCTTGTGGAAAATTATAAGTTCTAATTTTTTCAGATCTATCTCCACTTCCCACTTGGGATCTTCTTTCATTTTCTACTTCTTTTCTCTGTTTTTCATATTCCATTTCATAAAGTTTTGAAGCCAACACTTTCATCGCAGCTTCTTTATTTTTAATTTGTGAACGCCCATCTTGGGAAGTAACTACTAATCCTGTTGGTAAATGTGTAATTCTAACCGCCGAATCTGTAGTATTTACATGTTGTCCACCTGCTCCACTTGATCTATAAGTATCAATTTTCAAATCACTCGGATTAATTTCAACTTCACTTACATCTTCAATTTCAGGAAGCACTGCAACTGTAATTGTTGAAGTATGAACTCTTCCAGAAGATTCAGTTGCAGGAACTCTTTGAACCCTGTGAACTCCACTTTCAAATTTTAATCTTGAATAAGCCCCATGCCCTTTAATAAGAAAAGTCACTTCTTTTAATCCACCAACTCCAATTTCACTTTTATCAATAATTTCTGTTTTCCAACGATTTCTTTCAGCATATCTAGTAAACATTCTAAATATGTCATAAGCAAAAAGTGCTGCTTCATCTCCACCTGCACCTGCTCTAATTTCCATAATAACATTTTTATCATCATTAGGATCTTTAGGTAACAAAAGCACTTTTAATTCCTCTTCTAATACAGGAATTTTTTCTTCTATCAAATGAATTTCTTCTAACATCATTTCTTTCATTTCATGATCTTTTTCTATCTTCAAATCTTCTTTAAGATTTTCCATTTCTTCTTTTTGCTCTTTATAATAAGTATATTTTTGAACTACTTCATCAATACTATTCAAAGCTTTATTGTATTCCATAATTTTTTTAGGATCACTAGCAACTTCAGGACTCATAAGCAATTCTGTAAGTTCCTTATGCTTTAAAACAACATCATCTAATTTTTGAAACATATTTATTTTTCACTCCTATTTTTTTCACTTTTCTTTACTCAATTTCTTCTTCTATAACAACTTTTATTATAACATATTTTCCTAATTTTTTCAAAAAAAAATGGCGTCCCCGGTTGGACTCGAACCAACGACCCTCTGATTAACAGTCAGATGCTCTAACCAGCTGAGCTACGGAGACGCAAAAGAAAAAGTTTGGCGACTACCTATTTTCCCTAGTACGGACTAAGTATCGTAGGCGTAAGCAGACTTAACTTCCGGGTTCGAGATGTAACCGGGTGTATCCCTGCTGCAATGGTCACCAAACAAGTAATTAAATGTCAAAAGACAATGAGAAATAAATAGTAGGCAAGTAAAAGATTAAAAAAGCTTAAGTAATATTAGTACTGGTCAACTGAATGCATTGCTGCACTTACATCTCCAGCCTATCGACCACATAGTCTCTGTGGATACTGTGAATACTCATCTTAAAGGGGGTTTCTCGCTTAGATGCTTTCAGCGATTATCCTGACCAAACGTGACTACTCAGCCGTGCCACTGGCGTGACAACTGATACATCAGAGGTTTGTCCATCCCGGTCCTCTCGTACTAAGGACAGAACTTTTCAGTATTCAAGCGCCTGCAGTGGATAGGGACCGAACTGTCTCACGACGTTCTGAACCC
>ERZ772945.2816-NODE-2816-length-10193-cov-2.553364_pt1 | contig 10193 bp, 9 predicted proteins | sample MGYA00511681_ERZ772945 | MGnify/ENA primary metagenome ERZ772945 (study PRJEB29015, sample SAMEA2737943) | human oral metagenome | biome: human oral; feature: human-associated habitat; material: dental | place: China | collected 2143 ... | reverse complement strand
CCAAATGTCGAGTATGTGACACATAGCAATAATATCTATTTGTATGAAAATCCCTATACTCTGCCGATTGGTTACTTGGTTGGGCCAGGATTTGAGACCAGTTGGGACAGGACATTTCGCTCGCCTGCGGATGTGCAGAATAATTTGACACAGATTATTGGCACGAGTCCAGTACTTTTGGAGGAAGAAGGAGAAAAGGATGGTTCAACCTATACTTTTACAACCTCCGAAAAGGGCAGATATTATGTGTATATCAATGATTCTAGCATCAAAACAGTCAAGGTAAAGAGTTCAAAGGACAACATTGACCAGACATTTGAAAATGTAGATCGAGGGTATTTTATTGACCTTGGCTATGTCGATAAGGGCATCACCTATTCTGTCAGAAATGATGACAATAAGGAGATGGATGCCAGTGCCTATCGCTTTGATTATAAGGCATTAAAAGAAGCCTATGATATGCTCAATATTAGTCCGTTTACGGTGACACATTATGATTCAAGAACTGTAGAGGGAACAGTGGACGCAGGTTCAGAAGAGGTATTGATGACCTCAATTCCTTATGATGAGGGCTGGACGGTCTATGTCGACGGTGTAAAGACAAAACCGAGGAAGGGGCTAGATACTTTCCTTGCATTGGATTTGACAGAAGGTAAGCATGAGATTAAAATGAAATTTACACCACAGGGACTTTACCCTGGTATGGTCATTAGTGGTGGAAGTATTCTGGTTTTGATTTTGATTGCGATTTTCTTTCATCGAAGAAAGATACTCGATACAAAAGAAGAGAACCATCAAGAAGTATTACAAGAAAATGCACAGAAATAGTACTATAGGAGATCGTTATGAAACTTTGGGGTGGAAGATTTACAAAAGAGACAGATCAATTGGTGTTTCAGTTTAATGAATCACTTTCCTTTGATCATCGCTTTTATCATCAAGATATCCGAGGCAGTATTGCCCATGTGATGATGCTGGCAAAGCAGGGAATATTGATAGAGAGTGATAGGGATTGCATTGTTGAAGGATTAAAGTCAATTGAAAAAGATATTGATGAGGGAAAACTCACATTTGCACAAGATGCAGAGGACATTCATTCCTTTGTAGAATCAAATTTGATTCAAAGAATTGGAGATGCGGGAAAGCGATTGCACACAGGTCGCAGCAGAAATGATCAAGTGGCTCTCGATATGAAATTATATACAAGGGATGTCTTGGATGAGACACAGGAGTTATTGACTATACTTCTTGGTGAGATTTTAACTTTGATGAAGGAAAATGTTCACACCGTCATGCCTGGATTTACCCATTTGCAAAAAGCTCAGCCAACAACACTGGCCCATCATCTTGGTGCTTACTTTGAGATGTTTTTGCGAGATAGAGATCGATTGAGAGATTGTAGAAAGCGAATGAATTTATGCCCTCTCGGTGCGGGTGCATTTGCAGGAACGACCTATCCACTGGACAGAGAGTTGACAGCAAAACTTTTAGATTTTGATGGACCGACAAGAAACAGTATGGATTCGGTGAGTGACCGTGACTATTTGCTTGAGCTTTTGAGCGATTTTTCTATTGTGGCCATGCACCTTTCAAGGTTGAGTGAGGAGATTATTATCTGGAACACAGATGAATATCGCTTTGTCGACATGGATGATACCTATTCTACAGGCTCATCCATTATGCCGCAGAAAAAAAATCCAGATATTGCAGAATTGATTCGAGGAAAGACAGGGCGTGTCTACGGTGCATTGACAAGCCTCTTGACCACAATGAAGGGAATTCCACTAGCTTATAATAAGGATATGCAAGAGGACAAAGAATTGAGCTTTGATGCAATGGACACAGTTCAAGGCTGTATTCGCCTGATGAGTGGAATGCTTTCGACAATGAAATTTAATCATCAAAGAATGGAAGCATCAGCAAAGGGTGGATTTACCAATGCCACTGATGCAGCAGATTATCTTGTGGGAAAGGGCGTTCCTTTTCGAGATGCTCATGGCATCGTGGGGCAGTTGGTTCTCTATGGTATTGAAAACCATAAGGCACTCGATGATTTTACCCTAGCAGAATTTAAGGCCATTAGTCCAGTATTTGAGGAAGATATTTACGAGGCCATTGGCATGAAGCATTGTGTAGAAAAGCGAGTCACAGTGGGAGCACCGGGAGAAGAGGCGATGCGTCAGGAGATTGCACAGAGTGAGGCTTTATTGTAATTTATGAAGAAGCTTCGGAGAAATGAAATTTTGTTTGGGCTTGTGCTCATTGCCATTTGTCTAGTGTGGCTTGGTGTGCGCGGGCTTGGAAAAAAGAAGGCAGATGTTGCAATTTTGACCTATGGCGACCACATTGTAGAGCGGTTGCCACTGGATAAGGATGATGACTTTTATGCCGAGAGCAACGGTTATAAAATTCATATTCAAATTAAAAATCACCGAGCAGGATTTGTTGACAGCACCTGTCCAGATCATATCTGTGAGCACTATGGAATGCTTGGAGATGATGGAGATATTGCGGTCTGTCTGCCAGCAAAGGCGACATTGAGTATTCAAAAGAAATCATAAGGAGAAGGAGAAAATCATGAAAAAAAAGTGGTTGATTTTGGCTGTGACCATGGCCATGACTGTGGCACAGGCCAACACAGCGATGGCAAGCATTTGGATTAAGGATAAGACAGGTTGGTGGTACCAGCACAACAACGGCTCTTATACAAAGGGAAATTGGGAAAAAATTCGTGACCGCTGGTACTATTTTAATAGCAAGGGATATTTGACTACAGGTTGGCAGGAGATCAAGGGAGTTTGGTATTACTTAAAACCAGGCGGTCCGATGGTGACAGGTTGGCAAAATATTGACAATAAGTGGTATTATTTCCACTCTAGTGGTCGCATGGCTGCCAATGGTTGGGTCAGTGGAAAATACTACATGGGCAGTGATGGTGCAATGTTGACCAATACAAAGACACCAGATGGTTACCAAGTTGGTGCAGACGGCAAGTGGGTTGACGCAAAAAAATAGGATAAAAAATGGGAGTGGTGAAAAATTTTGATTTTTCATCACTCCCATTTTCTTTTAAATCATTTTTTCAGGTAAAAAGACTTCATCGAATTTTTCTTCACTTAAAAATCCAAGTTGAACACAGGCTTCTTTCAGGGAAATATTTTCTTTATAGGCAAGTTTTGCCGTTTTCGCAGCATTTTCATATCCAATATAGGGATTTAAGCAGGTGACTAACATCAATGAGCGATGAAGATTGTCCTGCATCTTGTCTTTATTGGCCCGGATGCCCCTGCAACAATTTTTCTCAAAGGAGAGAATGACATCGCTCAATAGTCGCACGGATTGAAGGAAGTTATAGATGATGACGGGCATAAAGACATTGAGCTCGAAATTTCCTTGGCTAGCACCAATGCCAATGGTCGTATCATTGCCCATGACCTGAATGGCAACCATCGTTACTGCTTCACATTGTGTTGGATTGACTTTTCCAGGCATAATGGAGCTTCCAGGTTCATTTTCTGGAATAAAAATTTCACCTAGACCACATCGAGGTCCACTGGCCAAAAAGCGAATATCATTGGCAATTTTTAGTAAGTCACAGGCCAGTGCCTTGAGGGCACCGTGAGAAAAGACCAGCTCATCTTTTGAAGTGAGGGCGTGAAATTTATTCCTTGCAGTGATAAATTCTTTGCCTGTAAGCACAGAGACAGCTCTAGCTACAGCTTGGTCAAATCCTGCTGGTGCATTTAGACCTGTGCCAACAGCCGTTGCACCGAGGGCGAGTCCTCGCAGCGGTTGAAGGCTCGTACGAAGGAGTTCTTTATCTCGTTCAAGAGAGCTTCTCCAGCCACTGATTTCTTGAGAAAAAGCAATCGGTGTGGCATCTTGAAGGTGAGTTCGCCCAGATTTGACAATACCTTGATTTTCCTCTTCTAATCGAAGAAATGTGTTGATTAATTTGTCAATAGCAGGAAGAAGTTGATCTTCGATTTCTGTGACTGCTGCGATGTGCATGGCCGTTGGAAAGGTGTCATTAGAGCTTTGGGACATATTGGCGTGGTCATTGGGTTGGATGAGCGTCTCCTCAGCCAATTGATTGGCACGATGAGCAATAACTTCGTTGACATTCATATTGCTCTGTGTACCTGATCCTGTTTGCCACACCGCAAGAGGAAATTCATTCGCAAGTTCTCCAGAAATGATTTCATCACAGGCAGTGCAAATATAGGAAAAATGTTGGTCATCTAATTTTTGTAAGTCGTGATTGGCAATGGCAGCAGCTTTTTTTAAAATACCAAAGGCCTTGATGATTTCAGATGGCATTTTTTCGATTCCAATGGCAAAATTTTCAAAGCTTCTTTGTGTCTGTGCTCCCCAGAGATGATGAGAAGGAACTTTGACTTCGCCCATTGTGTCGTGTTCAATTCGATATTGCATATCAAATCCTCCTAGAATAATCGTTAGGAATATTATATCGCAGGGGGAGATTTTTGCAATCATTCAGCGAAAATGTTATAATAGTGCTAAATTTGGATAGGATGGGAAGGAAAATGAGACAAAATATAGGGATATTGGCGGCTGTTGACTCTGGAAAGACGACGCTGGCTGAAGCAATTTTATATCAAAGCGGTGCAGTCAAAAAGATGGGAAGGGTGGACAATCAGGATGCCTTTTTGGATCACTTTGCCTTAGAAAGGGCGAGGGGAATTACCATCTTTTCAAAGCAAGCAATCTTTCATTGGAAGGATTGGGAAATCAATTTATTGGATACTCCAGGACATATTGATTTTTCAGCAGAGATGGAGAGGACATTGACCGTTTTAGACTATGCCATTTTGGTGATTAGTGGTGCAAGTGGCGTGCAGGGGCACACAAAGACATTGTGGAAATTATTGAGAAGATATCATATTCCCACATTTATTTTTGTAAATAAATTGGATCAAAATGGGGTGGAAAAAGAGAATGTCTATGCTGAATTGAGAAGAAAATTATCAGGAAACATTGTAGATTTTCAGGCAGAAAAAGAAGAGTGGCTGGATGAATTGTCGATGTGCTCGGAAGAGATGATGGAGGCCACTTTAGAGGAGAGAGAGATCACAAAGGAGATGATTTCTTTTGCCATTGCAAGAGAGGAACTCTTTCCCTGCTACTTTGGATCTGCTCTAAAATTGATGGGAGTGGAGATATTGCTCGATGCTATTACAGAGTATGCGATCGAAAAAGAATATCCCCGAGAATTTGGTGCGATTGTATATAAGATTACCAGAGATTTTCAAGGAACTCGTCTGACACATATTAAGGTCACAGGGGGCGAGGTGAAAAATAAAATGGTGATTGGCGAGGAAAAGGTCAATCAAATTCGAATCTATAATGGTATAAGATTTGAAAGTGTGTTCGATGTTGGTGCGGGTACAGTCTGTGCACTGGTGGGTTTAAATCACACCTATGTTGGGCAGAGCTTGGGAGAGGACCACACCGCTATACCAAAAGTTTTAGAGCCAGTGCTCAGTTATGAAATGATTTTGCCAGAAGATATTGTCCCCAATATGGTGATGCCAAAGCTTAAGGAGATGGCAGAGGAGTTTCCAGAATTGCAATTGCAATGGGATGAGAAGGCACAGAGTATTCGTGTCAAATTGATGGGAGCAGTGCAAATTGAAATTTTACAAAACCTTTTCAAAGAGCGAATGGATATGGATGTGACTTTTTCAGAGGGAAGGATTGCCTATAAGGAGACCATTCAGCTGAGTGCAGAGGGAATTGGACATTTTGAGCCATTACGTCACTATGCGGAAGTTCATCTTTTGCTCGAGCCACTGCCTAGGGGAAGTGGGTTAATCTTTTCATCCAAGGTTTCTTCGGATATGTTGGCTGTAAATTGGCAAAATCTCATTTTGACACATTTAAAGGAAAGGGAACATAAAGGAGTATTAATTGGAGCTCCCGTCACGGATATGCGTATGACAATTGTGGCAGGAAGGGCACATAATAAGCACACAGAAGGTGGAGATTTTCGTCAAGCGACTTATCGAGCTGTGCGTCAGGGCTTGATGCAGACAGAAAGTATTTTGCTGGAGCCCTATTATGAATTTCGCCTAGAGATTCCAGTAGTCAATCTTGGAAGAGCACTCAATGATTTAAATGCCATGTTTGCCAAATTTGATCCGCCAGAGACAGAAGGGGAGATGGCCAGTGTTGTGGGGGTGGCTCCCGTTGCTTGTATACAAAATTATCAGGCTGACCTTTTGACTTATACTAAGGGACAGGGACATATTTTTCTTTCTTTTGATCGCTATGATGAGTGTCACAATAGTGAGGAAGTGATAGCCAATGCGATGTATGATCCAGAACTAGACATTTCAAGTCCCTGCGGATCAGTTTTTTGTGCCCATGGCAGTGGTTTTTATGTGCCTTGGTATGAGGTTCCACTCTATCGACAAGTGGACAGTGGCTTGGGATTTTTTGATACAAACCCAGAAGACACTCAAGAAGTTCAAGTGGTTCGATCCACCTATGACGCCAATCAGGCCAACACTGAGGAATTGATGGAAATTTTTGAGCGAACCTATGGAAAGGTCAAACCAAGGATTGGTGATTGGGACCAATCGACCAAGCATCATAAGAGCACAGAAAAGGAATATGTCTATAAGGGAACAAAGAAGGTCAAGGAATATATGTTGGTTGATGGCTACAATGTTATCTTTGCTTGGGATAGCTTGAGAGAACTGGCCGAACAGAACATTGATGCAGCTAGGGACCGCCTAATGGATATTTTGGTCAATTATTCATCTTATCAAAAGTACACTTTAATTTTGGTCTTTGATGCCTATAAGCTAAAGGGACATACAACAGAGATTATGGAATATCACAATATCTATGTTGTCTACACCAAGGAGGCAGAGACTGCAGACCGCTATATTGAAAAGACGGCCCATGAGATTGGACATAAGTACCGAGTGACGGTAGTCACCTCGGATGGAATGGAGCAGGTGATTATTCGCAGTGCAGGATGTATATTGATGTCTTCAAAGGAATTATTTGAAGATGTGCAGAGAGTGGAGAGAGAAATCCGAAAGGAACATATTGAAAGCCAGATGAGCAAGAAAAATTTGCTCTTTGATCAGCTTTCAGATGAAATGAAGCAAAAATTAGAGGATATTCGATTGGGAAAATAGAAAAAAATAGCCCCAAGCTTATGCTTGAGGGCTATTTTCATATCATTATTTTGAATGATTTGTATGGCAAGCGGAATGGCAACTGCCACAACTTCCGCTACAGCCACCACAATTTCCACCACAAGAATGTTTACCGTGTTTCTTGTCTTGGTAGATTACAAAACCTGCACCACCTGCACAGGCAAGAACAATGAGTCCAACAATTGCAGTAGCCATAATTTTTTCCTCCTATTCAACCACAGGACGATGATTCTTTGCTGTGGATTTTGCTGTTGGCTTTGCAGGGCGAACAAGCTGGAAGATAATCAGTGCAATCAAGATGATAGCAACTGCTGTTCCAATGCTGAATCCTGCAGCACCAGTAAAGACGATACCTAATTGATAAATAATTAATGAAATAACATAGGCAAAGATACATTGATAGCCAATGGCAATCAAAGTCCACTTTCCAGAGCTCATCTCTCTCTTAATGGCACCGATGGCTGCAAAGCAAGGTGCACATAAAAGATTAAATACTAAGAATGCATAGGCAGCTAATGGAGTGATTGCTGCTTGCAATGCAGCCCAAATTGGCTGGCTGTTATCAACAAGGTCTTCTGCACTGGAGTGGAAGAGAACACCAAAGGTATTGACTACATTCTCCTTTGCAATAAGACCAGTAATGGTTGCAGAGGCAAACTTCCAGTCTCCAAAGCCAAGAGGCTTAAAGATATGGGCAATAACACCACCAACAGCAGCCAAAATACTAGAATCCATGTCATCTGTCATTCCGAATGAACCACCAGCAAAGCTGAAGTTTGACAATAACCAAATTAAGATAGATGCCAAAAGAATAATGGTTCCCGCCTTTTTGATAAAACTTGTAGAACGCTCAAGCATGGAGCGATAAATACTACCAGCGGTTGGCATATGATAAGGTGGAAGCTCGATAACAAATGGAGTTGGATCCCCAGCAAATAGAGCCGTCTTTTTTAACATAATACCAGAAACAATGATGGCAGCCATACCAACAAAGTAGGCACTTGGTCCAACCCAAGCAGCACCATTAAAGAGTGAACCAGCAATCAATGCGATAACTGGAACCTTTGCAGAACAAGGAATGAAAGTAGTTGTCATAACCGTCATTCGACGATCATGCTCGCTCTCAATTGTTCTTGATGCCATAACTCCAGGAACACCACAACCTGTACCAACAAGGATAGGAATAAAACTCTTTCCTGAAAGACCAAACTTTCTAAAAATTCTATCCATAACAAAGGCAATTCTGGCCATATATCCACAGCCCTCAAGGAAGGCGAGGAAAAAGAAAAGAAGTAACATCTGTGGAAGGAATCCAATAACAGATCCAACACCAGCGATAATACCATCTGAAATTAGGCCAATGAGCCATTTTGCACAACCAATATTTGTCAAGAAGTTACTCACACCTGGCTGAACAATTTCACCGAAAAGAGTATCATTGATCCAGTCACTGATTACTTTACCAATATTCGATATGGAAATATAGTAAACAACGAACATAATGATGGCAAAGATTGGCAATGCCAAAATACGATTCGTGACAATGCGGTCAATTTTATCAGAGAGTGTCACCTTATTCTTATTGCGCTTTTTGTAGCAACGATCAATAATCTTTGCGATATAGGAATAGCGTTCGGTTGTGATAATACTTTCTGCATCATCATCTTGCTCTTTCTCTACTGCAGCAATAATGCCTTCAAAGGTCTTCATCTGGCTATCAGGGAGAGAAAGTTGATTGAGTATCTTTTCATCTCGCTCAAAGATCTTGATGGAATACCAGCGTCTTGTTGCTTCAGAAACCTGTGTCAAGGAATCACCAATTTTCTTTAGTGCATCTTCGATTTTTGGATCGAAGTCATGGAGAGACTTTAAAGTAGCTCCAGATTGTGCAGCTGCAACGGCCTTGGCCACAAGATTGTCAATTCCCGTACTCTTTAGAGCAGAAATTTCAACCACTGGGCAACCCAATGTCTTTGATAGATTGTCAAAGTCGAGAATATCGCCACTTTTTGCAATGACATCGGCCATATTCACTGCGATAACGACTGGAATGCCAAGTTCAAGAATCTGAGTCGTTAGATACAAGTTTCTTTCTAGGTTTGTACCATCAATAATGTTGATAATAGCATTTGGTTTTTCATTTAAGAGATAATTTCTTGCAACTACTTCCTCAAGTGTGTATGGAGAAAGAGAATAGATACCTGGTAAATCGGCAATGGTAATGTCCTTATGACCTTTTAATTTACCTTCTTTCTTCTCCACCGTTACGCCGGGCCAGTTGCCGACATATTGATTTGATCCCGTGAGGGAGTTAAATAGTGTAGTCTTACCAGTATTTGGGTTACCAGCAAGAGCAATCGTGTACTTCATAAAATAAAAGTCCTTTCTATTCTACGTCAATAAGTTCTGCATCTGCTTTTCTCAAAGAAAGCTCATATCCTCTAACTGTTACTTCAATAGGATCACCTAGTGGTGCTACCTTGCGAATATAGACAGTTGCTCCCTTAGTCAGTCCCATATCCATAATTCTTCTCTTTACAGCACCCTCACCGCGGAGTTTGACCACAGTGACGGTTTCGCCAATTTTGGCTTCTCTTAGATTTTTCATTCCTTCCCCTTCCTAGCGGATCATAATTTTGGCAGCCATTTCTCGGCTAATTCCAATACGTGAGCCCTTGACATTGACAATCAAGTTTCCGTCAAGTTCACTGACAACGCTGATTTGTCCGTCAACAACGAAACCCAAATTGTTTAAATGCAATCGCATTTCTTCTGTGCCTGAAACTCGAGTAATGGTATACACCTCGCCAAGTTTTGCCATTAACAATGGCATATTGTCACCTTCTTTCTCTACCTAGTTAGTCCATACTAATTTACACAGATAAGTTAGCACAAACTAATTTTCTTGTCAATACTAAAAAGTATTGGACAAGGAGAGGAAGTTTGTTGTATAGTTAAAAAGTACAGTTAGATTATACTAACCAGAGGAGAGAAGAGAGG
>ERZ772945.2802-NODE-2802-length-10233-cov-2.966103_pt1 | contig 10233 bp, 8 predicted proteins | sample MGYA00511681_ERZ772945 | MGnify/ENA primary metagenome ERZ772945 (study PRJEB29015, sample SAMEA2737943) | human oral metagenome | biome: human oral; feature: human-associated habitat; material: dental | place: China | collected 2143 ... | reverse complement strand
AAACACCACGCCTGTGATGCCCACGAGCACATAAAGCACGCGCGAGGACAGTCTTTCAGCGGGCCAGGCCGTCAGATTATGAACAAAGATGCGTCTCATTTCTTCAACTTATATTTCATAATGGTGTCGAGAAGCGTAATCGACGATTCCTCCATCTGCGATGTAAGATGGTCAATTTTCGAGAGAATATAATTGTAGAAAAGCTGTAATATCAGCGCAACGATAATACCAAATATGGTTGGAATGAGGGCCACTTTCATGCCGGCAGCCACGATGGTAGGGCTGATGTCTCCGGCTGTCTGTATCTGATCGAAGGCCATTACCATGCCCACGACCGTGCCCAGGAAGCCTAACGACGGGGCCATGGCGATGAAAAGGGTTATCCATGAGCACCCTTTTTCAAGATTTGCACTTTGTACAGAGCCGTAACTTACAATGCTGCGCTCGATGTTATCAATTGTTTCGTCAATGCGTTCAAGCCCCTGATAGCAGATGGATGCGACAGGACCGCGCGTTTCCCTGCACTGGCTCTTCGCGCCTTCTATGTCTCCTGACATGACCTTGAGGTCGAGGTCGGCCATGAATTTCTTTGCATTGATTTCGGAAAGACTCAAATAAATAATACGCTCAATGCAAAAAGCCAGTCCCAAAACCAACGCCAAAGCAACGAAAGACATAAAGCCTGCATTGCCCTCTATGAACTTAGTCTTCAACTCTTTGTGAATACCCGGAGCATCAGTCTGCTCAATTTGTGTACTGTCGGTGGCGAAAGCGGTAGCAGATGCCATCTGTTCAGCGGTGGCACTGTCGAGTTCTTCATCAGCAGATACAGAAGAATCACCGGCCGTCGATGATGTTTTTTCAGTATTTGCCCGGGCCGGATGTTTTGCACTTGCATCTTTTTGTGCCTGCGCCAACGTACATGAAGTTACAATAAAAAGGAGGATTGTGAGACGCTTAAAAAAAGTTTTCATCTCTTTTTATGAATTAATCTACAAGAAAAATAATCATCAAACAGCGGAAAGAACGGGATTCGAACCCGTGAAGCGCTTTGGACGCTTACACGCTTTCCAGGCGTGCCTCTTCAACCACTCGAGCATCTTTCCTCACGTGTTTGACGTTGTAACTCTGCGTTACTTGCGCAAAAGTACCATATTTTAAATAGAAAAGTATACAAAATATGTACTTTTAATTTTCTTTAAATCTTGTGATTGACCTTAAATTGGGCATAAACGGGAAATACACGGCATACATTTTCAGTCGTAATCATGGCCAATTCTTCATCGCTTATGCCGTAGTTTTCGGCAAGAGTATGCAATACTTGCCTGGCGAAAGCACTTTCGTTGCGCTGCCCTCTGAACGGAACGGGTGCCATATAAGGGCTGTCGGTTTCGAGAACTACGCGGTCGAGGGGGACAGATGCCGGCAAATCCTCACGAAGATGGCTGCTTTTAAACGTTGAGACGCCGCCTATACCGAGACAGAATTTGTCAAATCGGAGGAAGGCTTCAGCCTCTTTCGGATTGCCCGTAAAGCAATGAAAGACACCTCCCGGCAGCTCTTTCTCATAGCGTTTCAGGATATGAAGCAGCTCGTTTTGGGCCTTTCGGCAATGAATCATCAACGGCAACTGGTACTCAACAGACCATTTTACCTGCTCTTCAAAGGCCTGCAGCTGTTCGCTTTCAAACTCACGGCTCCAGTAAAAATCCAGTCCACATTCGCCGATGGCAATATAACGGAGCGGCGAATCTTCCGGTAAAAGGCGGTTTTCATCAAACGATTGCCTCATCATTGCGAGCACATCGCGCCAGTTTTTGCCCACTTCTTCGGGCTGAAGACCCATCATTGGGAAGAAAAAACCAGCATAACGGCGGCATACTTCCGGCACCGTCGTCAGTGAAGAAGCGTCTATGGCGGGCACAAAAACAGCACTGACACCTGCATCGTGCGCCCTTTTCACCACGGCATTAAGGTCATCACGGAATTCCTCGCCGTCTAAATGAGCATGCGTGTCAATAAAAGAGAAGTGCATATTTAATACTTACGTTCCATCATTCGTTCAGCATAAGCATGAAGTTCACACTTGTGTTCCTCCGGAACGCTGACCTGATTAAGGTATCTTTTGCTTTGTTCGAAGAAGAAATCCATCTTGTTTTTGGCCATTTCATCGATATTCATCTCATTATACAAGGCCGTAACAGCAGCCACTTTCTTATCCCGGTCAAAAGACTCGGCATTGATTAGGCGTTGTAATTCTGCGCGCTGGCGATGGTCTGCATGATTAAAAGCATTGATAAGCATGTAAGTTTTCTTGTTCGATACAATGTCACCGCCCACTGCTTTACCAAATATTTTCGGGTCGCCATAAACGTCAAGATAATCGTCCTGCAACTGAAAGGCCAGCCCAATCTGCTCACCAAACTTATACAAATTGTCGGCATCGGCCTGTGATGCTCCTGCCAGAACAGCCCCCATCTTCAATGCACAGGCCAGAAGAACGCTTGTTTTAAGTCGAATCATTTCAATATATTCGTCTTCACTTACGTCATTCCGCGTTTCGAAATCGATGTCATACTGCTGCCCTTCGCCAATTTCGAGAGCTGTTTGCGTAAATAAGGAGAGCACTTCGCCGAGCTTATCAGCCTGACATTGTGCCATACGCTCGTAGGCCAACACCAGCATTGAGTCGCCCGAAAGGATAGCCTGATTGTCGTTCCACCGCCTATGCACCGTTTCATGCCCGCGCCGAAGGTCGGCGCGATCCATTAAATCGTCATGCAATAATGTATAATTGTGGTAGGTTTCCAATGCTACAGCCTGCATAAGAATGCGCTCGGGGTCGTCCCTGAACATATTATAAGCCAGCAGCATAAGCGTGGGACGTATGCGCTTTCCTCCCATAGAGAGCACGTATTTAATAGGTTCATAGAGGCTCCCGGGCTTACGGTTGTAAGGCAAATTCGCAATAAAGTGATTTACCTTATTTAATATTTCATCGGCGTTATACATGGTGTTACGGGTGATTTATCTCTATTTTCAGTGTTCATTGCCTCACAATTCCCAAACTTTGATGCTATGTTTGTAATTAGTCAGCACCATTATCGGCATTATAACTGGAAATTAACAGGAATGGCGAACATCGTACGACAGGGCTTTCCATTCTGTAATCCGGGTTTCCATCTGGGCATCATCTTTACCACTCGCAAGGCTTCACGATCTAAGAGAGGGTCGGCAGACTGCACAATTGTCGGGCTTGCGATAGACCCATCCTTATTGATAATGAACGAAATAACGACCTTTCCCTGTATCCTCTGGCTTTGTGCCGTAGGAGGATAACGCAAGTTCCGCGTCAACCATTTCATGAATTGGACGATGCCTCCGGGAAATTCGGGCAACTGCTCTACGGTTTTAAGTATAACCGAATCTTTTGTTATGGGCACCTGTGGCAAGGCTTCTGTAACATCCGATTGCCTGGCAACGCCCTCCCCGTCGCCAATAACGAGCTTGTTTGTAACGGGTGAAATCTCCTGCGTTGCTACGGTTTCATGAACTTCCTGTACCTTTTGCGTAATGGCTTTTGAGGGCGATTCAGTACTCCCCGTGGCCGAAATCATATCCTTTTGCTCAACAACGGGTGTCATATCCAGCTCATCAGGCAGGTCGTCGAGCATGTTATTGTCTTCGGATAAGTCAGCAGGACGCGTAGTAAACTCCAATGCTGCGAAAAGCATGGCTAAAGCAAGAACAAGCCCCAACAGGAAAGTCTCTCTGCGTTTCTTGTCTAAATTAGCCTTGTCGCTTTTCTTTATATCCATGGTTTATATCTATTTTCGGTTGCGTGTACAGGCTTGTTCTCTTTCACATTCAATGCCATTTGCAGCTATATACAATAAAGCGGCTGTACGTTCGTTATCATAACCGGAATACATTGCAAAAGTACAGCAAATCTTCATAAAAGCATTAACTTTGCGAAATAATTAGAACTTTTAAATGAAAAAAGCCTTTTTTGTCTTTCTAATGGTGCTCGGGGCATTGCCCTTATATGCTCAGAACGAGAGTCAAACGGAATATAACTTCCTGCGTTTGCCCGTCAGTGCCCACGCTGCAGCGTTAGGAGGTGACAATATTACGGTTATTGAGGACGACGAGGCTCTCATTTTTCATAACCCTGCACTGCTTTCATCGGTCAACGACAAGACGATAAACCTTAACTACATGAATTATATGTCGGGAGCAAACATGGCCAGTGCCAGTTTCAACCGCATTGTAAAGGAGCGCGCTTCCTGGGCTGTTTCGGCACAATATGTGGATTATGGCAAGATGAAAGAGGTGGATGCCAACAACGTTCAAACTGGTGAGTTCACGGCAAAAGACTTATCTTTTGCCGGCTATTTTTCGTACATGCTTACCAATCGCCTCACGGGCGGCATTGCAGCACGTTTGATTACATCATACATTGCCGACTACAACTCCATTGGTTTTGGCGTTGACCTCGGCCTGAACTATTATGATTCTGACCACGAATGGTCGTTAGGCTTGGTGCTTAAGAACCTCGGCGGCCAGCTGAAAGCCTATCACGACAACTTCGAACGCATGCCCTTTGATATACAAATGGGTGTTTCCAAACGCTTTACAGGCACTCCTTTCCGTCTGCATGCGACGTTGGTCGACCTCAATCACCTCGATTACAAATTCCTCAATCACTGTGTTGTCGGTGCTGATGTGCTGTTAACTGAGAGTTTTTGGATTGGCGGCGGATACAATTTTCGTCGTGCCGACGAAATGAAAATGATGTCAGCTGACAAGAATAGCAGTCATGGGGCCGGTCTTTCCTTAGGTGCAGGTCTCAACCTCGAACGCTTTAAGCTGAATCTGGCCTATGGCAAATATCATGTAAGCAGCTCAAGTTTAGTGCTGAATGTGGCGTACGGACTTTAGAAAAGTAAAAAGGTAAAGAGGTAAAAAAGTAAAAAGCAATGTTGAATGAGGTCAAAGAACCGATTAAAAAAGCATGGAGTAAATAGGTAAAAAAGTAAAAAACAATGCCGAATCATATTTAAAATGTTGTTCGAGTACAATATTTTCAATCTGCAAATCAATTAAAACAGTCGCTTCAAAATAGCGTTCTTTATTTACAAATATGGTGAAAAAGATAACAATAGCCATCGACGGCTTCTCGTCGTGTGGAAAGAGTACCATGGCAAAAGACCTGGCAAGAAAGATAGGTTACGTTTATGTTGACACGGGAGCCATGTATCGTGCAGTTACGTTTTTTGCATTACAGCACGGGCTTTTCAGCACCGACGGCAGCGTTGATACGGCAAAACTCGAAGCAATGATGCCCGAAATTCACATCAGTTTCAAACTCAACGCTGCCACCGGGCGTCCTGATACCTGGCTCAATGGCGTGTGCATCGAAAACGAAATTCGCAGAATGGAAGTCAGTGTACACGTCAGTCCCATTGCCGCCATTCCCTTTGTGCGGTCGGCCATGGTCGCACAGCAGCAGGCTATGGGCAGGGAAAAGGGTATCGTAATGGACGGACGCGACGTCGGAACCACCGTTTTTCCCGATGCCGAACTTAAGATTTTTGTCACCGCATCGGCCGAAGTGCGTGCCCGCCGCCGCTTTGACGAACTGCGGGCCAAGGGCGAAGAGGCCGACTATGCGGCCATTCTGAAAAACGTTCAGGAGCGCGATTATATTGATACGCATCGTGAAGTGTCGCCCCTTCGCAAGGCAAAGGATGCCGTTGAGCTTGATAACAGCAATATGACTATAGCTGAACAGAACAGCTGGCTGATGGAAAAATACCACGAGGCTGCCGGCAACTAACACGGTTTACACCCTCTTCAGTCAGTAAAAACATTTAATCCGCCTGGGGTATACAATGCCTTACGCGGATTCTCATTTGCTTTACACAACAGATTTATGTAAAAATATTTTTAAACTCGCTGCGTAAACTATCTTACCAATAAGCACTTTGCTTTTTGCTTATTTCCAAAAATTCGTACCAAACAGGCAAATAAGCGAAAAACACGACGAAACACCAAAAAACCTGTAACCAGACAATTACGTCACCATTACGATGGTTTTTATTCGGCTTTACGGCGTAATTGCAACACGATTACGCCGTAAACGTCGCGCCTTTACGCCGTAAAGAGAACAACATTACAGCGTAAAGGCGAGCCGATTGTGCCGTAAAGGCAAAAAAGTGACAAAACAAGGGATGGAAAATCACAAAAAAATGATGAAATTGAAATGCAAAAAAGCCCAAATCTTTATTCCATCAAATTTTTTAGAAAATGAAGAAATACAGAAATTTTATGAATATTATTTACAATCGACGGCATAATTGTAAATTCTTACTCACATCAATAACGCTACTCCTCAAAACTGTAAAACAACAACACGTATGCAGCAACAGGTGTCTGAACACGTTGAAACTTAATGCCTGAAATACTACTGTAAGCGGGAGACAGGCCGTTAATTGAAAAGCAACTACTACATTACGCCTGCTCTTTTTACCTTATATTTTATATGTTTTCCGATTATATTTCATATCTTTGCAAGAACTGATTAAAAGTTATAGCATATGAGAAAAGTTCTGTTTACGCTCGTCTTGCTGCTCGTCCCCGTCATGATGATGGGTGAAAGCTTCACCGTTTTATGGAAAAAAGTGGCGGAAGCTCAGCAAAAGGACCTTCCCAAGACCGAGATTTCCATACTGAATACCATCATCGCAAAAGCCACGACAGAAGATAACTACGGCCATCTGATTAAGGCCCAGCTGGCAAAATATGATGCCTGCCGCCTGTTCAATGACGAGAAAGTGGCTGCAACCGTTGAAGAAATTAAGCAGAAAGGGGCACAGACAAAGAGCAAGGCACTTCGCGCTGTCTACGATTGCGCACTGGGATTAATCTGTCAGGACCTTGCCCAGAGCAATGAAGAGACAGATACTTTAAGCCAATTATACTTCAGGAAATCGATGTCCGACCCCGATGAACTGGCCCGTCACAAGACAACAGAATTGCAGCCAGCTTTCATCTCCGGCCTTGACAGCCGTATCTTCAACAACGATTTGCTACACGTCGTAGGCATGTATGCCGGCGACTTTGCTACGCTTCACAAATATTATGCTGCCCGCGGCAACCGCCCTGCAGCCTGTTTAACGGCTCTGAAAGCACTACAAAAAACAAGTGACACCAACGCAAAGATAGCACGGAAATCGCGTTATCTTCACTGTCTGGACTCGCTTATTGAAGTATATCGTGACCTGCCCGAGGCCGGAGAGCTGGCTATAGAACGCTATAACTTTATATCAGGAACTACCGATACCCCTGTAGAGAGCCAGGTAAACTATATTAATTACGCCCTCAATCACTGGGGGAAATGGCCCCGTATGAACGTGCTGCGCAACGCTGCTCGACCTTCAGCAGCCCGAATTCAACATCAGCATCGGCGACCGCATGCTTTTGCCTGGCGTTGACCGACTGCTTCGCATCAACTCCATACGAAATATCAATGAACTTACCATCAGGGTATACAAAGTAAATATAAGTGGAAACACGAAGCTCGAGGCATCAGACAAAAGGGATTATGCCCGACTCAGGCGATTTATCCAGCCTAATCCTTTACAAACCATTACACGCCGATACCCCGGCCAGCCCGATTGGAAGGAATGTGCAGACTCTGTAAGTCTCAAGGGTATGCCCATAGGGGTTTACCTTATTGAGGTTTCGGCAGATAATAAAGCCATTGAACCCCAGCGCGAACTGCTGCGCGTAAGCAACCTTTTCGTCATCAGAGAGAAGATTGACAAGGAGAATCTGCGCCTTGTTACGGTCAACGCCACAACCGGAAAGGCCATTGCAGGCGTGCATTTAACGGTTACCACCGAGCAGAACTGGTTTAACAAGACAGCCCGTGTAGACCATCTGGTAACGGGAAAAGACGGCGAAATTATATACAATACGCCCAAACACTACCCCACTACCGTCTATCCCTACACCGATAATGACAAGGCTTGCGACAACCTTCCGGCTGATGCAACCTACTTTAACGAAGGAAATGCAGCCGAAAGTGACCACATAAGGTTATACACTGACCGCTCAATATATCGTCGGGCAAACAATTCATGTGGCCGGACTGGCGTGGCACGAAATTCCTGCAACGCTTTCGACCCAAGTTCTGGCGGGGGAAAGCGTCAAGATTACGCTGTTGGATGCCAATTACAAGAGCATAACCGAGAAGACAGTAAGCACTGACGACTACGGCACGCTGTCGGCCGACTTTGCCCTTCCGCAAGGCGGACTGACGGGAAGCTATACTATACGGGCCGACCTCAAAGGCAAACACAACGTCGTTGTGGTGCATGTAGAACAGTATAAACGCCCTGATTTCAAGGTCGAAATTGACAAATACAAAAAGCGATATGCCTCAGGAGACACCATCATGGTGACGGGAACAGCCCGCAGTTACGCCGGAGTGCCCGTGCAGGGAGCACGTGTTGTGTACACCGCCAAGCGAGAACAAAGCTGGTGGTGGATGCGAAACGGTGTAAGAAATGAGGGTACCGTGGTGTGCGATACGGTGGCAACGGCCGACGATGGCACATTTAAAATGCGCGTCCCTGTGGCGTTTCCGGACGACGACGACATCGATATGCCCCTCTTCTATCAGCTTGTTGTCAATGCAAAAGTGACGGCTATCGATGGCGAAACTCACGAAGACGAGCTTCGACTGCCGCTAAGTAACCGCAACGCTATATTGACAACCGACTTGCCTGCCAGGGTACAGCGTGACAGTTTATCACATTTCGGCTTCACCCGTAAGAACGTAGCTGGTGAGCTTATCGACGGAACCATTACGTATCGCTTTGATAAGGATACTGCCACTACTGCAGCAGCGAACACACCCATCAATATAAACCACATGCTGGCACCGGGTAAACACACGCTGTTTGCTACCTGCGAGGGCGACACCATAAGGCAAGAAGTTGTCGTTTTCTGTATGGACGACAAGCACCCTGTGGTTGACACGCCCGACTGGTATTATGTTTCGGCCGGTCAATTCCCCAATGACGGCAAGCCCGTATGGCTGCAGGCAGGTTCTTCGAACGTAGGAACCGAGATATTCTACACCGCTATTGCCGACGGAAAGGTTATTGCGAAAGGTTCATATAACATCAGCAACGAGACAGTTACACGTCAGCTACATTACAAGAAAGAGTATGGAAACGGACTCTCTATCTTCACAGCGTGGGTATGGCAGGGCAAACTTTATGAGCACAGTACGTTTATTTCGCGACCTGTTCCCGACAAAAAGCTCACGCTGCAATGGAAGACATTCCGTGACAAACTTACGCCAGGGCAGAAAGAAGAGTGGACATTGCAGGTGCTTGCACCCAACGGAAAGCCTGCCAAGGCACAACTGATGGCTACCCTTTACGACAAAAGCCTTGACGCAATATACAAAAATCCATGGCTGCTCCCACAACAATCACGCTTTCTTCCCTGCAACGCTTCATGGGAAGGAGGCAGCGAAGGTGCCATCGGTTTGTACGGTTTTGAACCGTTTAAAGAATATCATGTCAAAGACCTTACGTTCACAAGATTCGATGCCGACATCGCAACCGAGATGAGCTATGCCGTGCTTGGAAGCAGCTCGGCGGTGGAACGTTTCAGCCAGCCCGTGCTGATGGAGAAATCAGTAAGGATTAGAGGCCGGGGCACAAACGAATCAAAGATGTTTGATGTCGTTGCAACCAAAGCCGCTGCAGGCAGCGGTCAGGACGGAATAGCAACACCATCTGGCGTATATGCTGATGCCATCCGTGAGAATCTCAACGAGACAGCTTTCTTCGTTCCGGCATTAGTCAGTGACGAAAACGGCAATCTCTCTCTCCGTTTCACTCTTCCCGAGAGTGTCACCACATGGCATTTTCAGGGCCTGGCGCACGATAAGGAACTCAATAACGGACTGATTGAGGCTGACGCCGTGGCGCAAAAAACTGTCATGGTTCAGCCTAACATGCCCCGATTCATCCGCCAGGGCGACAGGGTTCAGATAGCAGCACTCATCTCCAACACCTCAGAGAAAGCCGTTAACGGCACTGCACGTCTGCAGTTTCTTACGCCCGAGGACGACAGCGAGGTGCTGACGCTCACGCAACCCTTTGCTATAGAGGCTGGGAAAAGCACGACGGCGGCGTTCATGATTGACGC
>ERZ772945.2800-NODE-2800-length-10235-cov-6.486149_pt1 | contig 10235 bp, 7 predicted proteins | sample MGYA00511681_ERZ772945 | MGnify/ENA primary metagenome ERZ772945 (study PRJEB29015, sample SAMEA2737943) | human oral metagenome | biome: human oral; feature: human-associated habitat; material: dental | place: China | collected 2143 ... | reverse complement strand
ATTGGAGAAGAACTATTAGAAAAATATAATCTAAAAGATTTAAAATTAAGAAAAGAAACTAACATAATGGATGTTTGGTTTGATTCAGGAAGTAGCCATAGGGGAGTATTGGAAGTTTGGGAAGGACTTAGAAGACCTGCTGATTTATATCTTGAAGGTTCAGATCAACATAGAGGATGGTTCCATACTTCACTTTTAACATCAGTTGCCTCAACAGGAGATTCACCTTATAAGAGTGTATTAACTCATGGTTTTGTTAATGATGGTGAAGGAAGAAAAATGTCTAAATCATTAGGAAACACAGTTTCTCCTGCTGATGTAATAAAAGTTTATGGAGCAGATATATTAAGACTTTGGTGTGGTTCTGTTGATTATAGAGATGATGTAAGAATATCTGATAATATACTAAAACAAATGTCAGAAGCATATAGAAGAATAAGAAATACTGCAAGATATATATTAGGAAATTCTTATGATTTCAATCCAAAAACTGATAAAGTACCGTATAAAGATATGTTAGAAATAGATAAATGGGCTTTAAATAAATTAGAAGTATTAAAGAGAAGTGTAACTGAAAGCTACGATAAATATGAATTCTATAACTTATTCCAAGGTATACATTACTTTGCAGCAATAGATATGTCAGCTTTCTATTTAGATATAATAAAAGATAGACTTTATACTGAAAAGAAAGATTCTGTTGCAAGAAGAGCAGCACAAACAGTTATGTATGAAGTTTTAATGACTTTAACAAAAATGGTTGCACCTATACTTTCATTTACAGCAGAAGAAATATGGGAAAGTTTACCAGCTGAAACAAGAGAATCTGAATCTATATTCTTAGCAGATTGGTATGTAAATAATGATGAATATTTAAAACCAGAACTTGATGAAAAATGGCAACAAATTATAAAATTGAGAAAAGAAGTAAATAAAAAATTAGAAAAAGCTAGACAAGGTGAAAATAAAATAATAGGAAACTCTTTGGATGCAAAAGTTAGCCTATATACTGAAGATAGTGCTTTAAAAGAATTTATAAAAGAAAATTTAGAATTATTAGAAACTGTATTTATTGTTTCTGATTTAGAAGTAGTAGATTCTGCTGATGAAAACTTTACAGATGCAGAAGAGATAGAAAAATTAAAAATAAAAATTACTCATGCAGATGGAGAAAAATGTGAAAGATGTTGGAAATATGATAAACTAGGAAGTGATCCAGAACATCCTACACTTTGTCCAAGATGTGCAGCAGTATTGAAATAGGTGATAGTATGATTTATATATTTTTATTCTTAATATTACTTATAATAGACCAGTATTCAAAATTTATAGTGGATAGAACTTTATCTGTTGGTGAGACAATACCTATAATAGATAACTTTTTTAACCTAACTTATGTACAAAATAGAGGAGTTGCTTTTGGGCTATTTCAAGGAAAAATAGATATAGTAAGTATTTTAGCAATAATTGCAATAGGTTTAATTTTATTCTATTTCTTCAAAAATTTTAAAAATCCTGCTGCTTTTTTATGGAACGGCAAATATTTTGTCCGCACTTCACAGACAGTGAAAGATTTTGGAAAATAATTTCTTATATCAATCTCTTTCTAGGACTTTTCATCCTTTACCGAAATATACGAGAGAAGCGCGGGAGAGGCCGCTTGCGAAAAGCATCCGAATGAACCGAACTGCTTCCAGAAATATAGCCGCCCTCCTGCCACAAAACAAAAACAGCAGAAGAAAGAAGCCGCCATGTTTGAGAAATATGCCACAAAATCTTCTTAATGAAAAATGATTCATATTGATTGGACTTTATATCCAATGCATTTCTCAAAACTCTCATTTCGTTTTTGGCAGCATATAATACCGCAGAACCTCACGAACTTCTTCATACACTGCACCTGCGACAACAGATTCCGAAAAATCATTCTGCGCAATGATTCTACGCGCTTCCATCTTGCTTTCTCCCGTGAGCGCATAGAACGCCCCACGCCACTCGCGCGTCAGATTCTCTTTATACTTCATTCGCTCGATAATGAAAGTTTCGGGCATCCAAAGAATATCAAAGTAGCCGTTTATATCTTTTCCGAAAGCTTCTTCAAAAAATGACTTTCCGCGCCCAATCTTTCCCTTTGTGGCATTCAGCACAGCCTGAACGGCACGAATGAACTTGCGATTCCAATGCTTCCCGACAAAATCACGATTGCGAAAATATTTAGGATCACGAATGGGATGATACTTCATGGGAAAGGAATATATGGCAACATGGAGTTCATCGCAAAGCTCCACGTTAATTTTCATGCGATGATAAAGCTCTTCTGGTTTATCATCATAGTTATAGAGTAGGTAATTGGACAAGTGAGCAATTCCACATTCTGCTGCCATGCGAACGGCGCGGATATAAACCTCCTTCGCTTCGTAATGGTCGAAGGCAATGCGCAGCGGATTAATTGCCGTCTCCGCCAGCTTTTCCATCTTCTCACGCGTGACAAGCCGCGCGTCAAGCCCTTGGTTGAAATCAAGCGCGCGTTTTCGTGGCAGACGCTTGAAATATTTTTCGTAGAGCGGATGCGCAATCGCGTCAAAAGTCAGCGCCGCTTCCCTCGTTGCCGTCGGAAAGTAAAGAAGCCCTGCTTCCTCGCGTGCAAGGTAAAATTTTCCAGCCTCCTGCTCCTTTAGTTTTTCTGCAATTCTCTCATACAATACGAGCAACTTCTTCAGATAGCCGCGCACATTATGTTCGCGACGCAGGTTCGATATGGCGATTTCATAAGGACTTGGTGCAGTATATCGCGCTCCTTGTCCGAAGCCTTGCTCCTTTATCTCATCCACGATATCGAAAAAATACGAGGAGGCGAACACGTTGTTATCCATGAGAAGCAGATTGCGCTGCGCTCCGAAATATTCTTCCGTACAGCGTATCTGCTCACGAATGCTCAAATAATCCTTATAGATCGGTTCAAGCGTCTTGACCGCACAAAACGGACAGTTGCGTATACAGCCGCGCGTCATATAACCAAAATAAGCGTCATGCGCCGGATAGGTGTAGTCGATTTCTTCCAAGATAGAATAATCGAGCGGCAGTGCATCGATAATTGCAGCATTATCCTCGTCAATCATGTACGGGCGATCAAGAAGTCCCACAATCGGCTTGATGCCCGTTTCCGCCTCGATATGTTCAGGCAGAATCGTTGCCGCAATGCCGCCTACAAGAAGTCGCCCGTTTTCAGCGAGGAAACGTTTGGCAAGATTGATCGTATCGATGGTCTTTGCCCAATAAAAGGTGAAAAGCGTCGTTACGGCTACAATATCAAAATTCGGATATTCTTTTCTCTTGCAGCGCAGATAATAGGAGTGTGCCATCTCCCGTGCCATCATGTCGTCCGAAAGCTCACGAACATCCTCCAGCAAAGTCATCCGTCCATATCGCACATAGCGTTTCAGCGCCTCGAAATGACGCGCGAGCGCAGGGTTTTGAAGCTTCTCGTAAAGTTCCTCTGTGAGCAACTGCGCAGCAAAGTCACGCAGATCCCCCTTGAAAAAAGCGCACGTCATCTCCACGATTACGGAAATATGTGGCCGGCTTCATCAAGGGCATCGGCGGATACTTGTTCTTGTAATTAGGTTCGAGCAAGAGAATCTTGCGGCTCACTGGAGGGCCGCCTCGATTGCAGAGATCACGCGCTCCATCATTTCCTTATCATCCTTCAATTCCTCTTTCACCGCGCGATACACTGTGTCCACCAGTTTTCTCTCCTTCTTGCTAAGTGTCGATAATTTATCCGTGCGATATGTCGGATGCTTCTGCGTCTTGACGGACGCGGAAGGCACTGCACCAGCCACCTTGCCTTCGGGCTTGCTTTTTGTGGTCGAAAGCTCTTCAAGGCGGGCAGCCGCAATGCGCGATCTTGCCGTATCAACAGCCGATATGCCGTCCTGCGTTCCCATGGTCTTTATGGATTCAAGTTTTTTCCGCGCGTCTTCCGCACTCTTCTTCTTGATCTCAAGATCTGCCGCATTTTCCGCACGTTCCTGTTCATCAAGGAAAAGCCGCCCTTCCACCTTCTTCGTATGCTCGTGCCAGGCTTCCTCGTAGTGTTTCACACTTTTGGCAAGCGTATTCATATCGGAACCGGCACGGCAAATCTTCCCCAAGTCCTGCGCGACCAAACGGAACGCTTCTTCCATAGCCGCCAGCTGCGCACTGCTGTTGAAATAATCGCGGCGCGCATTTGGGCGCAGGCCTGCTGTCGGCAAAACGTGGAGCTCGCCAATCACATAGCCGGAAAATCGTTCTTCTTTAAAGAAGCGGCGAAGCGCATCCTCGTCGCCGATCTGAATATTCCCGGAACGCAGACGAATTTCGCTGAGAGAGCGATCTTTTCCCGTAATAGAGCCAAGAAAACCCGTCAGTGCATACCAAAGCCACGCCAGAATCTTGCCGTCTTTGCCCTTCAGTTCCCTAAAGGAAACATCCCGTATGCTGTCTTTCTTGCTGCCATTCAAGTAATTCGTCCGATACGCTTTGGAAATCGGCGTCGCATTCAATATGATCCTATACTCATCCAAAGGATAATTCTTTTTCCGCGCATAGTCATAGATTTTGTTTCTTTGATAGAAATTCCCATCAAATGGCACAGGGGCGACGAGCGAAAGATATTCATGAATCCGTTCCTTGTCGAGCAGCGCTTCTCCTTCCTTGGAAACATCCTGCATTTCCACTTTGAAAAAATGCGCGTCCTTCTCCGCACCTTCTTTTGCCGAAAAGGTGAATGTCTCTTCGAGGACGTCACCCACAAAGCGCCCCTTCTCATCAAGCATCGCGCAGAAGCGTTCGGCATCGCATACAAGACGTGAAAGCGTGCTCTCGCCCGCTGCCGTAGAGGAAAAGACCAGTTTCCTGCAATATGCAAGCCCTGCCAATCTCCCAATCCCGCGAAATCCCTTATCCTGCATCATATCCTTTGCAGAATTGGCAATATCGCCAACAGTGCTGCGAAACTTTGCTGACGGAACGCCTGCTCCGTTGTCCTCGATGGAAACGCAACGCTTCGCAGGATCAAGACATATATGCACGCGCCCCTCTCTTTTCTCAGACAGAAGCCCTTCTCTTAGCGCTTGCTCGATGGCATCGCAGGCATTTTGAATGTATTCACGATAAATGATGACGGCATCCGTGTACATCCCTGTCGTCAATGTTTCCAGCACACTGGCACCGATCACTACCGTCTGTTTTTCCGGCATCATCCATCACCCTTTGAACTGCTTGTATACTGGCTTTGGAAAGTGAATTTTGAGCAAAGATCGAAACATCGGATTCTGAATGAGATAATCGCCCTGCGAAAGTCTCGTGAGCATGTTCTTGTAAACCGGCGGCAAACTCTTGTAGTCCTTGGTTTCTGTCTCGATCGAATTCGTTCTGCCGTAAGCATGTGTAGAACAATTTCCCGTAACGCGCGGATGAATGTTGGACCGAAACTGCTCCGCTCCAAAGAGCACCACGCCGAGCGAGCGGCCGCGCTCCGTCACATCGAGAATTTCCCTTAGGATAGCAGAGGATTTCGGTGTATCCTTTGAGGCGTATTTATTTAGCTCGTCGATGAAGACAACGATGCGCGTAGGCGGCTTAGCGTTGCCAAGAATATCGTCGTATTCGCCCAATTTCAGATTGTATATGGCACGAATGGCGTCGCCGAAAACAAATGCCTGCTTGTCCTCCGAGAGTTTGGCGATGTCGATCACATAGACGTCATTTTTCTGTATGCCTCGAATCTCATCGGTAAGGCGGCATTCCCCCTTGCTTTCCGCAACACGATTGGCAAACATATCGTCGTTACGAATCGCTTTGTTGATAATGCGTTTGAATTTTCGCCAACTGAGCACGGAAATCTCATTGGATTTCTTCTTGTCATCCTTCTGGCTTTTCTGAGAAAACTCGTCTACCTTGTCGCGAAAAGCTTCCCATGTGCTCAAGCCTTGGAAGTCTGAATCCGTACCATCGATGATCTTATTGATGATCGCATCCATCGTCTGCTGGGGATCATCTATATCGGAAAAGAGCATCTCAATGCTTTCCTTGTCCTCCGCATAAGTATACTTAAATCTTTTAAGGATACCCTGCGCCTCGTACTCCTCCTGCTCATTTTTGCCAAGGTAGGTGCTTTGGCGCGCCCTTCCTTCCTGTGCATACGGAATATAGTATTTCACCTGAGAAAACGGCTCTCCCGAAAGCTCCATCGCCTGATACTCGCTCATGACACGCGCACGCTCAGCAGCAGGATCTTCGGCTTCCGCAAAATCATTCGCTTCGTGGATGGCGAGAAGATCCTTGCCCTTTACGTTGAAAATCACATAAGCGACGGATTCTTCCCGCTCTTTCATATATCGTTCCTGCGCCGCTTTCATGAGGAACATGGCATAGGAAGTCTTGGAAGCAAGCCCTGAGATGCCTGAGATATTGAGATGGGCGCCCTCAGGCCCTAAGAGAAATTTCGCATTGAGCGGAACTTTCAGGGATGTCTCGGCCTCTGTTCCTTCATACATCTTGACCGTGCCGCATACGAGAGGATTTTTTACATCGCCCAAGCCGAGCGCCTTTGTAATCTCTTCGACGCTCGCTCGCTGCACCTTTGCACCGCTATGAACGGGCGTATAGATTCCCGCGTCGTTGTAAGAAACCGCCGCCTCGACGTAGTTCATGCCAAGGCGAGCCGTATTCCCCTCTTCGTTCACATCGCCGAAATCGCTTGAGATGAAACTCGTTAAAAAACTCTGCGCATCGGTAATATGCGAGATGTTCTGAATCACCCCATAAGAAAAGGAACCTTCGATATGCTCGACCTTTACGATATCGAAAGCATGAAGTTTCTCATCTTCACTCGTCCAAAAGGTGAACGTGTCCATCGTCGTCGGATGCTTCTCCGTCGCGATTACACGTCCAATCAAATTCTTGCTCATCATTTCACCTCAAAACATCTGCAAAAAGCTCTCGTTCGAGACATATTGCGATTTCACGAAGCGCTCCGTCAAGTAAATCGGATAAAGATGATTCGCCCAGCGGGCATCCGAACCGTAACAGACCGGATTGCGCTCCATCAGTATGCGTGCACTCAAGTCATCAATGCGTTCCGTTTCCATGCCGTCTCCAACTTCATCATCCACCAAGACCTTCTCCACTTTGACGATTCCGTCAAAAATCGAACGCGTGCGCTCCGCCGGGCGCAAGCGAATATACCATACCGCATAATGCGTGCCGTTCCATTCATATTTTGCCGCCGGCGTCCTCGCCAACAAAGGCAACTCCGCAATAAAGCCTGGATTCGGCTTTCCGTTTTGATCCCTGCAAACCTCAGGATTGAACTTCTTGGAAATGCCCAGAACCCATTCGTACTGCTCCTGATGAAGCATTTCCGACGATACAGCAGACGAAGTTCCTCGCTTCAAGCCGCGATATTCCAAAGAGCCATCTTTGACGAGATAATGATCTTGATCGAGCAGATGCTCTTTGGCCAGTAATTTCACAGTCTCTTGCTCAAGTGATATCATATGGTCTTGAATCTTAGCCGTGCCCCGGCTCTCATAAAAGTTACGTCCGATCTGCTTCCATTCTTCGCTCGGTTTAGACGTATCATAGAAAAAGACGTGACTGAAGCGGATGCCCAAACGGCGTACAGCAGTCGCCTCGCTGAGTTTTTGAGCCAGCGCGTCTGCAAAGCCCGCCCTGCCATCTGCATTTGCAAGATCGGGCAGAGCCAGGACGCACTCATAAGAAAAGTGATGCTTCTTCATCTTTCTGTCTTTGCGCGTACAACAGCCCACGCCAATCTGCCCCGCGAGCACCGGGTAGACGGAAATTCGCCCGCCGTGGGAAAAAGCGATATCATCCACCTTGTACACATGGCGTGAACCGTCGAGAAAATAGACAAGCCGCTCCTCCCGATACTCTGACAACTGCCTGCATCGCTCCGACAACAGTCGGTAACTTTTCAGCGAACGATCGGTTTCCCCGAAGCGTTCCCATGTCGCATTGTCCCGTCCGTAATCGATCGTCGGACGCTCCGTCATATCGAGACTATGCCGCTGTCCTGAAAACATCCGTTTCGCATCTGTCGCCTCGATCAAGATGTCTTTGATTCGCAATGCCGTCACACCATCACCTCGTTTCCACAACATTTGTCATAGGATAAATATTCCCCTCATTTTTTCTTTCTCCTGCTCGATTTCGTCATTTTCCCTCGTTGCGGAAATAAATCGAGTCTGCCGAACATATCTTATGGCGATACTTCACAAAGTGTGATACCATAAAGAAAAACTAATGAGAGGAGGCGGATTCCATGGCAAGTATTACGATTCCCGTACATTCGGCAATTATCGATTGGGTTTTGCAAAATATCCACGAAGAACAACCAGCATCCGAGGTGACGGAACGGCTCAATGCCTGGAAAAATGGTGAAAAGACACCCACTCTGAACCAACTGGAAGAAATGAGCAAGAAAACACATATACCGTTCGGCTATTTTTTCCTGCAAACGCCTCCACAAGAAGACGTTCCGCTCGCTGAATATCGCACGGTAGGAAGCACTAAAGGAAAAAAGCCAAGCCGCAATCTTATAGATGTCCTCGATCAAATGACGGCGATTCAGGATTGGATGCGAGATGAACTCCAATCGGATGGCACGAATCCATTGCCATTTGTTGGAACTGCCCATGTTCATGACTCCATAAATCAAACGGTGCAAAAAATCCGCCGTCGTTTGCATCTCAATATCCACTGGTACAAGGATGGAAAAATTGCAGAAGAGAATTTCAATAACCTCAGAAATCAACTGACACGATGTGGCGTATTGGTCTTTACCGGCGGAAAGGTCGGCTGCAATACCCGAAGGCGTCTTGATATCAACGAATTTCGCGCTTTTACTCTAGTCGACGCCCATGCGCCGCTCATCTTCATCAATACGGCGGATGCGCCGAATGGACGTCTTTTTTCCCTTCTGCATGAGACCGCACATATTTTCTTCGGCAAAAACAGCCTGTTCAATCACGCCGAATGGTCGAGCCATACGGTAAATCTGCTTGAGCAAAAATGCAACGCCGTCGCCTCGGAAATCCTCGTGCCGGAGGAAGAATTTCAGCATATATGGAATCCATCCTTACCTCTCACGGAAATGATGGAAGCGGCTGCTCGCCATTTCCGTTGCAGTGAAGCCGTAATACTTCGGCGCGCATACGATGCTGGAAAAATTACGCGAGATGAATACCTTCGCATGATGTCCATGCAAAAAGCACGGTATCAGAAAATGAATGCCAAAAAGAAACGCTCCGGTGGAGATTTCTATAATACATTGCTCTCGAATATTGATCGCCGTTTTCTGACTGCACTCCATCGAAGCCTCTTGCGCGGAACTACACAGGATACGGATGCCTATCGATTGACAGGACTGAATCGAAAAACGTACACGACGGCAATAGCAAAGATGGGAGGCACGCAAGTTGAGTGAAAAATATCTCATTGACGCCAACAGTCTCATACGGCCTGCGCGCGCTTATTATCCTTTTGACTTTGCTCCATCGTTTTGGCGGCAGCTACATCCGAAAATCACCTTGGATAAAATTGCCATTTTGGATAAAGTTCATGCTGAACTGCTGAAAGGTACAGATGCCCTTGCAGAATGGGTACGAAACTTGCCAGATTCATGCGTCATGCCAACAAACGACGAACAAATCACCATGGTATATACAGAGATTCTGACATATATCCAGCAGAGCAAATGTTATAACGATGCTGCCCTGCGCCTTTGGTCGCAATTTGACATCGCCGATCCGTGGCTGATTGCTGCCGCCAAGGCATACGGCTATACGATACTGACCTTCGAGCAATCCGCTGGCATTATAACGACTAAATCCAGGAATCCCAAGATTCCGGACATCGCACGCCATTTTCATGTACCGTGCGCATCTCTGTTCGATATGATGCGACAAGAAACTTTCCGGCTGTAATCTTTCAAGACATGCATCGGTCGTCGCGCGAAAGACCTTGTTTTGAGGTTCTGCCGTCCAAGCAGTCATGCAGAATTGCGCTAAACGCTCCTCCCCCCGCCGAAATCAACATCCATCCGCCCCGCAAAACTTTCCGGCAGGGCTTTTTTTTTTCATGCCTTTACGATATAATGAAGAAGAAAACAAAAAAGTGAACCACATTCGTAATTTGGAAGGACTCTCAAGATTTGGACATGTATC
>ERZ772945.2794-NODE-2794-length-10246-cov-25.529879_pt1 | contig 10246 bp, 10 predicted proteins | sample MGYA00511681_ERZ772945 | MGnify/ENA primary metagenome ERZ772945 (study PRJEB29015, sample SAMEA2737943) | human oral metagenome | biome: human oral; feature: human-associated habitat; material: dental | place: China | collected 2143 ... | reverse complement strand
ACCTGGGCCGCGTCTACCGCGCCAAGGCCTACGAGCTGCCCGAGGGCGGGCGCGATGCCAAGGGCCAGCACGTGGCCAACCTGCTGGCCTTCCAGCCCGGTGAGGAGATCGCCCAGGTCATGGAGCTGGGCGACTACGGCCAGGCCGACTACCTGGTCCTGGCCACCCGCCGCGGCCTGGTGAAGAAGACCCGCCTGGGCGAGTACGACTCCAACCGCTCCGGCGGGGTCATCGCCATCAACCTGCGCGAGAACGGGGACGGGATCAGCGACGAGCTCGTCTCCGCCTCCCTGCTGTCGGCCGGCCAGGACCTGCTCCTGGTCTCCCGCCACGGCCAGTCGCTGCGCTTCCACGCCGACGACGAGACCCTGCGGCCCACCGGCCGGGCGACCAGCGGCGTCACCGGCATGCGCTTCCGGGAGGGCGACTGCCTGCTGGCCATGGGCGTGGTCGACCCGCAGTGGGCCGAGGCCGACCTGTTCGTGGTCACCGAGGGCGGCTACGCCAAGCGCACCGCCGTCGCCGACTACCCGACCAAGGGGCGCGGCGGCCTCGGGGTCAAGGTCGCCAACCTCGTTGAGGCCCGCGGCGACCTGGTCGGCGCGCTGGTGACCGCGCCCCGCGACGAGGTCCTGTGCATTATGGCCTCGGGCAAGGTGGTGCGCTCGGCTGTGGCCGAGGTCTCCCGCACCGGTCGCGCCACGCAGGGCGTGACCTTCGCCAAGCCCGACGACGGCGACCGCATTATCGCCGTGGCCCGCAGCACCGAGCGCGAGCTCGAGGGCGATGATCCTGCTGCGGGCGGCGGGCCCGACGGCGCGGATCCGACCAAGACAATTGTCGACACCGCTGCGCCGGGTGATGCTGAGGCGGTAGGCTCGGGCGACGACGAGAGTGAGGTCCAGGCATGAGTCAGTCGGAGTCCTTCCCACCCATGGGGGGAGACAGTGCTTCCCAGAGCACCGGAAAGTCCGGTAGCAAGCCAGCCAAGACGATCGCCGGTCCGCGACGCGTCCGGCTGTCCCTGACCCGTGTCGATCCCTGGTCGATCATGAAGGTCTCCTTCATGCTGAGCGTGGCGGGGGGCATCATGTTCGTGGTCGCCGCCATCTTCGTGTGGTACATGCTCGATGCTCTGCACGTGTTCTCCACCATCAAGGAGCTCGCCAGCACGATTATGCAGTCCGAGAGCAACGCCTACACGACGCTCCTGGAGTACCTGACCCTCAAGCAGACGGTCTCGATGGCCATCATTATCGGTGTGGTCAACGTGGCTCTGACCACCGCCCTGTCCACGGTGACGGCGTTCCTCTACAACCTGACGGCGACGCTCGTCGGTGGGGTTCATCTCACACTGGCGGACGACTGATTCGGTTTGGAGGCGATCGACGCGGTGGGTTAACCTCTTCCGCGTCACCGGGCCTATAGCTCAGTTGGTTAGAGCGCATCCCTGATAAGGATGAGGTCGCTGGTTCGAGTCCAGCTAGGCCCACCCCCGCGGTGGACGATGAGGAGGGTTCATGAGGAACCGGGTGCTCGTGTCGGCCGCGGTTTTCTCGTTCCTCGGGGTCGTGTCCTACGCGGTGTGGCTGAGGATCGAGGCGGAGCGCGCAGAGCGCGCCGCGTGGGCCGAGGTCACCGACCCGATCGACTAGGTCGGCTTCGCCGTCGATCCGCTGTCGACTCACCGTCGACCTCGCCGGGGGCTATGGCGCAATTGGTAGCGCACCTGCTTTGCAAGCAGGGGGTTACGGGTTCGAGTCCCGTTAGCTCCACCCCTGTCTGGAGTCGTCAGAATTGCCCGAGGGCCAGCGGGCCTCCGCACCGCCGTCCGGGTGCGGCTTGCGAGAAGAGGCCGGTTCCGCCCGGTCCGTGCTAGGTCTGTGGTCGGTTCGTGCCCGGTCCGTGCCCAGTCCGTGCCCCCGGCCCACTGGCCTGCTCCGCGCCCCGCTCTTCTGTGAACGTGTGCAGGGCGTGCGGGACGCGCTCCCGGGCGCCCGGCGGTGCCCGGCAGAACGTGAACGTACCTTCCCAACGTCAACGTACCTTTCTCCCATCCTTCTGGGGGTAGAGGTCAGAAGGATGGGAGAAAGGTACGTTCACGCGGCGAACTTCCGTTGACGTTAGCGCACGATGCGCGCTCTTCCTCGCCCCGGCGGGGAGAACCCTCTTCAAGGACGTCCGGATGCGGACGAACGGCCTGCGCGAGCCCGGCCGGGGGCGGGCACCGTCGGACCAGACGTCTTGAGAACCCCGGGGCACGCCGCCGGCTCCATGGGGGCAGTTGGGGGCGAACGCTCAGGAAATCACAAGGTTCATCTGCATCTACGCACAGCGGTGGACAACCCAGCACACCGGGCCGTGTCCACAGCAGTGGAGAAGCGTGTGGCTTCAGCGCTGGGTTTTCCCCACCTGTGGGTCGACCTGTGGAAAAGAACATCACTGTGTTTCCACAGGTGTGTGCACAGCTGTGGATGAATCACATCGTTGTGCTTCCCCAGATTCACAGGCTTGAACAAACCTGTGGATAACTGTTCGAGGGTGTGCGGCAAGGTGGTCGTACCAGTCATGCCAGTCCCACCCTCAGGAGGATCAGGCCCACCAGCCCGATGGCGATGCCCGCCGTTCCCCACACCCCGTAGACGGTGCGCTTGTCCCGCGGCGCCCACGCGTACAGCGTCGCCACGAGCGCACCGGTCGCGAGCCCGCCCAGGTGGCCCTGCCAGGAGATGCCCGCCCCCAGGAAGGAGATGACCAGGTTGAGGGCGAGCAGCCCCACGATCGTCGTCGTGTCCCTGCCGAAGCGCCGCTGGATAATGAACAGGGCCGCGAACAGGCCGAAGACGGCGCCGGAGGCGCCCACCGTCAGGCCCCACCAGGACGACGACGTCGGGGAGGCCAGCCAGTAGATCATGGCCGATCCGCCCACGGCGCTCAGCGCGTACAGGGCGGCGAAGCGCCACCGTCCCAGCACCGGCTCCAGGGCGCTGCCCAGCACCCACAGGGCCCACATGTTGAAGGCCAGGTGCATGAGCGAGGCGTGCAGGAAGGCGGTCGTCATGAAGCGCCACGGCTGGCTGCTCGCCACCGCCGGCACGAAGGCGAGCCGGACGCCGAGCGCGGGCGCCGCCATCTGCGCCAGGTAGATCGTCACGCAGGCGATGATCAGCCCCTTGGTGACCAGGGCGTCGGACACCAGTCGCCCGCCCAGCAGGGAGCGTGCGCCCCGGCGGGACGTGGCGCTCCTGCGGGCGCAGTCCACGCAGTGGACGCCGACGGCGCTCGGCACCTGGCACTGGGGGCAGGTGGGGCGGTCGCAGCGCTGGCAGCGCACGTAGGCGACCCGGTCCGGGTGCCGCGGGCACACCGGGGCCTGATCCGGTGGACTGGTGCGGGGCTGGGTCATGGCTGCTCCTGGTGGGCTCTGCGGGTCGGGATGGGCGCGGGTGCGACGACGCCGTCGGTCCACGGCAGGCCGACGGCGTCGAGACGCAGGGTGGTGCGGGTGCGGGTCACTTGGTGACGGTGACGGAGCTGATGACGACGTCCTCAACGGGACGGTCGCGGGGGTCGGTGGACACCGCCGAGATCCTGTCGACGACCTCGCGGGACGCGTCGTCGGCGACCTCGCCGAAGATCGTGTGCTTGCCCTGCAGCCACTCGGTGGGCGCCGTGGTGATGAAGAACTGGGACCCGTTGGTGCCCTTGCCCAGGCGGCGTCCGGCGTTGGCCATGGCCAGGATGTAGGGCTGCGTGAAGGTCAGCGACGGGTCGATCTCGTCATCGAAGGTGTAGCCGGGCCCGCCGGTGCCGGTGCCCAGGGGGTCGCCGCCCTGGATCATGAATCCCGGGATGACGCGGTGGAAGATCACACCGGAGTACAGGGGTGCGTTGGACTGCTCCTTCGTGCGAGGGTCTGTCCAGGTCTTCTCGCCGGTCGCCAGTCCCACGAAGTTCGAGACTGTTTCAGGGGCCTGTTCTGCGAAGAGCGCGAGGCGGATATCGCCGAGGTTGGTGTGCAGTGTCGCTTCCATGACCGCAATCGTCGCACGCGCGCCACCGGCGGCGCTGAGACGCTCGGTTGTGGATTCACCTGTTCACCCCAGGCAAAACGCCTGTCCGGATTGCCGGTGCGATCGGCCTGCGGGTGGAACGATGGACCCAAGCGACCTCATCGTTCCGAGCAGGGAGATCATCATGGCTTGCAAGACCTTCGACAAGAAGATCGACACGGACCAGGTCCGCCAGGAGGCGGCCTCCCTCGCCGAGAACATTGCGGCTCGAGCCGAGCGCGTTGCCGTGTGGGCGGCTCCTCGCGTGAGCAAGGCCCGCACCGAGGTCGCCAAGGCCGCCAAGGAGGCCCAGCTGCGCGCACAGCCCGTCGTCGAGGAGGCTCGTACGCGGGTGGTCGAGGACTACGCCCCGGCCGCCCGCAGGGCCGCCGTCGCCGCTCAGGCTGCGGCCGGCACAGAGGGTACGCTCACCGAGCGTGCTCAGCGCATCGCCGTCGCCGCGAAGAACGCGGCGCTCGAGATTCCGGAGGTTCCCGTGAAGAAGAAGCACCCCGTCCTTAAGACGCTCGGCTGGCTCGCGCTGGCCGGTGCCGCAGCGGGCGCCGCATACGTCGTGTGGCGGCGCAGTCAGCCCGTGGAGGACCCATGGGCCGAGGAGTACTGGGCGGACTCCGCCGAGGATGAGGCCGGGTCCGCGGTCCAGGCCGAGTAGGCCGTCCTCGACCCCTAGGTCAGCCGCTCGGCGGCGTCCCGCAGGTCATATCGGGACGCCGCCGGGTTCGGGGCGCCCTGCGCAGACCCCGAGACGGATGGCTGACGGATAGGCTGAGAGCATGAACACCGCCGTTCCCGCACCCCCGACGTCCCTGATTCGAGGGACCAACGAGCCCGCTCCCCTGCAGATGCCGCAGCTGGGCCTGGGTACCTACAAGATCGGCGTCGAGCAGGTCGAGCGCGTGGTCCGCGACGCCCTCGACGTCGGCTACCGGCACATTGACACCGCTCAGATGTACCGCAACGAGGCCGGGGTCGGCGCCGCCATCGCGGGCTCGGGGATTCCCCGCGACCAGCTGTGGGTGACCTCCAAGCTCAACAACCCCAACCACAGGCGTGACGACGCCCTGCGCAGCTTCGACGCCACCATGCGCGACCTGCGCCTGGACGTGCTCGACCTCTTCCTCGTCCACTGGCCGATGGCCGACTCCCCCGGCATTGACCTGGTCGACACCTGGCGCACCATGATCGAGATCCTGGAGTCGGGCCGCGTGCGCGCCATCGGCGTGTCCAACTTCCAGGCCGAGCACCTGCACACGATCATCAAGGCCACCGGGGTGACACCGGCGGTCAACCAGATCGAGCTCCACCCCTACCTCTCCCAGGAGCCGCTGCGGGCGCTCCACGACAGCCTCGGCGTCGTCACCGAGTCCTGGTCGCCCCTGGGGCGCGGCCGGCTGCTGAACGACCCCGTGGTGGCCGATACGGCCGCGGCGCTCAGCGTCGCCCCCGCGCAGGTCGTCGTCCGCTGGCACCTTCAGCACGACCTGGTCGTCATTCCGAAGACGACGCACCGTGAGCGCATGGTCACCAACGCCGACGTGTTCTCATTCGCGCTGTCGGACGAGCAGATGGCGGCGCTGGACGCCCTCGACCGGGGCCTGCGCACCGGCTCGCACCCCGACCGGGTCCAGGAGGTCTAGGCGCTCACTCCGCCTGCCTGCGTGCCCGCGCTGTGCGCGCTGCTCACTTCCAGCGCAGGAGCCCCAGGAAGCCGAGCATCATAATGATGAATCCCACATAGAGGTTGCCGTTGGCCAGCCAGTCGTGCTCGTGGTGGGACCGGAAGTACGGCAGCGGGTACTTGCCCTGGAAGAGATAGGTCGCCACCACCCACAGCAGCCCGATGACCATGAGGGTCACCATGGTGGGGGCGTACCAGTTGGGGCTGCCGGTGCGCTTGACCTTGACCGGGACCCGGGAGACCCGGTTCGCCGCAGAGCGCGACTCCTGCTTCTCCTTCATCGCCGCGGCCGCCTTGGCGGGGTTCCCCGAGCGCTTGGGATCCTTGGAGCTCTCGGACTTCTTGGAGTCCCTGGAGCCCTTGGACTTCTTGGCGCCCTCGGTGTCCTTGGCACTCTTGGAGTCCTTGGCGTCCCTGGACTTCTTGGGGCTCTCGGTGCCTTTGGGGTTCTTGGAGTCGGACTTCTTCGACTGGGCCACGCGGGCCTCCTCACTGGCGGGACGATGGGGATCCGGACTCGTTGCCGGGTCTGCTGGCACCTAGCCTAGATGATCGGACGACATCTGCCGGGCCGGAGTCGTGATCGGGGCGGGCAAGCCCCTAGACTGGCCGACAGCACATGACGTCTAGGCCACCAGGAGGGCTGATGGCAGCTCATCGCCACAGGGCGGCTCCGCCGCCCCGTCGCCGTCGTTCTGCACTCGATCGGGTCCTGTCGGGGTTCGGGGAGCTCCTCATCACCGTCGGGATCGTCGTAGCGCTCTTTCTGGTCTGGCAGCTGTGGTGGACCGGGATCGCCGCGAACCAGAAGGCCGAGGCCAGCACCCTGGCCTTCCACGAGACCCAGGTGGAGTCCCCCAAGAAGGAGGGCACCAAGCACACCGATCCTCCCCCGGAGTTCGAGGCCGTCAGCTACGGCGAGACCATCGGCATGCTCATTGTCCCCAAGTGGTACGGCGTGACGAACAACAATATGCCGGTCATTGAGGGGACCGGCCCCGACGTCCTGGACCAGGCGGCGGCCGGCCACTACCCGGACACCCAGCAGGTCGGTGAGATCGGCAACTTCGCGATCGCCGGCCACCGCCGCACGAACGGCAACTCCTTCCTGCGCATCGACACCCTTGAAGAGGGCGACGAGATCATTGTCGCCACCAAGGACACCTGGTACGTCTACACGGTCACCTCTCACGACATTGTCGAGCCGACGCAGGTCGATGTCATCGCTCCGGTGCCGGGCGACCCGGAGGCCCAGCCCGAGGAACGCTACATCACGCTGACCACCTGCCACTCCCTGACCACCGGAGAGTGGGGCAATGACCACCGGTGGGTCGTCCACGGGAAGTTCTCCTACTGGATGCCCCGGTCCGAGGGGCGCCCCGCCTCGGTCCTCAACGACCCGGAGGTCAACTGATGTACGGATGGATCTGGCGGCACCTGCCCGGCCCGGCCTGGTTCAAGGCCATCGAGGCCCTGGCCCTGACGGTGATCGTGGTGCTCTTCCTCTTCGAGGTCGTCTTCCCCTGGGCCAACACCACCTGGAACATCTCCGGTGAGGCCACCGTCTAGCTGACTGGTTCCGGGCCGAGGCGGCGCTGCGCGGTGGAGGCAGCTCCCGGGGGTCTCGGAGAGCCGGTGGAGGAGGGCCGGCGGCGGGCGGCACGCCCGCTTGATCCGTCCTGTGGGTGCCGCGGGCCCGGAGGAGGCTCGGACGCCTCATCGTCCACGCCCCGCCATGACCGCGACGGCGGGGCGGGTGCGTCACTGCGGGGCGTCGGGGCTCGGGGATTAATGTCATTCTGGCGGACACCCGCCCGATGACCCGACCCGCTCTGTGCGACGTGACCGGTGCGATTCGCTGTGCTGTAACGCGGACGGAGGCAGGAGAAGGCGGGCTGCGGCGGTCCGGGCGAGGCGAAACGTGGCGGTCGGCGGAGCAGGCCGACGTCGAGGGGTCGGCCCGCCTCGCCGGTCCGGCTCCACGGGGCTGAGGACCGACCGGAATCGTGCACTCGGCCGGGAACCGGGTCGATTCCGGTGCGGAATACGGTGTCTCAGATGTACTGAGACATCACAATCTCAGGTCGGAGCCCGGCCGATCCCGGCGAAGGCGGGCGAGCGCGGAGCTGCGGGCCGCCTTGCGACTGTATGAGCTGCTGGTGATTCTTGTGCAGCTGTCAGTCGTCTCCGCCGCCGTGGCCTCCTCCTCCACCTTGGTGCGGTGGCTTACCGTTACCGGGGTTCGGCGACTGTATTGCGCCCCCGCCTCCGCTGTTGGCGGAGGGAGTGGAAGTCGCGTTCGGACTCGGGCTCGCCGTCGGCGCGGCCTCATAGACGTAGTGCGTCACCGTCAGGGTGACGGAGGTCCCCAGATTGACGCTCTGGCCCGCGGCGGGGTCGATCGCGGTGACCTCGTACCGGTCGTTCTTCGACTGATCGGTGGTCTTCGCGTCGTTCGTCGTCGTGTTGTAGTTCAGGCCCGCCGCCTCGATGGCGGCCTGGGCCTCGTCCTGGGTCTTTCCGACGACGTCGGGCACGGTCGTCGTCGTGCGTCCCGAGGAGAGGACGATGGACACCGTCTCGCCGCGTGACATCGAGGTGCCCGCGGCCGGGTCGGAGCGGACGACATGGCCCTCCGGCGTGCCCGGGGCGTCCTCGGTGGAGACGTCGCCCCAGGCCAGGCCCGCGGCCTCGATCTTCTTGCGGGCATCGGACTGCGCCATGCCGGTGACGTCGGGGACCTCGACCGTGGCCGAGCCCGAGGAGAAGCTCACGGTGATCTCGGTGCCGAGGAGGGCCGAGGTGCCGGCCCCCGGGTCGGAGGAGACGGCCAGGCCCTCATCGATCGTGTCCGAGGCGACGTCGTCGCCCTTCTTGAAGGCCAGGCCGACGCCCTCGATGGCGCTCTTGGCATCGTCCTCCGACATGCCGGACACGTCCGGCACGGTCGCAGCGGTCGCCGTCGGCGTGGGTGTCGGTTTGGTACCGCCCCCCATGAGCCGGCCCGAGGCGGCCAGGCCGATGAGGGTGCCCACCAGGATGAGGAGGATGAGCAGCAGCACCCACACCCACCAGCGACGGCGGGGCCGCCCGTCTCCGGCGCCCTGGTCGGGGCTGGCCGGAGGCCGGAGGGGGCTCGGCGGTCCCGGAGCGGGAGCCGGCGAGGGCGCCGTCGTCGAGGGCGAGGACAGGGCGGCGGGAGCCTGCCAGCTGTCGGTGGCGGGCGCGCTCACGGCCATGCCCCGTGCCGCCGCCAGGAGCTCGTTGCGCATGTGGGCGGCGTCCTGGTAGCGGTCGTCGCGGGCCTTGGCCAGGGCCTTCAGGACGACCCGGTCGAGTGACTCAGGCACGTCCGCCGCCAGGGCCGACGGCGGCTTGGGGATCTCGCGCACGTGCTGGTAGGCGATCGCCACCGCGGAGTCCCCGGTGAAGGGCGGCTGGCCGGTCAGCAGCTCGTAGAGCAGGCAGCCGGTGGAGTACAGGTCGGAGCGGGCGTCGACGACCTCGCCGCGCGCCTGCTCCGGGGAGAGGTACTGGGCGGTGCCGACGACGGCATGCGTCTGGGTGACCGTCGCCGAGGAGTCCTCCATGGCGCGCGCGATGCCGAAGTCCATGACCTTCACCGCACCGGTGGAGGTCAGCATGATGTTGCCGGGCTTGATGTCGCGGTGCACGATGCCCGCGCGGTGGGAGTACTCCAGGGCGTCCAGCACGCCCGTCGTGATCTCGACCGCCTCCGGGATGGGGACGGCGTCCCCGTCGCCGAGGAGCTCGCGGACCGTGTGGCCCTCGACGTACTCCATGACGATGTAGGGCACCGAGCGGGTCGCCCCGTTTGGTGCGGTGATCTCCTCCTCGCCAGAGTCGTAGACGGCGACGATGGTCGGGTGGTTCAGGGCCGCGGCCGACTGGGCCTCGCGGCGGAAGCGCGCCTGAAAGGTGGGATCGCCGGCGATGTCGGAGCGCAGCAGCTTGATTGCGATGATGCGTGACAGGCGCGTGTCGTAACCGAGGTGCACCTCGGCCATGCCGCCGCGTCCGATGAGGTCTCGGATCTCGTAGCGGCCTGCGAGGACCTGGGGGAACTGACCGGTCACAGTGCCTCCTGTGGTGGGATGACGGACCCGACGGCCTGCCCGTGGGGGGTGTCCGACTGTGCTGACGTAAGGGTACCCGCGGTGATGGCAATGGCGAGAAGAGTCAGAACAGCGACCGCGACGATAATGATCAGTCGGACGTGGACCAGGGGCAGACCGAACAGGCCGCGCCCGGAGGCGTGACGCGTCGGGCAGGGATCGATCCCGAGCCACTCGGCCGCCGCTGTGCGGGTGCGCTCGGCGGCGGGGATGGCGCGGGTCGAGGTTCCGGGGGTGCCCGAGGCGCTCGGAGTCTCAGGGGCGCCCGGGCGTCCTGAGGCGCCCGGGGCTGTGGGAGTGCTCGGGGCGACCCGCCTGCCGGCCCTGCGGCGGACGGGCTCGCCGTGCTCGTCGCCGGC
>ERZ772945.2788-NODE-2788-length-10259-cov-4.948452_pt1 | contig 10259 bp, 11 predicted proteins | sample MGYA00511681_ERZ772945 | MGnify/ENA primary metagenome ERZ772945 (study PRJEB29015, sample SAMEA2737943) | human oral metagenome | biome: human oral; feature: human-associated habitat; material: dental | place: China | collected 2143 ... | reverse complement strand
ATTTTAAAAATTTAATTGAAAAAATTTTATACATAATATCACGTTTTAAAGCGTTTTGCAAGTGTTTAAATGTTTCAACGTAATTTTCCTTGCCTCACATTCGTTTCCTGTCCTGTACGGCTTGTTTCGGCTTTCTGATATGTTTCAATTCTTTCATCAGTTAAAAAATATAAATTTTCTTTAAATTCTTTCAGCCAATTTTCAGATTTTGGAGTTTCAATGATTGCTTTTATTGTAATATCAATAGCTTCAAGTTCGCTAATTTTTTTGCCTTGTGTTCTTGCTTTCTGTCTTACAATATCAGAAAACACGGATATAATTTTATTACTTGCTTCTTTGTGATTTTCTTTCAATATCTCTTTTATTTCATTGTTCGCTTCTGCCGTCAATTTTTCATATTCGCTTGGGTATTTCAAGACAAAATTATCAATGTCATTATCTGTAATTTGAGTATTTTTAATATATTCTCTTACTCTTTCATCAATTGTTTTTACTTGCCATTCTCTGATTTCTTTTTCTCTTTTTTCTTTAAATATTTTATAATTCTCAAATTCTTGATTTTGTATTTTTTCTCTTTCTCTTCTGATTTTTTCAAGATTTTCAAGTTCTGCATTTTTCTTTTCAATTTCTTTTTTTATTTTATCAATTTCAATTTTTGCTTTTGCTTCTGCTTTTTCAACTACTTCTTTTTCAAGTTGCCTTATTCGTTCAGCACTTGGAATATAAACTCTTTCTGCTTCTTTTTTTCTGCTCTCAATTTTTGTTTCAAGTTCTGATATTTCATAATAAAGTTCGCTTCTTTTATCATATATTTCTTCAATATTTTCACGAACTTCTTTCAAATGTTCACTTGCATTTCTGATTTCATCATAAATCTTTTCTTTTCTTTTTTCAGTTGCTTCAATTTTTTCAGATGTTTCATACTTCTTGATTTTCTTTTCAATTTCATTAAAATCAATATTTTTAAGTGCTTCATTTATATTCTCAAGTTCTTTACTGATTGTTTTTTTATATTTATTTTTGATATTTCTGTCCTGCTTTGCTTCTTCAAGTTTTCTTTTAACGTTCACAAGTTCTTTAACTTTTGAAAAAGTTCTATTGATAAAATTTCCGCGCATTTCTTTAACTTCTGTTGCATATTCTTCAAAACGTTTCAAGAAATCATCTTTTGAGATTGTTTTTTTATCTTCGACAAGTTCACTTTTTGTAAGCAATGCAACGTATTTTCTTAATACAGAACGTTCAGAGTTGTCTTTTGTTACTGACAAATTAAATTCAGCATTTTCAATTTCATTTTCTAGATCTCTTTTTCTTATATCTAAATCTTCAGAACTGTTTACTTTTTTGCTTCTTGTTACTACAAATTCAGCCTTTTCATTTGAAAAAACTTCAAGCCTTTTTTGTAGTTTCAACATTTGTTTGTTATACTCCATTCGCTCCTTAAAATTTCCGTTTATTTCTTTAAAGAAAAAGCGAGAAAATGGCGACGTTCCTGTTTCAAATTTATATTTTTTTTCAGAATTTTTATTTTTCGAGTTTTTGATTTGTGTTTCAATTTTTTTTTGCCTGTTTTCTTCACAAAATTTTTGAAATGCTTCCTTGTATTCGTCTGTCTTAGATTTCAATGCTTTATCTCCTAATTTTGCATTTTTTCTACTAAAATCAGTCTTTAAAGCATTTTTGATTTTTTCGTAATTTATTTCAATATTTTCTTGTTTATTCTCTTGGGAAAAAGTCCACATCGTGTGCAAATGCGGCGTGCTTTCATCGAAATGAATTACAGCATAAACACATTCAGCATTTTTTCCCAGTTTTTCTTTTAAAAAATTAATGTTTTCCTTGTAATATTTTTCCCACTCTTCCAACTTTAAAAAATAAGTCAAATCAGCATTATACTTCCCTTCAAAATCTCCGACTTGGACGTTACTGACTACGCTTATAACATCTTTAGCATTTTTATTAACTTCTGTATCTTCATATTGACGTTTTAAAACGTCCATCCGTCTTATTAAAATCTTGTTTAATTCAGTCAAATTTTCATTTACGTTATTTTTGTAATGTTCGGCTTCTCTAAATGCTTCATTCATAACGTTCCCTATTGATGTTTTATCAGAAATTGAATTATATTTTTTTATGTTATTCAAAAATGAAATTTCTATTTTAAAAACCCCCTTTTTTTTGCAAAATATTTTCAAAATAATATTGCATTTTTCCTTTTAATAAATTATAATTATTATAAGAATAAAAATCAAATTTCAAATTACATCAATGACCACAACTTTTTTTCACGTTTGGCAAAATGTGAGAGCATTGAAAATGCTTCACAAAAATGCCATACTGAAAAAAGTATGTGGCTTGCCTGTTACATTTCTCCCCTTTGGGAAAAAATATAACTGCAAGCTCTCAAACGCCGAGGGCTTTTATGCTTCTTTTTGAAAATCGAAATGCAAGAGTTTTACTTTGCAAATCTCATTTCAAAAATCGCATTTTTTTCATCTGAAAAATTTAAAAAAGGAAGTGATAAATATGACTGACAAAAACACAAAACCAGAAGTCAAAAATAATGTTTCTAAAACATCAAAAAAAGTTTCAGAAATCAAGGAAGAAAAACAAAAGATACGTTCATTCAGAAGTTTAAAATTGAAAGTTTTAAAAGGACAAAAATTAGAGAACTGGGAACTGGAAAAAATTAATGAAAGAATTGTGATTTTAAAAAATGAAGTCGAACATTTAAAATCAAAACTGGTATCAGCAAAACAAGACCTTGAAGAACTTGAAATAATTTCTAAAACTTACAAAAAGTAATTTTTTACAAAAATTTAACTGTTAAAAGACTAAAGACCCTGCAAAAAATTGCAGGGCCTTTTTCATTTGAAAAAAAAATTCAAAAGCCTGTTTTTTTGTGTTACGCTTCTTATTTCACACATCTTGACCCTAAGCCTAGCCATTCATCGCCTTGTTTCCGTTCCTTGCCTGTATGACCGTTTTTGAAGCATTTTAAAGCATTTAAAGCCTGTCCGATTATCCCAGCCCCTGCAATTTTTAAAATGTTTCAATATCCTGCTTTTTTGCCTTACGCTTGTTTTTTCGCATTTCTTGACCCAAAGCCTAGCCATTTATCGCCTTGCCTTGCTCTCCTGCCTGTACGGGCATTTCTGAAGCATTTTAAAGCCTGCTTGATATTTTTTCCCCCCACTTTTTTAAAATGGTTCTACATCTATATCAGCGTTGATGATAAAAGACATTTTATCTTTTAAATCTTTGTCATCACAACGTGCTAACTCTGATACATATTCTAAATATTCGTTATATCGAGCACTTGACAGTTCTTCAAATGTTTCTATGTCAATTTCTCCAAAGTCGTATCTGTTCTGAATGTGAAACTGCTCTTTCTCAAGCAATTTGAATATTTTGTCATAAATTTCCTGCCTTGTCATCGTTTTTCCCCTTTCGATTTCTCAATTTCTTAATTTCCGTCAACACTTGCTAAAGCCTTATTTATGTCATAATTGCTATAATTTGTATAAATCATTGTGTTTAAGATTGAAACGTGTCCTAAAATTTTTTTTACTTGTGCCAAATTCAAGCCTGCATTTAGCAAATGGATCGCCCTTGAATGTCTAAAAACGTGGCTATGTGCTTTATCTTTTTCAAGTCCTGCAAGTTCAAAAATTTGTTTTAGATATTTGTTATAATTACGCTCCGACATTATTTTTCCTTTTTTAGTTCTACAAATATAATCGCTTATTTTCAATTGATATTTATTTAAAACAGTCATAACAAGCATTGCGACTTCGTTGTTTATTCTTAGTTCTTTCGTTTTATTGATTTCATTTTTCTGCTTAGAATTAGAAGTATTGACAACATAATAATTTTTTGCAGTTTTTACATCTGTACGCATCGTTACATCTGAAAATTTTAATTTTAAAACTTCATTAACTCTCAACGCTAAAGCGTATTGAAGCATTATAATTGCTTTTAGTTCAATGTTGTCCGTTGTGTCGAGCGTTCTTTTTAATTGTAAAAATTCATCTTCCGACAAGTATTTAATTTTTTTCTTTGTCTGCTTTTTGTCAAAAAATTCTTTTGCTTCTATAACTTCCGACCCTGCGTTTTCAATTTCAGCATTTTCAAAAATAACAATTTCATTTTCCATAAAAAATTTCCCCTTTTTCCTATTTTTTAAAAAGTTCCGTTTTCATAATTTTCAGAACTTTTCTATTATAAGTATACTCATTTTTTTAGGAAAAAGCAAATTATTTTTTTCAAAATTTTTATTTTTTTCAAAAAAAGTTCCAATTCTGTTATTATTTTCAGAACTTTTTTATCACTCAATATATTTAAAACTATTGTAGTTCGCAAGTAAAAATAAAGCAATTTGTTTTTCTTTTGCTTTTGCTTCTTTCATTCTCTTGCTTTGCAAATCGTTACGCATTTTTAAAATTTCATTTTCTTTCATCAGTTCAATATTTTCAATTTTCAGCAAGTTGTTCGCTTCTTTCAGTTCGTTGTTTTCTCTTTCAAGTTCCTTGACCTTGTCAGTTTCTGCCACATACGGCAAAAGTTCCTGCACCATTTGAGAAGCCCACGCCTTGCCCTGCTCTCCATTTTCGGCAATGCTTTGCTTGATTGTTTCAATGTTTCCAAATATTTCAAAATTTTTAAATATAACACCTGTTTTTTTAGTTGTTTCGCTTTGTTTTTTCGCAATTCGTTTTTTCTTAACTGTTCCAATTTTTCGGATCTGTTCATATTCTCCCAATTCAATCGCATCGCCCCACACGTTTTTCCCTTTTATAACATCAGCCCTACCACCATATTTTTTTTCAACTGCTTTTATTGTGTTGTTGTTGCTCTTATATCTGACAAGCAAATCATTTCCGCTTTTGTAGATGTCGCAATCATCATCATTCACTTGAAGCATTTTTGGATCATATCCAATTATTGAAAACATTCTTGATTTTTCCGCTTTTCTCTCTTTTTCAGCGTTAGTTTTGTTATATATTCCACTAACTGACAAGCATTGAAATGCTTCCAATTGTCCAGTTACTGCTTTAATTAATTGCTTTAAAACTTCAATATTTTTTATTTTCTCAAATGTTCCGCAAGTCCTGTTTTCTTCTGTTTCTGCTTGTGTTTCTTCAAGTTCTTCATTGTCGCTATTGCTTTGTAGTGCTGTACTGATGTAGTGCTTTGCTAGATAATTACATATCTTTTTCACGCTTATATTTCCATTACGCTTCTTATTTCCGCAACGATAATATAAACTTGTTTCAGCGTTTTCTTCCTTGTTGTCGCTTCCAATGTGTAAATTTCCCGCTTGATTTGTTATTTTCTTCCACATTTCCTGCAATTGAAAAATATTTTCTTCCTTGATACAAAGCCATATATGAGCGTGTAACTGGAATTTTTTAATGTTATACAGATAAGGAAGTTCAATTTTTGTTATTGCTCCAATAGTTCCTAATTCTTTAGCCTTTTTCTTAAATTTATTCAATAATTTCTTGAAAAATTTAATTTGTTCCGCAAGGCTCAAGCCTTTGAATTCTTCAGCATTATAATTATAATTTAAAGTCAAAAATGCTTCAGCATATCCGCTTTCAAGTTTTTCACGTGAAATATTAAATGCTTCATTGTATAGTTTCAAAAATCTTTTATTTTTCTCTTTTTCCTGACACACGCAACAGAATTTTTCTCTGCAATTATACACATAGTTGTTTCCGTTTCCTTTTGTCCTAACATCTCCACACTTCTCAAAGTTGCTTAATTTTTTAGTCCAGTAAATTTTTTCTTCAGTTGTCTTGCTTTCATTGATTATTTCTTTTATTGCTTTCGCTATTAGTTCGTTCTGTTCTCTTAGTTCTTCAATTTTTTTCTTGTCCATCGTAATTACCTAATAAAACAAAAAAGTCAAAACTTATATTTCAAGCACTTGACTTTTATGAAATTACGATGTATAATAATTATACAAAATAATAAAATAAAAATGTCAAGGATTGAAAAGTTATTAAAACCGCTTCGCCAAAAGAGATTTAATAACTTTTTTTGTTTATATTTAATTTTTTTCTTTTTCGTTATTCCTTTCGTTCATTTTCTAAAATTTTTTAGTTACTCAATTATACTCTGTAAACTCATTAAAGTCAATGTTTATCTTCAGTTACGAGCATTTAAAAAATATCAAAAATCAAAAAAAGCATTGATTTTATTGTTAAAATCTTTTAAAAAATTTTTTTCATTTTTTTCTTTTTTCTTCATTTCTTTTTTTGAAATCTTTAAAAAGTTTTTTATTTTTCTATTTTTTTACATTTCTCAATTTTCTTTTAACTGTTCAAAGATTGTATATAAAAATTTGATTGTGATTTGGATCAATTTTTGCATTATATATATATAATAACTATTGTTAAAAAAAATATCTTCCAGCCCCCTGTTTTTGCTTGTTTGATTGTGTTTTTAATGAAGTTTTAATTTTTACATTTATAACGCTCAAACCCTTATAAAATCAGCGAAAAATTAGCAAATCATATGCCCAAGTGATTTGAAGTGAAACACCCCACAAGCCTTGAAAAAATGCACCTTTGAAGCCTGTTTTTTGATGTGTTTTTCTTTTGTGTGTAAAGTGATTTATTTTTGATTTTTTTCAAATGAAAAAACGGATCTGTTTTTTTCCGTTCTTCCGATTTTCCTGCTTTCGTTTTTCAGCGATATAAAGCATTTTAAAGCCTTAAAATCTTGTTGCCGTCCTTTCCCTTGCCTTGCTTCCGTTTTCGCTCTGTATGGCTCTTATTTGCCGTCCTGCCGTTGTTTTATATTCCAGCCTTTTCCTTTCTTCTTTTCCAAATGAAAAAGGGGTGCCTTTGCACCCCGTCCAATAGAAAAATGGAGCGAACGCTCCATTTTTTTTAAAAATCTAATTGAAAAAATTTTATGATATATTATATCACGTTTTAAAGCGATATACAAGCCTTAAAATTCTTTCAACGTGCTTTTCCTTGCCTTGTTCCAATTCCTTGCCCTATTCGGCTTGTTTCGGCTTCCTGATGTCTTCTTTCAACCCTTTCATCAGTTAGAAAATATAAATTTTCTTTAAATTCTTTAAACCAGTTATCAGAATTTTTTGGAATTTCCCGAATTGCTTTCACTGTAATATCTTTCGCTTCAAGTTCACTAATTTTTTCTCCTTGTTCTTTTGCTCTTGACTGTACTGTTTTAGCGAATAGCGATATAATTTTATCACTTGCTTCTTTGTGATTTTCTTTCAATATTTCTTTGATTTCATCATTGCTTTTTTGTATCAATTTTTCATATTCTTGCGGATATTTCAAGACAAAATCATCAACATCTTGTTCAGTAATTGGAGTAGCTTTGATATATTCTTTTATTCTGTCATCAACTGTTTTTATTTGCCATTCTTTCATTTCTTTTTCTCTTTTTTCTTTAAATATTTTATAATTCTCAAATTCTTGATTTTGTATTTTTTCTCTTTCTCTTCTGATTTTTTCAAGATTTTCAAGTTCTGCATTTTTCTTTTCAATTTCTTTTTTTATTTTATCAATTTCAATTTTTGCTTTTGCTTCTGCTTTTTCAACTACTTCTTTTTCAAGTTGCCTTATTCGTTCAGCACTTGGAATATAAACTCTTTCTGCTTCTTTTTTTCTGCTCTCAATTTTTGTTTCAAGTTCTGATATTTCATAATAAAGTTCGCTTCTTTTATCATATATTTCTTCAATATTTTCACGAACTTCTTTCAAATGTTCACTTGCATTTCTGATTTCATCATAAATCTTTTCTTTTCTTTTTTCAGTTGCTTCAATTTTTTCAGATGTTTCATACTTCTTGATTTTCTTTTCAATTTCATTAAAATCAATATTTTTAAGTGCTTCATTTATATTCTCAAGTTCTTTACTGATTGTTTTTTTATATTTATTTTTGATATTTCTGTCCTGCTTTGCTTCTTCAAGTTTTCTTTTAACGTTCACAAGTTCTTTAACTTTTGAAAAAGTTCTATTGATAAAATTTCCGCGCATTTCTTTAACTTCTGTTGCATATTCTTCAAAACGTTTCAAGAAATCATCTTTTGAGATTGTTTTTTTATCTTCGACAAGTTCACTTTTTGTAAGCAATGCAACGTATTTTCTTAATACAGAACGTTCAGAGTTGTCTTTTGTTACTGACAAATTAAATTCAGCATTTTCAATTTCATTTTCTAGATCTCTTTTTCTTATATCTAAATCTTCAGAACTGTTTACTTTTTTGCTTCTTGTTACTACAAATTCAGCCTTTTCATTTGAAAAAACTTCAAGCCTTTTTTGTAGTTTCAACATTTGTTTGTTATACTCCATTCGCTCCTTAAAATTTCCGTTTATTTCTTTAAAGAAAAAGCGAGAAAATGGCGACGTTCCTGTTTCAAATTTATATTTTTTTTCAGAATTTTTATTTTTCGAGTTTTTGATTTGTGTTTCAATTTTTTTTTGCCTGTTTTCTTCACAAAATTTTTGAAATGCTTCCTTGTATTCGTCTGTCTTAGATTTCAATGCTTTATCTCCTAATTTTGCATTTTTTCTACTAAAATCAGTCTTTAAAGCATTTTTGATTTTTTCGTAATTTATTTCAATATTTTCTTGTTTATTCTCTTGGGAAAAAGTCCACATCGTGTGCAAATGCGGCGTGCTTTCATCGAAATGAATTACAGCATAAACACATTCAGCATTTTTTCCCAGTTTTTCTTTTAAAAAATTAATGTTTTCCTTGTAATATTTTTCCCACTCTTCCAACTTTAAAAAATAAGTCAAATCAGCATTATACTTCCCTTCAAAATCTCCGACTTGGACGTTACTGACTACGCTTATAACATCTTTAGCATTTTTATTAACTTCTGTATCTTCATATTGACGTTTTAAAACGTCCATCCGTCTTATTAAAATCTTGTTTAATTCAGTCAAATTTTCATTTACGTTATTTTTGTAATGTTCGGCTTCTCTAAATGCTTCATTCATAACGTTCCCTATTGATGTTTTATCAGAAATTGAATTATATTTTTTTATGTTATTCAAAAATGAAATTTCTATTTTAAAAACCCCCTTTTTTTTGCAAAATATTTTCAAAATAATATTGCATTTTTCCTTTTAATAAATTATAATTATTATAAGAATAAAAATCAAATTTCAAATTACATCAATGACCACAACTTTTTTTCACGTTTGGCAAAATGTGAGAGCATTGAAAATGCTTCACAAAAATGCCATACTGAAAAAAGTATGTGGCTTGCCTGTTACATTTCTCCCCTTTGGGAAAAAATATAACTGCAAGCTCTCAAACGCCGAGGGCTTTTATGCTTCTTTTTGAAAATCGAAATGCAAGAGTTTTACTTTGCAAATCTCATTTCAAAAATCGCATTTTTTTCATCTGAAAAATTTAAAAAAGGAAGTGATAAATATGACTGACAAAAACACAAAACCAGAAGTCAAAAATAATGTTTCTAAAACATCAAAAAAAGTTTCAGAAATCAAGGAAGAAAAACAAAAGATACGTTCATTCAGAAGTTTAAAATTGAAAGTGCTGAAAGGGCAAAAATTAGAAAATTGGGAACTGGAAAAAATTAACGAAAGAATTGTATTTTTAAAAAGCGAAGTTGAACATTTGAAATCAAAATTGTCAATCGCAAAACAAGACTTGGAAGAACTTGAAATAATTTCTAAAACTTACAAAAAATAACATTTGTTATATTTAAGAGCCAGCCTTTTAAAACTGGTTCTTTTTCATTTGAAACAAATTGTTTTTTTCAAAAAAATGTTATATAATGTTAATGCTAAATTTCAATTTAATTAAGATTGGAGTGATAAAGAATGATAAGCGACAGTATGAAAAAAAAGGCTTGGGATATAAAAAAACGACAAGACAATGGAAAAAAAGTAACAGATGAAGAACTTGAATATGTCGACAATTACGTTAAAATTTTAAAACACGAACTTGCAGAAACAAAAAAACAGTTATATCAATTACAAAATAAAAGCAACAATGATATTTTTAATTTAACTGAAAAGCAATATTTTAATTAATTATTTAAAAATTAAAGGCCCTGTTTTACAACAGAGCCTTTTTTCATTAGTTAGTATTCGCAAAGGATTTGTTTTAAATGCTCACTTACAGTATCTGGAATAACGGACTTCATTTTTCCTGTTCCTGTATCTTTATAAACTTCGCTTTTTGCATAACTTACATTTGCCGCTAAAATCATAATTACAAATATTTTAAAAATTTCT
>ERZ772945.2786-NODE-2786-length-10262-cov-18.411580_pt1 | contig 10262 bp, 10 predicted proteins | sample MGYA00511681_ERZ772945 | MGnify/ENA primary metagenome ERZ772945 (study PRJEB29015, sample SAMEA2737943) | human oral metagenome | biome: human oral; feature: human-associated habitat; material: dental | place: China | collected 2143 ... | reverse complement strand
TCCCCCCGTCAACTTACAATGTTACTCATCGAACTTGTTCATCTGTTACCCTGTCCCTTCTCGCATACAACTTGTTCCCCCGGCCCCCCGTCCCCCCGTCAACTTACAATGTTACTCATCGAACTTGTTCATCTGTTACCCTGTCTCTTCTCGCATACAACTTGTTCCCATGTCTACTCGTCAACTCGTCAACATACAATGTTACTCACCGAACTTGTTCACCTGTTACCATGTCTATTAATACAGCTAACTTGTTCCCTTGTCTACTCGTTAATCCGTCTTCTTGTAAACTATTTTTATCATCTTACTTTTTTGTCGGTACTTGTCTAAAACACTGCAACGCAAATTCTTCCCTTTTTGTCACCAATTTCTACCGCCAAAAAAATAACTATCAGTAAAACAAGTCATTAACTTGTCACACAAAAGAAGAGAATAAGGTAAGATTTAGAAGTCCTCAGCCACGAACACAGACAACACACAGAGAGAAAAAAAACAAAACCCCTCAAAATTCTACTTATTTGTATAATTATTTCACAACAACCCACGATTCCCTCCCTATTCGTCGCAGTCAACCTCCTAACTTGTCGTCTACACCCCCCAAGTAACTACTAAACTGTCGCACCATACTTACTTTTCTGTCGCATCATACTTACTTATCTGTCGCCGCTAACTTACTAATTTGTCGTCAATCGGTCTTGTAACTCGTTGAGTGTTAAATGTTTCAACGGTCCTTACTAAGTCTTATAAAGATTGTATAACGATAATCTAACCTGAGAAGAAGTTTTTTAATTTAAGGGTATATAGAATTTCTTGCCGTGTGTGAAGACGATTTTAAACAAGTTTCTAATGCACCCTCCCTTTTTGTCGCACTTGTCTTCTCGCCCCCTCCTCACGCCCCACCCTCCGTTTTTAGGCGTCGTTCTCAGATGTTCGGCAGTGCGGATGGCTCGATACGTATAGCTCATTTCGATCTTTTCGGCACTATTTTCTTGTCGTTTTTCGAGCTTTTCTTTCAGTTTTTTCATGGCTCGTTTTCCCATAATTGTAGCCCATGCAAGATGCGTTTCCGAGGCCTTTTATCTTCTGTCTCTTCGTCCTTTCTATGCTTTTTGTCGCCTTCCTGTGTGAACAAACATGATATTTTAAGTGATTATAAACGATTATAAATATATCTTTATATAAATAATTACTATCATATTAAGTACTTGTCAATCAACTAAATACAATATATACGGTTATTTATAGCTATCAATAATTATACTACTGTTAGTTTTCATTTGGTAAGAAATATATAAAAATGTATCTTTATAAGAATATCTTTATATCTCAGCCCTACCCCTCTACGTACCAACTAAGTTTTTCCTCTTTTTGTTTGCTTACTTTTCAAGTCGTTTGACCATAATTTTCTTAGTCGTTGTTCATCGTCGATTTGTATTCAGTTTACTATCCATTTCGTGTCTTCAAGCAGCTCTTCACAACCCCCAAAAACGACAGTAAGCGACCTCCCTTTTTGTCGTCTTTCACCCTTCACGGCGGTCGAGTTTTTTCTCCCTTTTCGTCGCCTCTCATCAATCCTCAAGTCTTTACGCCTTTTTTTTGCAGCTTCTTCGCCTACAAAATACGTGCGACAGATAGGGAATGTATTCTTAACTGCCTCCTGCCCTATCAGTATTCTAACTCGTTAATAATAAGCATTTTACGCAGAAGAATAGCGTTATTTACGTAGAAGAAGTAACAAAACTTTTCACTTTTTTGTCGCACTTTACTTTCATCAACGCTTATAGCTCCACTGATTATCAGTCTTTTATCGTGTTTTATTAAGTGTTTTCTAAACATTCCCTATTTGTCGTCTTTCTCCTTTCCGAGCCCATGTTCCTTATTTGTCGCAGCTCCTTTGCCGCTCTGTTCAGTCTGTTCAGATTGCTAAGAAAGAAAGATGTTCCTTTTTTGTCGACATACTTAGTGCGTCTATCGTCAGTTTTCTCTCCCTATTTGTCGCACTGACACCTATTAAGTGGACGGTGGTCCCCAGTTCTGTAAGTATTTCTTACGCTTTCTTTCGAGTCTTAAATGGAGTCTAACCCACTGTGTTGTTGAATTTTATGCGTACTCTTTGTGTTTACAATAAAGTAATTAGAACCCTTCAAAGCGTAGTCTTTTCATGTATTGTCATAGTGTGTGTCAGCCCTGTCAAGCCGCTTGCACGACAGCGAAGGGCCCCTTTCACCTGGTCTAAAAACGGTGACGAAATATGATTCTATTGCCAAGACGCTAACCTCAGAAGTACCATAAATGACGAAGTCGACTGCTGCTTAAGTCCCGTCTGACGGCTTTCGGCGACTAATAGGGAGCTTATCGATTCTGTCGGATTGGCTACTAAAATTCTACATGTGAGCCGTTCGCACGTCATCTTGTGCTCTACTCCTCCGTAAGTTGTCATTTATTTTGACAAATGCGAGCCTTGCCAACTTGCTGTAATGCGTCTGCCTGCTTGGTCGTTGGGCCGTCCGCACTCATCGACTCACCCTTTTTCCCACCTTTCCCAACCCTGCGATGGAGTGGCCAGAGGAGTGTTCACCTCTTTCTTTTATGCCTATGTATTCTGTTCATTTGTGTTCTTCTGTGAGAAATAGAAGGCACGCTCTTTATGAGATAACGCACAAACAACTTGCTGGGGAGGTTTTTCTCTCACAGAACTCACAGATTTAACAGAACATTTTTGCGCACTGTTTCGAACTCACAGAACGCCTCCGGCATACAGAATTCACGGAGCGTTACTGCTAAAGGTGGCTGTAACGTTCTGTGAAATCGGTTGACTTAATGTCTCTGTGGAACCCTGTGTGTTCTGTTCTTCTGTGTTCTTCTGTGAGAAAAAGAACATTGGGGAGTCGTGTGTGGAGTTTTATCTTTCACGAAGGATATTTCTTTCTCTCACAGAACACACAGATTTAACAGAACCCATTTGCGCACAGTTTCGATCCCACAGAAGGCCTCCGGCATACAGAGTTCACAGAGCGTTAAAACTATCGTAGATACTAATAAGGGACAACACAAAGCCGATATCCTTCTTATAGGGGTATCTCGGTGATCACTCCCCTTTCCTCCGGGGGAGGGGTCGGGGGAGGGGCCGCTATCTTTATGGCCCTTTGTGTGTTTTGTTCATCTGTGTAAATCTGTGAGAAATAGAATGCACCCTCGCTATGAGATTAGACGCATGTAACTCGCTTAGGAGTTCTTTCTCTCACGAAGGACTTTTCTTTCTCTCACAGAACTCACAGATCTTACAGAGCATTATTGCGCACAGTTTCGAGCCCACAGAAGGTCTCCGGCATACAGAATTCACAGAACGTTACTGCTATCGTAGATACCGATAAGGGGCAACAAGCAGCCTACATCCAGCTTACATGGGTATCTCGGTGATTACTTTTTTTTCCTTTGGGGGAGGGGACGGGGGAGGGGCCTGCTGTGTTAGGTGTTGTGAACTCTTTCTTATAGGGGTATCTCGGTACTTTTTCCTCCCACTCTTTTCTCTCCTTCACCCTTTTACTGTTTGTCAATATTTTTACTCCTCTCAATCTTTTCATGTGCTTCTCTTGATTTAAGAACATGCCTTTCAACGTTCGAGAATATGCCTTTCTTGCGTATTGAAGGATCCTTTCTTGTCTCAAGGGTGGCGTCCTCTTCATTACTCTGTGTAATTATTTGATTTTTTGTGAGTTATATGCTTATTTCTTCGATGTAATTACGTCTCTCAATGATGTAGCTTTAATCGGAATAATGTAATGATTCTTTCTGCTTTTGTAAGTTGTTTGATTGTAAGCGAATCGGTTTCATTACTACTCGGTCGAGGTTCATACATGTCTTATTTAGTTTATTATTTCTCATGCTCAAGTATTTACTTTTGTTATCGTTCAGTTATCTTTCTTTCGCCGCACATTCCCGATTTTTGTTTACGTGAACAACGCCCAAGATTGGTCCCATACATATCTAACGAGAGTAAAACATTCTTTCTGTTGTGTAAAAGATAATCCATCATTATACAGGTCATCACATTGTTCTGTTTATTCAAGTATTTTTATTCCTTTCACAGTCTTTTAGTCTTTGTGATTTCTGTCCTTTTTAGTGTTCTGTGCAAGCCCTCTGTAAATTCTGTTCATTTGTGAACTCTGTGAGAGATTAATATTTCTACGAGAGTCTTATATTCCTATCTCTTACATTGTATCACAGAATTTTGTGCACAAAACGAATTCATAAAATGAGTTCCCCTCACCCTTTTCTTCTCTTCACCCTCTTACTGTTTGTCAATATTTTTACTCCTCTCAATCTTTTCATGTGCTTCTCTTGATTTAAGAACATGCCTTTCAACGTTCGAGAATATGCCTTTCTTGCGTATTGAAGGATCCTTTCTTGTCTCAAGGGTGGCGTCCTCTTCATTACTCTGTGTAATTATTTGATTTTTTGTGAGTTATATGCTTATTTCTTCGATGTAATTACGTCTCTCAATGATGTAGCTTTAATCGGAATAATGTAATGATTCTTTCTGCTTTTGTAAGTTGTTTGATTGTAAGCGAATCGGTTTCATTACTACTCGGTCGAGGTTCATACATGTCTTATTTAGTTTATTATTTCTCATGCTTAAGTGTTTATTTTTGTTATCGTTCAGTTATCTTTCTTTCGCCGTACATTCCCGAATTTTGTTTACGTGCACAACTCCCAACAACGATTTTATACATATCTAACGAGCGTAGAACACTTTTTCTGTTATGTAAAAGATAATTCAGCATTATAAGGGTCATCATATTGTTCTGTTTATTCAAGTATTTTTATTCCTCCCACAGTCTTTTAGTCTCTGTGATTTCTGTCTCCTTTAGGGTTCCGTGCAAGCCCTCTGTAAATTCTGTTCATCTGTGAACTCTGTGAGAGAAGGAAATGTTCAGCGCTTTTCTTGTTTATTATCTCATAAAATAATTACTCGTTTCTGTCTCGTCAATTAGTACAGATTTTTGTGCATCCAAAGAGCTGACAGAGGTATTTAGAGTTATTCTGTCCCTTTTTTGAGCTGCCTTTTTCCTATCCATCTCACCCGTTACTACTGTTCCCTCTGTTATTCTGTCTCTTTTTTGAGCTGCCTTTTTCCTATCCATCTCACCCGTTACTACTGTTCCCTCTGTTATTCTGTCTCTTTTTTAAGCTGCCTTTTTCTTATCCATCTCACCCGTTACTACTGTTCCCCCTGTTACTCTGTCTTCTTTTTATTCTGCCTTTTTCCTATCCATCTCACCCGTTACTACTGTTCCCTCTGTTATTCTGTCTTTTTTTTAAGCTGCCTTTTTCCTATCCTTCTCACCCGTTACAACTGTTCCCTCTGTTATTCTGTCTCTTTTTTAAGCTGTCTTTTTCCTATCCATCTCACCCGTTACAACTGTTCCCTCTGTTACTCTGTCCTTTTTTTATTCTGCCTTTCTCCTATCCATCCCACCCGTTACAACTGTTCCCTCTGTTATTCTGTCTCCTTTTTATCCTGTCTCTCACCTCCCCCACACAATCATCGTTACTGTTCCTTCTGTTACTCTGTCTTCTTTTATCCACTCTCTCACCTCCCCCACCCAATTATCGTTACTGTTTCCTTTGTTACTCTGTCTCCTCTTACCCTGTCCCTTTTTCACTTTTTTGTCGCACTTTCTCATCGTTGCTTTTCCTTGTTATTTCTCGTCTACGAAAGCATATTTTCGTCAAGTGTTGACCTTATTTTTTTGCTCTATTCTATCCCTATTGTCTATTACAAAACCATTTATTTATGTCTTTATCTGTACATATTTTCACGTTATTATTTAAGTATATAAAAATACTTTTAGTCCTTTAATGATTTGCTTGTTTACTTACTTTGTTTTTATTTTTGCTTTTTATTTATGTAAGTAGATTTTTGCTTTATTGTTTAATAATATAAATCACTATATATATAAGTATAGATTATTGTATTTATTGGTTTATATTAAGTAAATATATAAATACGTAATAGTATATACAATGCCGTATTTAATTAATTATGTAAATACGTATAATCTTGCAAAATATAGTCTTCACTTTTATCAAATATATAAACATATAAACACATATACGCTTTTGTTATGTACACAATATTACTTATTCTGTCGTTCTTTTTCGTCCCTTTTTATACATTTAGATTTGTTTTTTCTCCATAATATAGGTGTTCTTTCTTTTTAACATGCGCCGAGTTGCTTTTCCACCTTCCCCTATTTTTGTTTTTGTCGTCCCACGTTTTGACTCTTTTTATTGTTTCATCGCTCCACTTTTCGCATTTACTGTAATTTGGAGAGGGATCTCTTAGTCACTGTTCTAAAGCGTTTTTTGTTTCTTTTCAACCGTTTCCTACGCTTTTCACAGTTTTATCCTTGTAACCTATTGAATGTAAGAATTGTATATATCTATCTAAATCACTATTTATATCTTTACTTCTTTCTTTGTTTAATATATATAAGTTTTGTTATAGATGTTTATCTGCTAACTTCCTCGTTACAGTCTTTATTTTCTATTTAGTTCGATGAAATCGCTTAAAATTGCTGTTTTTATTTGTTTGAATTTTGTATTTGTACGACCGTTTTGCATGTTTTTTTTAGAAACAATTAGTTGTTACTTCTTGATTTAGAGTATTCTGTATTTTTATATATTCAACTATATATATGAATGTATTTTTATCCCATTCTATCGCTAATCTAAACCTCTCATTCTACTTTTGTCTTACTTTTTTATAGTCTCTTTGTTCTCAGTTTTCATCATTCTGAATGCTCATAACTCGTGAAGGAGGATTTCCCTTTATTCGCTCATGATACCCTTTTTTTTCCTTAAATACGTATATAACTGTTTCTTTATTTATGTATATGACTGATTATACTTTTATACACGTAATTAAATATATATCTATTTCAGTTGCGGGATATATGTTTGTAAACAAGTAAATATATAAATACATTTTCTTTAATGAGTATCTTTTTGAGTATTCCCTAATGTGTTGTTGGTTTTTAATCGACAGTTATATATATTTATTAGATGTGTAACTACATAAATATATATAAAGATTAAGACTTAAAAGAGTATTTATTTTATTGTATTTATGCCTACTTGTTTTTTTATTTTTCTCATTAAAAATGTTTAGATGTATTTGTTTCTTTCAATAATTAGGCGTATATTTGCAAGTATAAAAATATAACCACATCATTATGTGTGTATTTGTTTGAATCTATTTTAATATAATTATATATGAAATTAGGTACTTTTTCGGTTTCATCTAAGGCGGGTGAAGTACTGAATTGGAGTATGGGTTTATACCTTGCTTTTAGTGGTCTCAGTTTTATAGACAACTGGACGTCGGCACCCAATGAGGGTCAGGGAGTGATCACTCAGGCCTTTGCCACATTTCAGAGCAGCTCTATGATTCAAGTGATAGAGGCCGTTGCACTTCTTGCGACAGAGTTAACAATGTTGGAGGTGTTCCGCAGGTGTCTGAGTCGTAACAAGCATTTCACTGCACAATTAGCGGTCATCGTTGTGATGGTCCTAACGTTTTTGATTGCTGCTGCATCCAATCTCCCTATGTTCTTATGTACGCCAGAGGAGATGAGCAGCGGGGTATCGGGAGTAGCCTTAAGCAAGTTCTCAACTTTCTCAATTGCCTGTGGCCTTGTACTCTTCGTTACCAACCTTGTTCTCTGTATCCAATTAATGGTGAAATATGCTGGGAGAATCCGTCTTTACGGTGCTTCTTTGATAGGATGTGATGTGGCAATTTCACTCGCAAACATGGTCTACGGCTATATATATAATAATGTGGGCGGTGTCACGATGGACCAGATAACGACTTACGGTACGATTGTTTCTATCCTTAGCTTTGTTCTTGGTTTAGCACCTTACTGCCTTCTGCGCAGAACTATGGTAGCAGCAGACTAACAGTTCGCTCGTTATAAATAAGGTAGTAGGACCTAATCGCATTTTTGCCCCTCCCCTACCCCACTCTTGATGGCGCCCGATACATTTTGTGTTGGAAATCTTCTATAAAAGAGGCTCATAATTTGAGTATTCGTGGGAAGGGATACGAGTGGTTGAGAAAAATGCAAAAACAAGAGGGGTTAAGGGTAGGTGGATGTGACAAAAAGTAAGGAGAAGAATGCTTATTAGCTTTGATTTATCCTTGGATATTGGCCTAATGTGTCATATTGGGCCTATAAGGCTAATAAAAAGATAGCCTGCCGGCCTCTAAAAATGTAGCCTAAAAAATTAGTAAGAGAGGCAATAAGGCCTCAGATAGCCTTTTTTAGGGATTAAAACCATAAAAAGGAGCTTTCTTAGTTGTCGTAAGGTAGGGAGAGCCTCGAAGGAGGCTTGGGAGGAACAAAGTATCGAAGAGTGACAAGACAGATATGTAATCCGATTGAAATATATATACGTAAATAGCTTAAAGAGCTAAAATATAAATATTCGAAAGCATAGATACGTAAATAAACAAGTACGGGAAAAATTAAAAACATAAATATATAAACAATGAAGAATAAGAAGATCGTTTTCGCAAATCAGAAGGGTGGAGTAGGGAAGAGTACGTTGTGTATACTCTTTGCCAACTATCTTGCTGCAAAGGGTAGGGACGTTTGTATCATTGATACCGACTTGCAGAAGACTATTCTGATGCAGCGTCGGAAGGACAAGCTCATCTACGAGGGTGAAGAAGAGCCTTACAATGTGCAGGACTTCGACGTGACAGATGTTGAGACCATGCAGTCGTTGGTTGATTCAGCCTCTCAGGTAGAGGGCTACGTACTATTCGACTCGCCTGGTAACATCAGCGAAGACGGTTTAGCACCACTCTTCGTGGGAGCCGACTACATCGTCTGTCCTTACGAATACGAGGACAAGGCGCTGGACTCAACGGGCGTCTTCGTGCAGGTGCTTAACGTGCTGCGCGAGCATAACCCACAGATGTCAGCCAAGCTCTTCTTCGTCCCCAACCGCATCGACCCACGTATCGGTACGGCCGAGGAGCAGGAGATGTGGCGGCGAACAGACGAGGTGTTTGGCAATTTCGGACTCGTCACACCTGTCGTCAATAGCCGTGCAACACTGAAGCGCACAAACACCTTCGAACTGCTTGGTACGCAGCGCGACGCTGTTAAAAAGGCGTTTGATTATATGTTGAGGAGGATGAAATAAAAACCTCCCCCCAGCCCCCTCCGAAAGAGGGGGAGTGCCTAACGGGATGAAGTTGGATAAAACTGGTTGGATAAATAAGGTCTAATAAAGTTGTTTTGACAAACGATGTTAACTGAGAAGACTTCGTGAGGGCGCGATAGGGGAGAGGGGATGACGAAAGGACGTATCAAAAGAAGGAAATGATAAGTCCACGTTTATATATAACAAAGTAAAAACAAAGAAACAAAGATACAATGGCTAAGAAGAAGAAAACAATGGTGATGATGCCAGGTGCGATGACCGACTTGGCGCATAGTGTACAGAAAGGACCACGACCAAATCCTACTACTAATTCAGAAGAGACGACGATGGATGAGCAGGAGGTAGACGAACCTGTACAGTATGATACGAACAACGTTGAGCAGGAGGTGCGTACTCAGGTTGAGGAACAGCAGCCAGAGGAGTATGCTGAAGCTATTGCAGATGTTGATGAGCCAGCAGCAGCACCAACGGCCCCTACAAGTTCGTTCCGTCGGGTAGAGCCCAAGCAGGAACCAGTCGACCGCAAGGACCGCACCGCACCGGCTGCGAAGAAGCTACCAAAGGCTGAGGGCCGACAGCTTGCACGTGAGTATTCACTCGCAAAGGATAGCGGTGAGGACAGTTGGCAGATTTTCCTCGACCTGGCACGCGACTATAAGGCACGCGACTCACGTCTGGCCACAGTCTATATCGACTCCGATCTCAAGGGTGTCCTCGACCGTCTGAAGTCTGCTACGAGTGTGAAGCTCCCTTCAACAGCCCTACTGAGTGCCATCGTTGCCCGCTTCGTCTTCGAACACGAGAAGGATATTAAGAACGCAATCTTTGGTGAGAGCTTGCTGTAAGAACTATAATAAAAGAACAAAACAGCAGAACAATAGTAGTCCCAACTGGCCCCACCCCCAACCCCCTCCCCCATAGGACTACTCTTTCTACACATCTTTTTAATATCATAATACATTGATAATCAGTAAAATACTTGCGTATGTCATGGTTTTTTAGTATCTTTGTATATGCAATTA
>ERZ772945.2783-NODE-2783-length-10280-cov-35.366357_pt1 | contig 10280 bp, 7 predicted proteins | sample MGYA00511681_ERZ772945 | MGnify/ENA primary metagenome ERZ772945 (study PRJEB29015, sample SAMEA2737943) | human oral metagenome | biome: human oral; feature: human-associated habitat; material: dental | place: China | collected 2143 ... | reverse complement strand
CCGTCGTGCGCGAAGGACTTGACGGCGTAGGTGATCGGCACGATGGCCAGGACCGCGGAGGCCAGGTCCACCGGGGCTCCCTGGTCGTTCTTGGACTCCGGTAGGACCCACAGGCCCGTGACGATGACGGCCGCCATGACGGGAACGTTAATGAGGAAGACGCTGCCCCACCAGAAGCGTTCGAGCAGGACTCCACCGACCAGGGGTCCCAGGACGGTGCCACCCGAGCTGCCAGCCGACCAGATGGCGATGGCGGTGGTGCGGTGGCGGGCGTCGGGGAAGATGTTGCGGATGAGGGACAGGGTGGAGGGCATGATCGTGGCGCCGCCGACGCCCAGCAGGGTCACGGCCAGGGTCAGGACGGCCAGGGCCGCCCAGGCGCGAAGTCCAGGAGTACGAGTCACACCCAGAACTGTACTTTACGTGCAGTATAGTTATAGTTGTGTCGACGGTCTCTTCTCAGCGCAGGCGGCGACTGCGCAGCACCGCCTCCACGTTCGGAGGGAAGTAGTCCGGCCCCTTGAGGACCTTGCCGTCCTCGCGGTAGACCGGCTTGCCGTCGGCACCCAGCTTGGACATGTTGGAGCGCTGCACCTCGGCGAGCACGGATGCGAGGTCGATCCCGGTCTCCAGGGCCATGCCGTAGATGACGTAGATGAGGTCCGCCAGGGCGTCGGCGGTCTCGACGGTGTCGCGAGCGCCGTCGTCGGCGGCCACGGCGCGGCGGTAGCTCGACTCGATCTCGGCGCGCGCCGCCTGCCCGTAGACGGCGCCGACGAGCTCGGAGAATTCCTCGGCGATGAGACTCATGCGCATGTCGAGACTCTCGCGCTCGAGGCTGGCGCCGTCGGTCTGGACGGGAAGTCCATAGACGTGGTGGAAGCGCCGTACCAGGGCCTCGGGGTCGTCGCCCTCCCTCTCTCCGACGCCGTCGTGCGCTACGAGGGGAAGAACGCTGTCTGTCTCAACGGGGCCGTCCCAGGGAACTCGCGGCTCACGCGGGTCCTCGGGCAGCAGGGTGGCGATCCAGCCATCATGGAGCCGGCCGTCATTGGGCAGGAAGCGGCGCACTCGCCCTTCCCGCTGGAAGCCGAGGGACCAGACCACCTTCCAGGAGGCCCAGTTGGGCACCAGCCCATGGCTCGTCTCATGGATGTCGCAGCGCCACCTCAGCGCGGACAGGGCCAGGGGGCCGTTCGGGTCGAAGGCCGTATCGATGAGGGCGGCGACGGCGCGGGTCATGGTGCCGCGCCCGCGCGCCGCAGCAGCGAGCCAGTAGCCGACCTCGCCGGTCCGAGCGTTCTCAGGGCCACTCAGGGTGATACCGAGCATGCCCACTAGGTCCGGAGAGGCACCGGCATCGGCCTCGCGGATCGCCCAGGTGAGCTCGCGTCCCTCGCTCCAGCCCTTGGCCACGACCTGCTCGACGAAGAACTGCGCGTCACTGCGTTGATAGTTGCGAGGGACGAAGGTCCACTCCTGAATGTCCGCATTCTGGCAGATCTCGGTGATGCGGTCGAGGTCGTCGCCGGTCGGGACCGACAGGACCAGTGCGGGCAGGTCACCGTCAGCAGCAACGGTCATCTCAAAGGAGTCCATGGAGGCCGATGCTAACGCCTCTGCCTCGCCTCACTCGTGAGGAGCCGCTCGAATTCCTCTCCCGGGTCATTTCATGGGCCTATGCTCGACGATGATGTCCCCCAACGAGAAGAGCCTGAGTGACTACCGCCCCCACGCCTGAGAGCCGCCGCCATGGTCCCGCTATTCCCCGCTGGATGCTGCCCTCGGTGCGAGTACGCAGACGCGGCGATGTCATCACGGTCGAGCAGCGGGTCCCCGCCCGTGTGGAGAGCATGCACACGAGAAGCACCTTCGACTCAGCTCATCGCGGCTACGTGGAGCACCATGACATTCCGAGCTTCGAGTCTGGTCTGGGGTCTCCGACCGGCCTTGCCCTCGTCAAGGAGCGTTTGTCCATTCCGGCTAGTGCGGCAAGTGAGCAGCAGGTTCGTCAAGCCGTAGACCACGCTATCGCTGCCTACGACCCGGGCACGGCGGCGCTGTCCGTTCAGCTCAGTGGGGGCATGCTGCTGCGACTGCTGCAGACCGCCGCCTCACTGGGACTGGCGGGAGCTGGCCTGTACCTCGCCATCTCCTTCCACCGAAGCCCCTCCATCGCACCTCCGGGCGATCCTTTCGCCGGTATCCAGAAGGTCTTCACAGTTCTTCCCAGCATCTTCGCCCTCGTGACACTCGCCATCGCGGTCACCTGTGCTCGCGCCGCTTGGGCCCTGCGCACTCCGAGGTTCGTGGCCGAGGAGCAGTGGGGGCTGTTGCGTCAGACCCTGACCCAGCTGGCGGGGCAGGAGCCCGGCTCATCGCGCCCCCTGGACATTGAGGCGGGCCAGCGCCGGGATCTCATCACTCACCCGAACGGAGTCTCCCTCATGCGTGGCGTCACCCGTGACGGGCGCATGGGTCCCCCATGGCCGGATGCCTACGACGTCGCCAAGCGCGTCAGGCAGGGGCGGCGCGCCCTGGTCGGCATGACCGTCTTCGCCTCAGTCTTCCTGCTCGTGGGGGTTTTGATCTTCCTGCTGTTCATCGCGGCCGGGCAGCTCACACTCGTTCCCTTGCTCTTCGGCGTCAGCGTTTTCGGCGCGATCGTCTCCCACACCTCCAAGCGGTGCGACCGTCTCCTCGTCTCTTATCCCAGCACGATGCCCGGAGGGGAAGAGCCTCGAGAGCTCAGCTGGGAGGATGTCGATACCGCCTCCTTGCTCGCGTGGTGCGATGCGCGCCGGCGCGAGCGCTACTGGAACCTTGCTGCGATCGTGTTCCTGGTTGAGTTCGTCGTGGCTGTTCTGGCCATATTCGCCTCTGTGATGCTGAATCAGACTGCGCTCTCGACCGGCTCCTCCTCGCAGGAGGCCCACACCCACGCACTGATATGGAACTCGGTCCTTGCTCTGGTCGTCACCGCTGCGGCACTGGCCACCGTTGTGATCGGCAGGCAGTGGATTCAGACGAAGGACAGCGAGTTGCGCCATCAGGCAGGACTGCTCTGAGTCCTGCCCAACCCCACGGAGACAAGCCCACATGAGTATGCCCAGCCCTGTACCTGCAAGTCATCACCATGGCCCCGCGATCGCACGCTGGAAGCTCCCGGCGGTGCGAGTACGCCAGGAAGGCGGCGTCGTCACGGTCGAGCAGAGGGTCCCGGCCCGCGTCAGCAACATCACGGTCAGCACCACGTCCAACGACAGTGGGAACGTTCAGACCGTGCGCACCTACTACTACGAGTCCGGGCTCGGCTCCGGCTCCAGGCTCCCCCTGGTTCGTGAACGGCTCACGGTACCGGCATCCATCGCCGGTCGAGACCAGGTCGAGCAGGCGGTCAAGGCCGCCGTCTCCACCTACGATCCGGGCACTGCGGCGCCGGGTAGGCAGTGGGGCCCGGGAATGTGGAGCAGGTTGGCCATGGTCGGCTTCGGAGTCTTCTTCTCCTTCATCGCGTTCTCCTTCCTCATGGTTGGCACTCGCGTGATGAGGCTCGACGAGGAGGCCTACGGACGTTCCTTCGATCATGGCTCTCTCTTGCTGCTCCTGCCTGCCGGGTTCACCCTCCTGGGCATGCTCATCACGGTCATCGGGCTCCGGAGTGCCTGGATCCTGCGCACGCCGGACTTCGTCGCTGAGGAGCAGTGGCAGCTCCTGCGCGCAGTCCTCACCCGAATGACCGAGCAGCAGCCGGGATCATCGCGCCCGCTCGACGTCGAAGCAGGGCTACGCCCGGATCTCATCACCCACCCTCACGGTGAGACACGCAGACGGGGAGTCACGCTTGACGGCCGTATGGGGCCGGCCTGGCCCGACGCCTACAGTGTCGCCAGAACCATCAGAAGAGGCAGACTCAAGGTCCTCCTCACCTCGTCCTTCATCATCGTCATTGCTGGCCTCATGTACGTCTTCAGCAGAGGCGGGGCAAGTCTGAGTGCCGGTCAGACGATCATCGCCTTCCTGGTTGGCACAGGAATGGTCGGAGCAGCTCTGATGCCATCATTACAGGCCTGCGACCGGCTCCTGGCGGCTTACCCGGCTGAGCTCCCCGGAGAGGATGCACCTCGCCGCATAGGTCTCCGCGATGTTGATGTTGACAATCTGCCCGGGTGGTGTGCTGCGCGCCTTCGACAGGACTACTGGAAGGCGGCATCGGCCGGCTTCTGGGTCCTCCTGTCTGCAGCCGGAGGCGTTTTGTTCTTCATTCAACGCCATTCAGAACACTCAACCGATGCTTCAACAGGCTCAGCACTGTTCTTGAGCGCCCCTATGCTCATCGGAGTCACCGTGATCGCCGTGGTCGCGACTGTTGTGGTCTGTGTCGTCTGGGCGCGCAACCGGGATGCCGGACGACGACGCCTCGTGGGACTGCCCTGACCCTCACTCAGCCCGACCGCTGAGTCCCCGCGGGCCTACGGCGCAGGACCGGCCAGCAGGTGACCATGATGAGGCCACCCAGTAGGCCGTAGGCCAGAGCCACCCACAGTCCGTGATCGTCGGCGAGCCGGCCGACAACCGGCGGTGCCAGGAGGCCCGCCAGACGGGCCAGCCAGGACACGATGGTCAGTCCCAGCCCGGGTGGAAGCCCCTCGACGTCGTCGGCGGCGGAGTAGGACACGGGGACGGCGACGGCGCACCCCGCCCCGGAGATCGCCATCCCCAGCAGCGTCACGGGAACGGAGGAGACCAGGAGGGCGATGCCCATTCCGACGGTGACCAGCGCTCCGCCCCAGGCGATCACGGCTCGCTGGCCGACAGCGTCGATGATGCGGTCACCCACCAGGCGCCCCACGATCATCGTTCCTTGAAGGGCCACCAGCCCCAGCCCGACGTGACCGGCGCCGGCACCCTGTTCGGACAGGAGCAGGGAGGACCAGTTCATGGCGACGTCCTCGGGGAACATCGAGGCCGCGCACAGCAGACTGACGACGAGGAGCACGAGTACCGTGACCGGCCGGGTGCGATGAGAGGAGGTCACCGACCCCGCCTCGACGCCGCCGTCGAGTTCCCCAAACTGGTCGGGGGCGCGATCAGCGCGGTCGTGACCGGGCAGAAACCACCCTGCGAGCAGGGGGCCTGCCGAGAGGACGAGCAGCACCACCGCCGTCAGCACCATGTGGGTTCCCAGCCCCACTCCGGCTCCGGCCATGGCCTGCCCCATGGCGGCTCCCAGGACCGCCCCCAGTGACCACGAGGCATGGAAGCTCGTCACGATGGAGGCGCCCCAACGGCGCTGAACCCGCAGCCCGTGAGCGTTCTGCGCGACATCGACGATGGAGTCCGTCCCACCCACAACCAGCAGGCAGACCGCCAGGACGATCCACGAACGGGCCAGCCCTGCCCCAAGGAGGGCCAAAGCCACCACGAGCATGCCCAGGCTGGCGACCTTGGCCGAGGTCAGGCGGGAGATGAGCCATGACGCGGCCAGCCCCGCCACGAGAGCGCCGACGCTGGCTGCGGCCACCGCCTGACCGAAGGCGCTCTTGCTCAGCCCCAGCGCCGCCACGATCTGTGGGAAACGCGGCACCAGATTGGCGAATCCCAGGCCATTGGCCAGGAACACCAGGCTGACCCCGGCGCGCGCGTAACAGCTCGGGACTGCGCCGCGCATCAGGAGGACTGCTCAGTGGGGTGGCGGAATGCATGACGGCCCACTCTACCGAGGAGGGTGTCCTGTGACCCGACATAGGGAGTACTCCCCACCACAGCTGGAAGGGGCCAACGTGACGAGCCCTCCCCTCTGCCCTTAGGCTGTGACTCGTACGCCGATCTGACACCAGAAAGCGCATCAGCCCGGGTGCTCTCAGCCATGACCGCGCCCGTCACTCCCTGCCCCGTCTTACATGGAGGATTCATGTCCTACGGAACCGGCCCCGCACCCTACGGCGGCCAGGCACCATACGGCGACCAACCGGCCTACGGCGGCCAGGCACCATACGGCGGTCCCATGCCCTATCCCGGCGGCCCCGCCCCCTACGGCGCGCCCAACCAGTTCGGACAGTTCGGGCCCCCGCCTATGACACCCGACATCGCCCCACTGCCTGGTGCGAGCTTCGGTGAGGCCGTCAAGCGCTACTTCCAGCGCTACGCCCAGTTCCGCGGCTATGCGTCCCGCTCCGAGTACTGGTGGGTTGTACTCTTCAACAGCCTTGTTGTGATGGGTCTCTACTTCCTGTTGTTGACCCTCCTTGCCATTGGTGAGGCAGGAGACAGTTCCGGAGCCACCATCGTGGGCTCTGTGGTTGGGTTTCTCATCATGCTTTATGGGGCGGCTACATTTGTCCCGAGCCTGGCCATCGCGGTACGGCGCCTGCACGACAATGGAAAGTCGGGGCTCTGGTTGCTCATCGCTTTCGTTCCTGGCGGCTCAATAGTGCTCCTGGTCTTCTTCTGCTTGGAGTCCCGCCCCGACCTCTACCGCCCTGAGTGGAGCTAAGCGAAACTCCCTGAGGGACAACGCATGATCCCCGGAACCTTCTGGTTCCGGGGATCATCTATTGGTGGTGTCCGAGGGGGGACTTGAACCCCCACGCCCGTTTAATAAGGCACTAGCACCTCAAGCTAGCGCGTCTACCTATTCCGCCACTCGGACTTGTGCTGTCTCCTCCGCCTTTCAGCGGCTTGGCCAGGACCTCGCCCTGGCGACGCAGAGAAACTTAGCATGACGGCCACCGAGGCCACCAAGCCACGTTCAAGTGCTTCCCATCACACTGCGGTGCTCTCGACACTCAAGGTCACCTGCATGGACCAGCTCGCCCCGGGCTCGATGGTGGGTGCGTGCTCTCGCACCGCCCCGCTTTCGACGCACACCATGGCAGGGAACTCGTCGTCGGCCATGTCCGGCAGCGGGGCGCTGTACGTGGACCAGGGGTTCCACACGATCGTTGAGGGCGCGTTGCGCTTGTCGATGCCGATGGTGCGCTGATGCCCAGGATCAGTGACGGTGATCGGCTCGGCGGAGTCATAGATGCGGTCCACGGGGCCGCCTATCGTCACATCGCTTTCCTGGACGTGGCGGGCCTCCTGGGGACTGCGAGCCAGGTTGTCGCTGTAGGGGGCGCCTGCGAGCCCGCTGATGCGGCTGGCGGTGACGTCGTGGACTGAGAGATAGGTGTGGGCGGCCGCCTCCACCGTGCGAGGCTCGGTCCCCTCGTTGCGCAGGCTAAGTCCCAGGCGCAGAGTCTCACCGACCTCGACCTCGTAGAGCGCTGTCAGGCGGTCACGACTGACGCTGAGAAGAGCTCGGACACCGCCGCCGTCGGTGGCGGTCACCGTTAGCAGCCGCCAGGGGGCGATGCGGGCCCACCCGTGCTTCGGTACGGCGTCGCCGTTGATGCCGACGCCGAACTCCGGTAGGCACAGGGGGATTCCTCCACGGATGGCGGTGGCGCCGTCGAAAACCGCCTGCCGTGAGGTGAAAATGACCTCTGAGGCGCCGCGCGGGACCCAGGAGGTCACGGTAGCGCCGTGAAGGTAGATCTCCGCCGCTCCGGCCGGGGCGTCAATAAGAAGCCTCTGCTGCCCTCCCCGCCCTGGCCCTAACGCAGCGGAGCGGGGCAGACGCATCTGGTTCATCACGGCGGGGTGCGTCGGATTGCCGACATTCGGGGCGGTCATGGGACCACGCTAGTAGGCTGGACGTGTTTCGTCAGCCCGTTATCCAGCGAAGGACTGATCGTTCACCCCATGGCAACAAACAGCTCTCCGTCACAAGAGCCGACTCAGGACGCGTCGGCCGAAGTCCCCAAGTCCTCCCAGAACCCCGACTCCCTCCAGACGGCTCAAGAACGTGACTCGGAGAAGAGGTCCACCCGAGAGATCCTCAGCAGCAGTGGCCTGCTGAGTCGGCTCAAGGGCGCCCGTACGGCGCTGGACCGGGGGATCGACTGGGCGGAGAGACGCAGGCAGGCTGACCGCGACTACCAGCTGCACTGGGAGTCGGACCCGGAGGAGGAGGCGACCAGGCCGGTCTCTCCCCCGGTATCCACCACCCATGTGCGCGTGGCCCCCTCGGTCTCCTTCCCCGAGACGGTCACGACCCGTTCCTCAGTCATGGACTCCCTGCCCTCCTGGCTGGTGCGGGGCGGCATGGGGGCCTGGCTGGGACTGGGCATCATCATTGTCATCGGCCTTGTCTTCTATGCCACCTCGCAGGTGATCCCGGTCTTCATCGGCCTGTTCATGGCACTGGTGTTCACCTCGATCCTCCAGCCGATGGTCAACCTCTTCGCCAGGATCATGCCCCGATACCCGGCGACCTTCCTGGCGCTGCTCGCCACCATCGGTGCGATCGCCGGGCTGGTCACGTACGTGGTCACCTCGGTCACCAGCCAGTGGAGCTCCTTGGCATCCCAGTTCGGTGATGGCCTCAACACCATCATGGACTTCCTGGAGAAGGGGCCGCTGCACCTGACGCAGCAGCAGATCTATCACCAGCTCCAGCTCTGGCTGCGCCAGGGGCAGCACTATCTGCAGTCCAACGCCCCGTCCCTGGCCTCGGAGGTGCTGTCCAACGCCGGTGCGGTCGTCGATGTGCTCACGGTCCTGGCCCTGGCACTGTTCGTCACGATCTTCTTCCTGGCCTCCGGGGGCAGGATGTGGCGCTGGTTCCTCAACGAGCTGCCTGCCACGATGCGGGAGTCGACCCACCGGGCCGCGGGCGCCGGCTGGTACACCTTCGCCGGTTACGCCCGCGGCACCGTGCTGGTGGCGCTCACCGACGCCATCATGGCCGGGATCTTCCTCCAGCTGGTAGGGATCCCGTTGGCGGCCCCCCTGGCGGTGCTTGTGTTCATCGGTGCTTTCATCCCGATCATCGGTGCACCTCTGGCGATGCTTGTGGCCATGGTGGTGGCCCTGGCCTCCGGGGGCTTCGTCACCATGATTGTTGTCGGCGTGGGAGTGGCCGGGATCGGCCAGATCGAGGGGCACATCCTCCAGCCCCTCATCATGGGACGTCAGGTCTCTCTGCACCCTGTGGTGGTGATCATCGGCGTCGCCCTGGGGACCTACGCCGCCGGCCTGCTCGGCGCGATCGTCGCGGTCCCGCTGATCAGTGTGCTCTGGTCCGTCTACTCCGAGCTGCACACCAAGGACGCCCCGGTCACGGGTGAGCTGCCCGCCTACTCCTCCCGCAAGGAGTGAGGGGCGCCGCTCTCAGCACCAGTCCCGGCTGCCGGTACCCGGGACCCCGGGAAGGACCTGGAGACGATCGGCCATGAGTGCGATGACTCCGTCGCCCTTCTCCACGGTGCCGCGCACGATGAGGGCGACGGCGCGTCTGCCGATGCTGCGGTAGTGGTGCCACATGCCGGCTCGGCAGACGACGTTGAGCAGACCGGTCTCATCCTCCAGGTTGAGGAAGATCATGCCGGAAGCCGTGTGGGGGCGCTGCCGGTGGGTGACGACGCCGGCGACCCGCACCCGGCTCCCATGCTCCTGATCTGCCAGGTCGGCTGTGCTGAGAACGCCGTCGGCGGCCAGTGAGGGGCGCAGCAGCCTCAGGGGCGAGCCCTGCGTGGACACTCCGGTCAGGCTCAGGTCGGCGGCCTGGCACTCGCGGTCGGTCATGGTCGGCAGGGTCGGGGCCTGAGCACCGACAGCAGTTCCCGGAAGCGTGGGCTGGCACCACGCGCCCTGCCCCTGTCGGGAGGCGCCACGACGTCGGCCGTGCTCATCGGAGAGGACTCCGGCAGCCCACAGGGCCTGACGGCGCTCCACACCTAGACTGTCCAGGGCTCCTGAGACCGCCAACGACTCAAGGCGGGAGCGGCTCAGGCTCACGCGTCGCGCAAGATCGGTCAGGTCCCGGTAGGGGCCGTGGGCACGGCGCTCGGTGACGATGGCCTGTGCGGCCCGCTCCCCCAGTCCCTTGATGGGGGCCAGGCCCAGGCGCACTGCGAGGTCGTCGTGGACATCCAGAGCAGACGGGGCTGCAGGATGGGGCCTCAACGGCTCCCACTGGTCTGATTCGCCGGTATCCCGGTGGTCCTCCCGCCGCTCGACGGTGGCCTGAGCCAGTGAGCGGTTGACGTCCGCGGGCAGGACGCGCACACCGTGACGGCGAGCGTCGGCAACCAGGGACTGCGGGGACCAGAAGCCCATGGGCTGGGCGGCCAGGACCCCGGCATAGAAGTCCTCAGGCTTACGTGCCTTGAGCCAGGCCGAGGCGTAGACCAGGTAGGCGAAGGAGAAGGCGTGGGACTCGGGGAAGCCGAACT
>ERZ772945.2782-NODE-2782-length-10282-cov-7.972817_pt1 | contig 10282 bp, 19 predicted proteins | sample MGYA00511681_ERZ772945 | MGnify/ENA primary metagenome ERZ772945 (study PRJEB29015, sample SAMEA2737943) | human oral metagenome | biome: human oral; feature: human-associated habitat; material: dental | place: China | collected 2143 ... | reverse complement strand
AGCAGTATCTGTAGCAGTATCTGTAGCAGTATCTGTAGCAGTATCTGTAGCAGTATCTGTAGCAGTATCTGTAGCAGTAGGAAGAATCTCTGTAGCACATTCTGTAGCAGTATCTGTAGCACATTCTGTAGCACTACTAGGGATAGTCAATTTATACAAGGTCGTCTTTTTGCCAGATGCCTTGAAATCAACCCACCCGAGCTGTTTCAGCCTGTTCTTCGCTTTCGTGATGGTATGCACACTTCCGACTTGGGTCATATCTTGCAAGCGGCGATCAGAGCACCCGAACCACTCCTGAAACAGCAGGTCATTATCAATGCTCAACAGCATTGTATAAACCGCTATTTCGGTAGAGCCGATTCTATCGTCCACCGATGCTGCCCTTGCAAACATCCTGAACCGGTCTATCAGTGTCAACATATCTTCACCTCGCTTCCTTTATGAAGGGGTGCTTTCTACCCACTCAATCACGCCGTCATGTAGCATCTTCCAGATCTCTTCAAGCGACCATGTCAAGGTGTCATCCGCACCCCACACGTCTTCGTCTATTCCGCACATCAAAAAAACAACGAGTTCATTCTCATTGGCACTTCCATACGGATTCACAACAAGGTACAAGGTCCCAATAGTCTCACACGCCCCCGCCTCGCCAATGTATTTTTGATAGCGCATCCATCCTTTGTGGTTTTTCACTCCCATCTTCTCAAACCCGTACTCCGTCAGCCGCTCCAAATCATTGACCACAAACAAATCTCTCACCTACCTAATCACAGTATGAAGTGTTGCAATGCGAGCATCCTGTGATAACTTCAGTCGCCGCCTCCTCATTGGAATATCCGGTGATTTCGTCGTATTCCTCACCGTCATGACAGCTTATGAGCCCGTGTTCCGTCCACTTCCTATATCCTGACCTGCGTTCGATCAACCCAAAACCATCATGTCCATAAAATTGATAGATGTTCCTGCCGCATCGGTAGCACCGCCCATCAGGAGGCGCAAAGTACGGTGCTCCCGTTTCTTTGCAAAATTTCTCTTGTGCTTCGATGCAGTCCTTGATTTCCTGATCGCTCTTTTCATGCAGAACTTTTTTCATTGGATTTCCTCCTGCTTTTCTTCCGCAGACCGTACACATCCGCGATCCGTTCATCGATCTTCACCGGCTCAAGGAAATACCGCCGTAGAAAATCCTCCTGTCCTACCGCATGTATCTCTGTGTGATGCTCCCTGCACAAGGGAAGCGCTCGCATCCCAATGTGACATATCTCCTTGCGGTTGCGCCCCATACCGACAACACTGCCGTTACAGTGATGTAGTTCCGCTTTCCTTCCACACACTGCGCACCGCTTATTCATAAGACACGCCCACACATAGCGCGGGATGTCCTCTGAGAGCTGATACAACGGCTCTCCCACGTCCACGCCGTGAAGAAGACAAAAGTCAATGAGATACGTGATAAAGAGCCGTGCCGTCGTCATGTCGCAGTCAGACAGTGAGAATGTCTTTCTGAGCGTTTCCGCTTCGCCGACGAACATGAGTTTTAGCATTTCCTTCATCGCCTCAACGGGCGTATACCCCCACCATGCGGCGATGTAGGCGATGAGGACGTATGCTTTCTTTCGCTGATCGGCGGATATGTGACGTACGTCTACAAGCTCCACACCGACCATAGAGCGATATCCCTCCGGCTTTTTCTTGTCATGAGGGAACGGGACAAAGACGGTAATACCATCATCCCGCTCCTCCACAACATCACCTAGGAGTACCATCAGAACGGAATGTCGTCATCGTCAGTGCTGTATCCGCGGCGCATCTCCTGATCAATGCACTTCTTTTCCGGTACCGTGATTGCCTCGATTCCCTCAATCGGCAGGATGCCAATGCACTTCGTTGAGGTGTAAATCTTGCCATTATAGATGTACTCCTCCTCACGGAACTTGCCGCCAAAGAGTTTACCGACAAGGCTCTGCTCGTCCCAGTTCCACACATAGCCGGGATTGGATTTCTCAATGTTCTGGAGCATGCCCTTGAAGCGCCCTTGATGATCACCAGCCGTGAGCTGATAGTACATACCGCCCCATTTCGCATCAGCATTGCTTGCCTTGCGGCCCTCGTACTGCTTGCGGTAGTACCCCGCATATTTGCCGCTCTCGATGTCAAAGGCAATCGTCAGCATCTCTGCGCCGCTCTTTGCCTCACCCAGCTGCACCTTCACGATACGGCACTCATAGCCGCCCGGCGGCAGAGGGGTGTATTCCCCTGTGATTGCGGGGGTCGTGTCCCAGTCATTTGGTTTCTGCATCATGTCAATTCTCCTCCTGTTCCACCTCTTGGCGACGTTCCCATTCGGTGTCTTTTTGAACGAGCGTCTGCATCAGCTTAGATACGTTGTCTTTGTGACGGGGAGTCACAATTTCAAAACCATCCGCATTTTCCTCAAAACCTCGGACATTCTTCGGGAGTGCGGGTTGAAACGTTTTTGTCTGCGGATTCAAACGCATCCAGGGGCGAATTTTGAAACGCCATTTCAATGCGTCATATCCGATCTTCTTAAACAGATGTTTTTGTGCCTCCACCTCATTTGTGGCGATAATGCTCGGAAACTGCCACACCCGCTGAGCAGAGTTCCAAATACGATAAATGATGCGCTTAGGACGCTTTGACTTCCGTTTCGCCATCATCGTCCTCCTCATACTTCTTCAGTGCCGCGATGACCGCAGCCATGTCATTTGGAATCTCCTTTTCGAAACAATCCATCGGACTTTTTGCCGTCGAGTGGTCAGCCTGTGTCACGAATACATATTTGCCGTCCAACGCCTTTGCCCAGAGCACCGTCGTGAATTTGGATTCGAGCACAATCTTGTCGAGCTTCCTGCCGCCCGTCTTGACGTGCGTCCACTGGTAGCCGCTCTCGTCGTGCTCCGTGATGGCGTGGGCGATAAATACGACCGTCAGATTCTCGCGCAGAAGATGAGCATCCGACACGAGATTCCAGACGCATTGGGCTAGATCGACGAACTTGTCAAAGCCGCGCTCCTTCGCCCGCCGCATCTCGTCGTCCACCATGATCGTGGACAGCCCGTCAATGACAAGCACATCAAATTTGTCCGCCCACTCGCCCTGCATCTTCTGATAGATGCTTTCGAGCGTGGGCACGCTCGATGTCTGCACATAGTTTTTCTTTGTGCCGTTGTACTGCTTCTTCCAGCCCTTCCACGAGAGCCCCTTGCGATCAGCATCAACGATAAAGGTGCGCTCGGGGTCGAGCGTGCGGAGCGACGTTGTCTTGCCACTCCCGCTTTCCCCATACACCAGAATTGCCCTACTCATTTCGCCACCTCCACATAGAAGCTCGGCTCTCCCTGTACGGCTTTCATCCCCGGGATAACCTCGCCGTATTTCGTCACAACCTGCCCGTCCTTTGCCACGTGAAGCGTCTTTCTAAAGTCGCCCCAGCGTACTGATTCTTCGACTTTGATGAAGGCGGCATAATCTTCTTTGACGAACGCAAGAAGCTTCGGATGCGTCGCCGTCACCTTATCCTCGCCAATCATGTATGACGTACTTCCCGCCCGGAATCCGACGCGCCCCGACGGCAGCTTCACCGACTTCTTTTTCCCGTCCGCGACTTTCTCCTGCGCCCACGGAAGGAGTAGCCCCTTCAGATATGCGTCGCTCCCGTCAAGCTCTGCAAGCGCATCCGCCCGCCACTCCTCGTAGCGTGCGGTCATCTGCTGGTATTGCTCCTCGATGAGTGCCCGCGCCTTCGCGTTCTCCTCGAGTTTTTCGAGGCACCACTCCGCGCTTGCCTCGTCTGTCACCGTGAAGCGTTCCTTCTCCGCCCCGTATGCTGCAATCTGCTCACTCATGATGCCAGCACCGCCTTCCGGAAAATATCAAAGCTACGTCGATGAGCGCTGAGATTGTCCTTGAATCTATTCTTAAATTCGCGCTCGTTCCGATCATACGAGAGGGAGAACTCCGCTGTGATGAGATCGGGCGAAATCCACTCGTGGGACTGTGTAAGGGTAAGGCTGATAAAAGCCCGCCCCCTTGCGCGGCTCATTGATGCCGCAATCAGCTTCGCCCCGTCCCGCTCCATGCGGGACACGTAGTCTGCCAGCCTCTTTGGTAGTCGCTTTGGTACGCGCATGCTACTCATCCTCCTCCATCTCAATCGGGTAGGTCTTGCATCCGAACTCGTCACAGAGTTCAAAAAGTTTGTCGCGTTCCATGCGGTCGATGATGTCGCCCGCCTCCTCGTCGTTGCGAGCTCTGATCTCGATTGAGCCCTCAATCTCAAACAGCACCTTGTATTTCTTACGCATTGCCTTTCCTCCGTTCCCGTGATATACTCACGGTGAAAACCTTATTCCTCTGCGCCCTGTGCGGTTGCCGCCGCATCGGGCGCTTTTTCTTTTGCATTCAGTTCATCCAGTTTTCTCTTTGCCTGCCGTGCGGCAAAAATCCCGTTTCCAGATGCCTGACGAACCCACGCCCCCCTTGACGGCGACCACTTGAACGCATGGTACTTCAAAATATTTCGTACCTCCTCGTCCGGCTTTCCGTCAAAGATAAACTGCACGCGGTTATCCTCGACTTTCAGTTCGTATAAATCGGTCACGATGTGCTCGGGTTCTCGTGTGGCACGTTCTTCGAGCTCCTTGATGCGGGATTCGATACGGCGGATATTCGCCCCGTTGTTTGAGATTTGCCATGCAGGGAAGCCGATGCGTCCATACTTAGGTGTGCGCAACGCTTCAATATCCTCTGTGGTATAGCCCATCTCTTTGAGTTTTGCGTCGCCTTTCGCCGTATCCTTCATGCGGATTGCACGATTTGCGGCTTTCATACGCTCTTGTTTGACTTTCAGACGTTCAGCATCTTTTTTGAGTTTTTCGATTGCATCGGGATCGTCCGAACTGATACCGCCCGTTCCGACACTCGCCGCCTTCTGCTCGTAGTAGTCGGCTTTTTCGTTCAGGCGGAATGCTTTTTCAGAGGTTTTTTCAATCCGCGCCCGATATGCACGATCCCCCTTTTCGGAGTGGTGTCCGACGTGAATCGGCTGACCGAATGGGATCGCATCGCTCATTTCCCGTACCCGCCGCCAACCTTCGCTGGATTCGGCACGTGCCTTTTCGGCACGCTCCAGATACCGCTCGCGGCGTGCTTCCTGCCGCTCTTCATAGCTGTTCATTCCTGCTCCTCCTTCACCCAGTACGTCACCTTGATCTCATCCCCGGGGTAGATCTCCCCCTTGCGCTCCACGAGCCACGGATTGTTTTCGTACATCCCCTCCTTGTATTCGAGGATGTACCGTCGCGTCCCCGTGTTCTTCGCACAGAACTCCTCAGCGATGCCCCAGATCGTGTCGCCGGGGCGCACCGTGTAGACCTCCTCGACGAGGACAGCGTTCTTTCCGTCCTCCTGCGTCGCCATGCCAGCGCAGAGGATCGCCGCTCCCGCGACGATGCCACCTGCAACGGCGGCTTTCCAGTTACACATCTTTGACCTCCTTCTTCTCCTTCAGCTTACCCGTGTACCGGGGCAGGCGGTGAATGTACTCCACCACCCATGAATAGGGCACCTTGCGTACATCCGAGCCGCGCTCAAGCACAAACGCCAGATCGCCGCTCTCGAACCGCTTCGCCACGGTTGCCGGGGAGCACCCCAGAACGCGGGCTACTTCTCCGACACTGAGTAGTCTTTCTTCGGGCACATCGGCAGGAGGAGGAGGCAGATAGAGCAGCTCGGGAAGATGCTCAAGCACCTTGCCCGCAAGTTCCTCCATCTGCGCCGCGACCTTTTCCGCCGCGACGCGCTCCACACCCGCCATGAGTGCGGCGACAAGTTCCCCCGCCGCCGCATCCGCCGCCTTGCGTGGCATTGTCTCACCTCCTGTTTTTGTTTTTATATGGTTACGCCCCACCATCTTTGCTATCTACCATGATTCGCCTCGTGTAGGCGGAGCGTGACCTGCCTCATCAGCGCAGGGCGGTCATTCCCCGCGGACGGGCTTGCGGGCGTTTCGGCTTGTTTATTTGACGTACATACATTCCTTGTAGAAATAAATTCTTCGTGCTATTCTTAATGAATAGGTATATAAATTTCTCTCAAGAAAGAGGTGTGCATCTTGGAACTGAATGAAATTAAAAAAGTTACTCAAATAAGCGATCCAGACATCGTAAATAAAATGCTAAATGATGGTTGGGTCTTGTTGGCAGTTTCTAAGTTCGATTCTTACGGCGGTCCGTATCCGCAAGAAATAGTTTATTATTCTGTCGGGACAGCAGACCCTGCTGCAGACCCAAGCACGTACAAGAAACCATCTTCTTTACCGCCGTTACCTCCTGAATGGATGGGATAAACTTCAAGAAGTACCCAGCCTTGTTGTAAGAGTTTGTTCGTGGCATCTGCTCCTACAACTTCCCGAATCTCCTTTATAGCCGTTAATTTCATGATCTTCTCCCTCCCTCTCCTATCTGACCATCTGCCGGAATCTCACCGATATAGCGGCCATCCGGCAGATAGAAACGCCACATCAACCGACATGGACTCTCCTGCGTCCCCTCGCCCTGCACGAACGCAACGCGCAGGGCTTTTGTTATGCTCGCATTTTCGAGCCGATAGATTTTCTCAGATTCCATCCCCTCACCTCCTCTCTGCTGCGCGGGTGCCGTGTGCCTCTGTGCTCGTGGTTGTCTATTATATTAGACATCTGGCGCAAAAATATCACCAACCTTGCACCCCAAAGCCTCTGCAAGTTTCGCAAGTGTAGCTGTCGTGGTATTAACAACCTCACCGCGCTCAAGATCAGATATAGTCTGCCTCGATACCCCAGAGGCTTTGCTGAGTTCATCCTGTGAAATATTTTTTGCAAGGCGGACTTCTTTGACTTTAAACCCCATACTCTCCCTCCTTTCATTCCATTCTTTGTCTAGTATAATAGACGATTATATTTTTGTCAACTATATTTGACAACTTTCTTTTTGTAATGTAAAATATAATTGACATTGAATTGAGGTGCGTACTTATGAAGATTGGCGAGTGGCTAAAGTTATATAGAGAGCAGCATAACTTGTCCATGCAGGCTTTGGCAGACTTATGCGGCTTTAGCAAGGCGTATATCAATGTTCTTGAGAAAGGCATAAACCCCAAAACAGGTAAACCGATCTCTCCCACGATGCAGACCTTCGAGAAGATCGCTCGCGGGACGAAAACCGATGTGGACACTCTTTTGAAAATATTGGACGGCGATCAACCGATAACGCTGAACGCCCCCGCATCCGACGATCTGCCCGCGCTTACGCAACGCGACGAGCGGCAGATTGCAAAAGACCTCGAGGATATGCTGCACTCGCTCAAGGGTTCCGCTGCGATGGGCGAACTCGAGGACGAGGAGGATATGGAGCTGCTGAAAGCCTCGCTCCTACAAGCAATGACCCTCTCAAAGCGTATCGCAAAGAAGAAATTCACGCCGAAGAAGTACCGAAAATAACCTTCCGTGAGCAGAGGGAATGATATGGATATAAGGGAAATCGTTTCAACGCTCGTTGCGAAATACAACACACGGAATCCGTTTGAGATTGCAGAATACCAGAACGTCGAAATTATTCACACCGAGCTGAAGTCCGTCCTTGGCTATTACACGAAGTATCGCAGAGTGCAGAGCATCATCCTAAATAGCGATCTGCCGGAACACCTTGAGAACTATGTCTGTGCGCACGAACTCGGACACGCGATCTGTCATCCCGACATCAACGTACAGTGGTTATGTGAGAGCACGTTTTACTCCAAGGGTAAATTTGAACGGCAGGCGAACACATTCGCTGTCGAGCTTCTTCTCCCTGACGATCTGCTGCGAGAGTATCCAGACTGTACTGTGTACCAACTCGCACGATCCGTCGGTGTGCCGGAGGAGTTCGTTGAGCTAAAGCAGTTGTAAAAGCCGCTATTCAGAGCGGCTTTAGATAGTCATGTAGGGAGGTTATTACTATGGATTTCATCGATCAGCTCAAACAGTTTTCAACACGTATCGAAAAGATGAAGGACAGTATTCAAACCGAAGAAGCAACGAAGACTTCGATGATTATGCCGTTTTTCCAGATGCTCGGATATGACGTGTTTAATCCGCTCGAATTCGTTCCTGAGTACACTGCTGACGTCGGTATCAAAAAAGGGGAAAAAGTCGACTATGCCATTATGGACGAGGAACAGAACCCGCTTATTCTCATCGAAGCAAAATGTCATGATGAGGATTTAGGGAAGCATGGTTCACAACTCTTTCGCTATTTTGGTACTACCTCTGCAAAGTTCGGTATTCTAACGAACGGTATCATTTATCGTTTTTACACTGATCTTGAATCCCCCAACAAGATGGATGATCGCCCATTCTTAGAGTTCAACCTGCTCGACATAAAAGATAGCCTTGTCCCAGAGCTCAAGAAGTTCCAAAAGTCGGCGTTTGATTTAGACACAATTCTCACGACTGCATCGGAGCTCAAATATAATAATCAAATCAAGCAGTTGCTGGCAAAGCAGCTTGAGGCTCCATCCGATGAGTTTGTGACATACGTGCTGAATAACGTATACGATGGTCGTAAGACTCAGAAAATCATTGAGGATTTTCGAGGAACTGTCAAAAAGTCATTCGTTCAATTTATCAACGAGCAGGTCAATGATCGCCTGAAAACGGCTCTTGGCTCTGAAAATGTTGCACCAACAACAGAGGAATCGTCTGCTCCTATTTCGGATGAGAGCGACGATGTGGAGCCGAAATCAAAGATCATTACCACGCAGGAAGAACTCGAAGCATTTTTCATTATCAAGGCTCTTGTCCATGATAGTCTTGGTACGCACGATCTCGTACACAAAGACACTGAGACCTATTTTGGCATTTTACTTGACAGCAATACACGAAAATGGATTTGCCGACTGCAACTCGACGGGACAAAGAAGAAACTCATCCTGCCAGATGATAATAAAAAATATATCAACTTCGCGATTGATTCGATAGACGATCTCTATAGGTACAAAGAAGAGCTTGAAAGCATCATCCGTCGCTATGTGAACGACAACTGACAAGCAACATTCACAAATAAAAAAAGCCGCCCTCCCTGCGCGAACAGAGAGAGCGGCAAGCATGTGAAGGAAATTTTCTAAGGGGTACGGACCAAATACATGATTTTTGTCCTCGGAAACGGCCGCAAACCGTTGATTTTATTGCGTTTATACTAAAGGATCAATAAGGAGGTCTGGCAATGTCTGAAAGCATAAAAACTGCAAAGTATCAAGGAACATTATTGATTGGAAACAAAGAGTTGCCCTGTGCGGTACTTGATGATGGTACAAGAATCTTGACAAATACAGCAATATTTCGCGCTTTTGACAGACCTCGGCGCGGTAATACGGAAAGCCGCGGAGGTGGACAAATCCCCAGTTTTCTAGACGCTAAAAATCTCCAATGCTTCATTGAGAATGACCAGTTATTTGACGGATCATATTCTATACAATATATGTCTCAAGGTAGACAATTAACAGGTTATAAAGCTGAAATTTTGCCAAAGATATGTGATATTTATTTGGAGGCAAGAGCCGCCGATATTCTAACAGTATCGCAATTACCACTTGCAGCAGCAGCCGAAGTTTTAGTACGCGCATTATCAAAAGTCGGTATAACAGCACTAATTGACGAAGCCACAGGATACCAAAAAGATCGAGAACAGAACGATTTACAACGACTCCTAGAAAAATATTTAAGTGCTGAACGTCTGGCATGGGCAAAGATGTTTCCCGACGAGTTCTATAAGCAATTATTCCGCCTGCGTGGATGGTCATATAATCCGTTATCTGTGAAAAGACCTCAATACGTAGGCACTCTAACAAATTTACTGGTATATGAAAAACTTCCACCGAATGTTCTTGAAGAGTTAAAAAAAAGAAATCCCGTCAAAAACAAACAGACGGGACGACGTGAAGCGACGCATCATCAACACTTATCTGAAGAAATAGGTCAAAAAGACCTGCACGACCATTTAATGCAAGTAATCGCTATTATGAGAATTTCCCCTGATTGGGATACGTTTATTAGACATTTTAATAAAGCTTTTCCGTCTGCCACTGAACAGCTAAACCTTATTGAGTTTGATGATTAAAAATAAAAAAACGCCCACTGTGCTACCAACACAGTGAGCGGCAGACATGACGCGAATCATGCCCTATTGCACTTAAATTCTACCATGATTCGCCTCCTATATCAAGGAGGTTTTATTTATGTCCAAGA
>ERZ772945.2778-NODE-2778-length-10290-cov-11.789057_pt1 | contig 10290 bp, 8 predicted proteins | sample MGYA00511681_ERZ772945 | MGnify/ENA primary metagenome ERZ772945 (study PRJEB29015, sample SAMEA2737943) | human oral metagenome | biome: human oral; feature: human-associated habitat; material: dental | place: China | collected 2143 ... | reverse complement strand
GCGCCTCGAGGAGGCCAAGCGCCTCATGGGCTTGCACAACCCGAATTTCTTCGCGATTCCGGCGGCGATCGCAGCATGGAACGAGGGTGATGAGTGGGTGGACCAGCTGCGTGAGCGGATTGACGCGAATCTTCGCGTCGCGGTTGCTCGTCTGAGGGAGGAGCTTCCGCTGGCTCGGGTCGTTGACCCCGATGGGACGTATCTCGTGTGGGTGGATGCTCGCTCGTATCTGCCCTCCGCGACGCTTCTGGCCGAGGCGGTGGCCCGCTCGCGGGTTGCCGTATCTGCCGGGGAGGACTTCGGGGAGCAATACGAGGGATTCTTCCGCATCAACGTCGCGCTTCCCGAGCGCGATCTCGAGCGCGCACTCGAGCGCCTGTGCGAGGCGATCCTCGCTCTTTCAGTTCACTGAACGGTCGCGCACCGTCGCGGGACCGCAACTATTCGAAAGGAACGTACATGTCAGAGACTCAGTCGGGCAAGCGCGCTCACCGCGCTCCTTCCCTGCTGATCGCGGCCATTCCCGCGGTCACACTGATCGCGCTGTTGGGGGGCGGCTACATTGCGGCCAGCCTGCCGGTGGAGCCGCTGCTGATCGCCTCGGCGGTTGTCGCGGGGCTCGTTGCCCTCTACCTGGGGTACACGTGGGATGAGATCATCGGGGCAATCGCGGAGAAGATCGCGAAGACCATGCCGGCGATCCTGATCCTAATCGTCGTCGGCGCGCTGATCGGCACGTGGATGGCCGGCGGGACCATTCCTATGCTCATCTACTACGGGCTGAAGATCATTAACCCGCAGTTCCTCGCGCTGATCGCCCTGGTGGTGACCGCCATCGTGTCGCTGTGTACGGGCACGTCGTGGGGGTCGGCGGGCACAATCGGCGTGGCGTTCATGGGCGTTGCGGTTGGCGTTGACGCGAACCTGCCGATGGTGGCGGGGGCCATCGTGGCGGGTGCCTACTTCGGCGATAAGCTCTCTCCACTGTCGGATACGACGAACATCGCGTCGCTGGCAACGGGCGTGAACCTGTTCACTCACATTCGGCACCTGATGTGGACGACGGTGCCAGCATTCCTGACGTCGGCCGCCGTGTACCTGATCTTCGGCCTGCAGTCCTCGGGCGGAGCGGTGCCGGAGAAGGTGGGGACGATTCTGTCGACCCTGGATTCTGCGTTCAATTGGAACCTGCTTCTGCTGGTTCCCGTGGTGGTCGTCCTCGCCGGGTCCGTGATGAAGCTGCCGACGGTTCCCGTCATGCTCGTCTCGTGCGCGACGGCTATGTTCAACGCGGTTGTGTTCCAGCACGTCTCGTTCAAGGATTCCGTGGTTGCCTCGGTGGATGGGTTCAAGATCAAGATGGTCGGCAAGGCGGGCTTCGCGGCCGACTCGGTGATTGAGGACGTGACGCGCCTGCTCGAGCGCGGCGGCATGAACTCGATGATGAGCGTCCTTCTCATCTGCTTCTGCGCGATCGCGTTTGCCGGCGCGGTGTCCGTGTCGGGCTCGTTGGACGTGCTCATTTCCCGACTGCTTGCGCCCGTGAAGTCCACGTTCACCCTGATCGCGTCGACGATCATCACCGGCCTGGCGGTCATTGGTATCACGTCGAACGGACAGGTGTCGCTGCTGATTCCGGGTGAGATGCTGCGCGGAGAGTACATCAAGCGCGGCCTGCACCCGAAGAACCTGTCTCGGACCATCGAGGATGCGGCAACCGTGTGGGAACCGATCTTGCCGTGGACGTCGGCGGGCGCCTACATGGCGGGGACGCTCGGCGTTGCGACCCTGTCGTACATGCCGTGGGCGATTTCCAACTGGATCGCCATCTTCTTCGCCCTCCTGTGGGGCGCGACCGGCATCGGCATCGCGAAGCTGACTCGGGAGGAGCAGAAGGCTCTCGAAGCGGAGGGCTGAGCGTTTGTTGTTGAGGTGGGGGACCCCCGGGTGGGGGTCCCCCACCTCTATGCCTGCGCGGTGCGCTCAGCTTTTCGCTGTCTATTCAGCTCTTGGCGCCGAGCCAAGGAGATGGGGCGCTGATAGATCTCCTCAAGAAGTGCACTCATAAACTCGAGAAGGTCATCGCAATCCTCCGCATCAATCGCGGCATCGAGATCACCATGAGCCATCTCATTACCCATCAATCGAACCTGATGTGACAGGCCTGCCAGCGTCGGATTAATCAAGCGAGACTCTTCAAGGCTGTCGATCTTCTGCTTCAGCGTCCCCTGCGTGATGTCCTTGTCCTTGCAGGTCGCCTCGATGACGGTTCGAGCTAGTAAGACTGCCGCACGAAACGCGCCGACGGACTGACACTTGCACGCCTCGGAAGCTGCATCCGCAATGAATGGCGGCACATCTTCAAAGTTCCGCCCCAGTGGTACTTGTGGGAGCCATTCAACCCGAGGCCAATCTCGAGAAAAGAACTCCTCCGGGTAGCAATCCTGGTGGAGCACGTAATCCCGTGACGCCACGCCAACCGATATGACACCGCACCCATCGCAAGTGTACGCGTGCATGTAGATCTGTTCATCGAAGGAACGGATTACATCGCCAAAAGGTGTCTGCCGCGCTTCCTTGCGACATTTCCAGCAGTGTCGTGATGCCATGTCGCCACTCTAGCCCTGAAATGACGACCCCCACGGCAAAACATGGAAGCAAATCGAAGACACACTCAGCAATCGGTCTGCCCTCCTCATGCAACCTACCGGTCTTGACATTCCAGCCCCACCTCAATATCCTTAGATGAAACGTTTCATCCTCATCGTGGAGGACCGATGACCGCTTCATCTCAAGACCTCGTCTCCCAACTCATCGAGCTGTCCAACCAGATCGGTTCGGACACCGAGTACACGCGCTCAGGGGGCGGCAACTCATCCGCGAAAGACGGCGACATCCTCCTCATCAAGCCCAGCGGTGTCCCGCTCGCAACCCTGCGCGAGGAAGACCTGGTCCCTCTCGACATTCCAACCCTTCTGCATGCCTTCAAACATCCCGAAGAGCTCCCCAGCGATGAAGACCCCGTTCGCGCGGCCGCGCAGCTCGCGCAGCGTGGCGCGTTCGAGCGCCGCCCGAGCGTCGAAATCCTGTTTCACGCGCTCATTCCCGACCCACTCGTCATCCACCTGCACCCTCTCACCGCCAACGCGATCACGTGCAACACGCGCGGCGAGGAGCTCTGCGAGCAGATCCTCGGTGATCATGCACTGTGGGTCGACTACACAGATCCGGGTATTCCTCTTGCCCGGCTTATCGACACACGGCGGCGCGAATTCGCAGACACACACAGCGCTCCCCCGCCCGCCATCACACTCCTCGGCAATCACGGCATCATCGTTTCCGGGCCGACGAAGGATGCAATCGTCGAGCGGATCGACTTCCTGACGTCCTCTATCCGTGCGGCGATCGACGAGGCCGAGACTGCCTTCTCGGGTTCGCCTTCCCGAGTAGCCGAGGCGTTCCGTCGCGCGGTAGACGCACCGAGCGTCGCGCTGTCGACGGGGGGACTGTCAGCGGTTGCCTCGGCTCCTGGTGGTCCGTTGATTCCTGATCAGATCGTGTACGCAGGTTCATTCCCCGTTGTTCTGGAGGCAACCGACACGGAAGACATTGTCGCGGCGAAGGTATCGCTGCACCGTGCCCAGCACGGGCGCGCACCGATCGTCGCTGTCATTCCCGGACTAGCTGTTGCGGCGGTGGGCAGCAACAACGAGGCGTCAGACAATGCACTGCACACGTTCCTGGACGCTATGCGCGTCGCTCGGGACGCGAACCTGCTCGGTCGCGTGCGCGTCATGGATGATCGAGAGCGCGGCTTCATCGAGAACTGGGAAGCTGAGTCCTATCGCCAGAAGGTCGCTGCATCTCAAGGTTCCTGACGCGTCTTAAGGAAACCGGACGCACCATTCGTTATCAGAGGGTTTGGGGCATGTTCAATGACATGTCCCAAACCCTTGTCATCATGCGGCCCAGCGCGACGACCACATGCACATTTCAGATGCGCTCGGATCGAAACTTCGTAGGGTCCACACAAGTCTTGTCGCACACGGATGATTCCTATACGCACGTTGGCCGCGGCCCGAACGAGTCGAGCCGCGGCCAACGTCAGCTACGACCGAGCAGCAAGGAGCGCATCAGCCTCATCCCACAGGCGCGCATGAGAAGCGCGCGGCTCGTAGGTGACGAGCGAGGACGACGCCCGTGAAATGGCGCGGAGGTCCGTCAACGTCCCACTGGCCGCACCTATCGCCCGAAGGGAGACGAGCATGTTTCCAACAGCCGTGGCCTCAACGGGTCCCGCAATGGTCGGGATGCCTGTCGCGTCGGCGGTCTCCTGTGCCAACAGGCGATTCTGTGAGCCACCTCCAACGAGATGAATCGCTTCAGGGCGGGTACCGCTGAGCTCGAATGTCCGTCGGATCGCGCGGCGGTAGGCCAGCGCCAGCGAGTCGGTGATCGCCCGCAGCACGGTTACCCGCTCACGAGGATCAACGCAGCCCGCCCGCGGATCACCAACCCCCGCTCCGGCCTCGTCCCACGACGAAGAGGACGGGGAGGCGCCCGGGCCCGGGATCCACAGCGAACGTACGCGTTCCACCATGCCGCCCGGAGCCATCAGCTCGGGCGAGGACATGTCGAGGAGGTAGCGCGCGGGCTGGGCCGCCTCGGTCTGCGCGTCGAGGAGCCGCCAGTCAACCCGGCCTGCGCCGCCCGACGCCACGTCTCCGAGGGATGCCCACTCGCGCAGGCATTCCTGCTGCACCCACATGCCCATGATGTTGGCGAGGAAACGGACCGTGCCATCCACGCCCAACTCGTTCGTGAAGTTGGCCGCCCGAGCCTCCTCGGAGAGCACGGGGACACTGAGCTCGGTACCGACGAGCGACCAGGTGCCGCTCGAGATGTACGCGAACGACCCGGTCTGGGCGGGAACACCCGCGACCGCCGACGCGGTGTCGTGCGACCCGACGGCGACAACCGGGGTGGCCTCGCCCGCCGAGGTGCGCAGGTCGAGCCCCTCAACGCGCGCTTCGCCCAGGATCTCCCCCGGCTCAATGATCGGCGGGAAGAGGCGCTCCACCCCAAAGTCGTCGCGCAGCCGCTTCAGAATCTCGGGATCCCAGTCGCGCCGCGCGGCGTTGATGAGGCCGGTCGTCGACGCGTTCGTCAGCTCGCTTCGCGCTTCTCCCGTCAGCCAGTACGCCAGCAGGTCGGGGATCAGGAGTGCCGTGCGTGCGCAGTCTGCGCGGCGCTCCCCCCGGTCGGCCACGCGCTGGAACAGCGTGTTGAAAGGCTGGAACTGCAATCCGTTGCGCTGATACAGCCACGCGGAATCCCACCGCTCCAACACCTTCGACGCGCCAAGGCCGCAGCGTGCCGAGCGGTAGGATGCCGGGCTGCCGATCAGTCGGCCGTCTTCATCCAGTAGCCCGTAGTCCACAGCCCACGTGTCGATTCCGATCGCATCCACGGTGCCGCGCAGGCTGGCCTCGCGCAGGCCCTCGAGGATGCCTCGCCACAGCGCGAGGATGTCCCACTCGTAGGCCACCTGGGCCTCGCCCCCCGATTGTGAAGCATCGGAACGACGAGGCCCGGGAACAGCGACCGGCCCGTTCGGGAAGCGGGAGCACTCCTCGATGGCGAGACGTTCGCCGTCGAACACGCCCCGCAGGACGCGCCCCGAGGAGGCCCCCAGGTCGATAGCGACAACGGTCGTCATCATGCGCCCCAGGAGGCCTGCTGACCACCCACTCGCTCCGCACTGATGCGCTCGAAGTAGCCCGAGGCGGCGTAGGCCGCGAGCGGGTTGGGGTCGAGGCCCTGCTCTTCGCGAAGCTCACCCAGGAGCGGGCGCACATCCGAGGCGAAAGCGTCCATGAGTACCTGGTTGGCGGTCAGCACGTCGTGCTCAGACTGCGCGCTCGCCAGGGCATCGCGATCGACGAGGAGCGCCTTCGCAGTTGCCTCCTGAACGTTCATCGCGGACAGGATTTCTCCGGGGATCTTCTCTTCGAGGTTGTGGCACTGGTCGAGCATGAAGTTCACGCCGGAGGTGGGCGTGAGAGCACCCAAGGAGACGATCTCGTGCATGATGCGGAAGAGCTGGAAGGGGTCTGCGGATCCCACGATCAGGTCGTCGTCCGCGTAGAACCGCGAGTTGAAATCAAAGGCGCCGAGGCGGCCGGCCCGCAGCAGCTGAACGACGATAAACTCGATGTTGGTGCCGGGCGCGTGATGGCCGGTGTCGAGACAGACAACGGCTCGGTCGCCCAGCGCCGTCACGTGCGCCAGGGCCGTGCCCCAGTCCGGAACGTCGGTGTGGTAGAACGCGGGTTCGAAAAACTTGTACTCAAGAAGTAGGCGCTGATGCGGAGCCAGATTCTCGTAGATGATGGACAGTGAGTCAGCGAGCCGTTCCTGCCTCGCAGCGATCGAGTCCTGACCCGGGTAGTTCGTTCCGTCGCCCAACCAGATCTTGAGCGTGTCGGAACCGGTGGCGTTCATGACGTCGATGCACCGCAGGTGCGCGTCGATGGCCTTGCGCCGCACGGCCTCGTCGGAGTTGGTCAGAGACCCGAACTTGTAGTCGTCATCCTGGAAGACGTTCGAGTTGATGGTGCCCAGCGTGATGCGCTGCGAGCGCGCGTGCTCCGCGAGGTCAGCGAAGTCATCGACCACGTCCCACGGGATATGTAGCGACACCCGCGGGGTGACGCCGGTGAAGCGATGGACCTGAGCCGCGTCGTCGATCTTTTCGTATGCGTTACGCGGGGCACCGGGGCTCGGGAATACCTTGAAGCGAGTCCCGGAGTTACCGAAAGCCCAGCTCGGGAGCTCGATTGTCTGCTCGCGCAGGAGGGTGCGGGAGCTTTCGGGCAGGTCGGACAGGTGGATAGTCATGGCGTCTCCTTCGACATGTGGGATGTAGGTTGACGAGGCCGGGGTGACCCCTTGCGAGTCGGCCTCGGTGGGTGATTAGGCGAGGTAGAAGTACTGGCTGAGAAAGTGGGCGCTGCCGCCCCCATCCGGTTGGAAGTACTGGGCCATCTCGGACTGCCAGCGCGTGTTGACCTCGAGGTTTTCCATGGATGCGGCGGCCTCTCGAGCATCGTCTGCCTCGTAATAGCCGACGACGAGGCCGGTGTCTGGGTCGAGGAACAGGGAGTAGTGGCGGCACCCTGCATCGCTCAGGGCTTGGCGCATCTCGTCCCAGACACGCTGGTGCACGTCGGCGTATTCGGCGAGTTTCTCGGGGCGGACACGCAGGAGGAAGCAGGCTCGGTGGGGGCTTGCTTGGCTCGTCGTGGCGAGAGTGCGGGTCAGCGATGGGGTATCGCTCATGGGAAATTCCTTCATCGTTGAACGGGAATTGGTTGTGTCTATTCTATTGTGAATCGTTTCATTCAGCAAGCAGGGCACCACATGGCGCGCGGATTCACGGGACGAAGACGGGGTTGGTGGGCGCAACGAGCGCACCCACCAACCCCGTCGGAGACGACCTCAGAAGTCGTACTTGTCGATGTTGTCCGCGTTGAAGCGCACAGGGTCACCGACGACGACGGTCTTGTTCTCGCCGATCGTGCGCTCTCCGAGGTTTCCGGCAGTGAACTTCTCCCCTACCTCGCCCTTGATCGCACCGCTATCGAGCGCGGCACCCGCGTATGCGGCAACGTATCCGAGCTGGGCGGGATCCCACAGAGCGAACTCCTTGACGGTCCCGTCCTTCACGAAGGACCGCATTTCGTTGGGCAGACCCAGGCCGGTCAAAAACACCTTGCCCTTGTAGTCGGAGGTCGACAGGTAGCGAGCGGTGGCAGCAATACCGACGGTGGTCGGCGAGACGATCGCGTTGAGGTCGGGGTGAGCCTGGAGCAGGCCCTGTGCCTCCTGGAACGACTTCGTGTCATCGTCGTCCCCGTAGACCTTCGCGACGATTTCAATGCCCTTGTACTTGTCGTTCGAGGCGATCTCGTCCTCCATGAACTTGATCCACGCATTCTGGTTTGCGGCGTTCGCCGTCGCAGAGAGGATGGCGACCTTTCCGGAACCGCCGATCTGCTCGGAGACCATCTCAAGCATGGTGATCGCGACCTGCTTGGATTCGACCTGGTTGATGAACAGGTCGCGGCAATCCGCCGCACTGTCGGAATCGAAGGTGACGACCTTTGTGCCGGCCTTGCGCGCATCCTGAAGCGCGGGGCACACGGCATCGGGGTCGTTCGCGGCAATCACGAGGACATTCGTGCCCGCCTGCACCTCGGAGTTGATGAAGGATACCTGCGAGGACGAGGAGGCCTCGAGCGGGCCGACGACGTTGACCTCGGCGAAGCCGATCTCGCCCGCAGCGTTCTTGCCGCCGCCGAGCATGACGTCGGAGAAGGGGTTGTTCAGCTGCTTGGGGATAAACGTGATCGACTGGGAGGAGACGTCGTAGGAGCCGGAGGCACCGCCGCCGGAGCTGGAATCACTGCCCTGAGTCGATGATCCACCGCCGCAGGCGGACATCAGGAGGGCCGAGGCCAGCGAGAGTGCGCCGAGTGCGGCAACACCTTTCTTCATGCGAGACATCGTTGTCTTGTCCTTTCGGGCGCACGCGCCCTGTTGCGGGGGCATGGTGCCCCTCGTTGTGGGATTGTTAGGCGCTCGCCGCGCCCGGTGCGACGCTGGTGCGAGGGGTACGCGCATCAGCTCGATGAGCCAGACGTTGGCGGATGGCATCCGCCAGCGATGGCGCGACGACGGAACCGATCAGGAGCAAGCCCGTGACCAGAACCAGGATGACTTCAGGAATTCGGTTGAGGCGCAGCGCGTAGTTGAGAACACCGATCGTCAGGACGCCGCACACGCTGCCCCAGATCGAGCCTCGGCCACCGAAGACGCTGACTCCGCCGAAGACGACTGCGGCGATCACGACCAGCTCAAGGCCCTCGACGTTGTCGGCCTTCGCCGCGGAATAGCGCAGCGTCCAGTAGATGCCAGCCAGCGCTGCCATGAGGCCCGACAGCGTCAGGGCGATGACGCGAGAACGCTTCGTGTCGATACCGACGAACTCGGCGGCCTGCTTGGAATAACCCAGTGCGAAGAGGCCTCGACCGTACGGGGTCTTGTGCAGCAGGAGCCAGAACAGAACGACGAACAGGATCACGGGGATCGCCATGTAGGGGATGCCCGTGGACCCAAACGATCCGGTGACCGCGGAGGTTGCCCACTTCGGGAAGTCGGAGATCGACTGGTCGCCGATGACGACGAGGGCGAGGCCTCGGTACAGCGCGAGCGTACCGATCGTGACCGCGAGCGCAGGAAGCCCCACGTAGGCGGTCATGATGGCGTTGACGAGGCCGCACGCCAGTCCGATGAGGAGGCAGATCGCGATGCTCGCCCAGAATCCGACGCCGGCCTGGACGAGGACTCCGAAGGAAGCACTGACAAGGCCGGCGGTCGAGGCGACGGACAGGTCGATGTCGGCGTTGATCATGACGAGGGTCATGGGCAGCGCCATGAGGAGCGTCGCCGTCACGTCCAGGGTGAGGAACGTGAGTGTGCGAGGCTGGCTGAACCTCGGAATGAGGATGGTCGCAACCGCGATGGCGAGGATGAGGATGAGGGTCATGTGCGAGTCTCGCGAGGAGAACACGCGTCGAATTGAGGCCATGGGGTGACGTGACGAGGTCTGAGTCGGGGTGCTCATCAGCGATCCGCTCCCTTCTTGCGCAGCGCCTCGTAGCGGCGCATTGAGCTGACTCGGTCGACGACGATCGCGATAAGGATGAGCGCTCCAACGACGGCCTTTTGCCAGAATTTGTCGACGCCGACGGCTGTGAGCGCGGACGTCATGGTGGTCAGGAGGAGCGCGCCGATGGCGGCTCCGTAGGCAGTTCCAACGCCGCCCGTCATCGCAACGCCACCGACGACGCACGCGGCAACGATGTCGAGTTCCATGCCTGCACCCGTCGTTGCGCCGACGGAGTTAAAGCGGGAGGCGTAGAGGACGCCGCCGAGTCCGACGAGCGCTCCGTTGGTGACGAAGGCCGTGAAGACGCGCTTGGCGACGGGGATACCGTAGACGGCTGCGGCTGTGCGGTCGGAGCCGATCGCGTAGAGGTCGCGTCCAGATCGGGCGTAGCGCTGGTAGAGCGAGACGATCACGATAACGATGAGCGCCAGGAGGGTGAGCAACGGAAAGCCACCGATCGTCGCAACGCCCAGGTCACCGAAGGCCTGGGGGCGGTCACCGGCGAAGTACTGGGTGGATCCTGCCCACCAGTTCAGTCCTCCTCGGAAGACGTAGAG
>ERZ772945.2771-NODE-2771-length-10310-cov-14.361287_pt1 | contig 10310 bp, 7 predicted proteins | sample MGYA00511681_ERZ772945 | MGnify/ENA primary metagenome ERZ772945 (study PRJEB29015, sample SAMEA2737943) | human oral metagenome | biome: human oral; feature: human-associated habitat; material: dental | place: China | collected 2143 ... | reverse complement strand
CCGCCTCGCTGTGCCCGCCCATGCCGAGCGTGCAGTCGATCAGGAGCGGGCGGACGGGGGCGCCGGGCCCGGGGAGGGCGCCGACGGGGACGGAGCGCCCGCTGCTCCCGAGGGCGGTCCGCGGGCCGACTCCGCCGACCCACTCGAAGGGGAGGCGCTTGCGGCTGCCGACGGCGCCGGTACCCAGGAGGGGACGGCCGCGGTCGGGTCCGGCGCGCCTCGTGCGGACGGTCCTGGCAGCGCCCTGACCGGCCGGAACGACGGGAAAGACGCGGGGCCGGACCGCGACTGAGGCGATCCGGTCGGCGCAATGGGGACTATCACGTCCGCCTCCGACGATTCACCGGGAACGGACGTTCCCGTCCACGCTATTATCGTCTATATGCGCCGAGCTAAGATTGTCTGCACTATTGGTCCCGCGACCGACTCGCCGGAGCAGATCCAAGCACTGGTTGACGCCGGAATGGATGTCGCGCGTATCAACCGGTCCCATGGAAATGCCGAGGAGCACGAGGCCGTCATCGCACGCGTCCGCACGGCGTCCCAGACGTCGGGACGCGCCATCGCCGTCCTGGTCGACCTCCAGGGGCCCAAGATCCGTCTCGAGACCTTCGCCGATGGGCCCCAGGAACTCGCCGTGGGCGACACCTTCACCATCACCACCCGTGATGTGCCCGGCACGAAGGAACTGGTCGGCACCACGTTCAAGGGCCTGCCGGGCGATTGCGCCCCCGGCGACCGCCTGCTCATCGACGACGGGAACGTGGCGGTCCGCGTCGTCGAGGTCACCGACACCGATGTCACGACGCGCGTCGAAGTCCCCGGGACCGTATCGGACCACAAGGGCCTCAACCTGCCGGGCGTCGCCGTCTCCGTCCCCGCCCTGTCGGAGAAGGACAAGGAGGACCTGCGGTGGGGCATCCGCCAGGACGCCGACTTCATCGCCCTGTCCTTCGTGCGCAGTGCGGCAGACATCGAGGACGTGCACGCGATCATGGACGAGGAGGGCAAGCGCATCCCCGTCATCGCGAAGATCGAGAAGCCCCAGGCGGTCGACGCCCTGGAGGGGATCGTCGACGCCTTCGACGGCATCATGGTCGCGCGCGGCGACCTCGGTGTGGAGATGCCCCTGGAGGCGGTGCCCCTGGTCCAGAAGCGCGCCATCGAACTCGCCCGCATCGCGGGAAAGCCCGTCATCGTCGCCACCCAGGTCATGGACTCCATGATCAAGAACCCCCGTCCCACCCGCGCCGAGGCGTCCGACTGCGCGAACGCGATCCTGGACGGAGCCGACGCGGTCATGCTCTCCGGCGAGACCTCGGTGGGGGCCTTCCCCATCGAGACGGTCCGGACGATGGCCCGCATCATCGAGGCCACCGAGGAGGAGGGCGGCGAGCGCATCGCCACCATCCCCGGGTACTACGCGTCTGACCGGGCCGCCGTGATCTGCGAGGCGGCGGGCAAGATCGCCGAGCACCTCGAGGCGAGGTACCTGGTGACCTTCACCCAGTCCGGGCGCAGCGCCCGCCTCATGTCGCGCATGCGCCGCGCCATCCCGATGCTCGCCTTCACCCCTTTGGAGTCCACCCGCAGGCAGTTGGCCCTGTCGTGGGGCATCCGGGCCTACAGGGTCCCCGAAGTGCGCCACACCGACGACATGGTGTGGCAGGTCGACCAGGTGGCCCAGACCTCGCGCCTGGCTGAGATCGGCGACCAACTGGTCCTCATCGCGGGCATGCCCCCGGGGACGCCGGGCTCGTCGAACATGCTGCGCATCCACAACATCGGTGACGAGGCGGACTACTCGATCGGAGGCACCCGCTAGTCGTGCCGCGACGCGGGGGGCGCCGGAAACCCGGCGCCCCTTTGCTCATGCGCCCGGCCGGGACTGATCGGCTGTGGCGTCGTACGCGCCGCCGACGGGGGCGCGCGGTTCTTGGAACACCGCCACTGCCCAGGGCCCTCGGAACAACCGCCACGTCATGGTCCTCGGAATTGGGGGCTGGGGGTGACAAGGGTCCGTGGATGCGCTAGAGTACATGACTACGCGCGATGCGCGTTGGGGGATCGGGCCAAAGGGGACCCGGTCCTGCGGCCGTGCGGCCGCGAATGAGAAGCGCCCCAGTTGCCTGTGCGTGTCAAGCACATACTGCGGGCGCGACCGGAAATGATGGAGGAGAAATGAATACAGATATCCGGACCGTGTCGGTCCACGACACACTGTTCGGCCGTGTGGCCAACAACCTGGAGGTCGCGCAACTGTCGCACGCTGTGGCGCCTTGGTTCGCCGACTTCCACGATTCGAGGATCGCGAAAGCGATCGCGGACCTCGATGAGCCCGAACTGCGCGGGAAGGCGGCCGAGTACCTCGGCCTCGAAGTCACCCCGGTCGCGTGAGGGAGAAAGCGAACGGCCCCGAGCTACTGCTCGGGGCCTTGCTTTATCCGCGTCCGCTCTTCGCATCCAGGGGCCGGGCGGCCGGGGTCTTCATCGTCGGCGCCGGAGGGCCGACCCGTTCCCGACGTCGGCGCATGGGCTGCGCGTAGAGGCTCCGGGGCGCTGGGGCCCGTTCCCTCCGGGTCCGACCAGGGCCCTACGGGTGCCGAGGGGGCAGCCGGAACCCGCGGAGAACTCCTCTGTTGTGGCGTGGCGCGCACAGTCAATGCCAGCAACGCGGCCTGTGAACCGGTACCATGATGCCACGGCCACCAAGGGCGGTACCCCGAGTGGGATTCGAACCCACAACAAGCCGGGTTTGAGCCGACCGCCTCTGCCAGTTGGGCTATCGGGGCTTACGCGCTGCGTAGGTACACAATAGAATAGTTGAACAAACCGATCAAACCGAGGAACACGATATGACTGAAGAGCAGACCGAGCCGCGTCGCGTACTCGTCGCCGAGGACGAGGGGCTTATCCGTCTCGACATCGTCGAGACGCTGACGTCGGCCGGGTTCGACGTCGTCGGCGAGGCGGCCGACGGCGAGGAAGCGGTCCAGCTGGCGCTCGACCTAGAGCCGGACCTGTGCGTCATGGACGTCAAGATGCCGAAGATGGACGGCATCACCGCTGCGGAGAAGATCCTCCAGGAGCTCTCCTGCGCGGTCGTCATGCTCACGGCGTTCTCGCAGACCGAACTGGTGGAGCGCGCGCGGGACGCGGGGGCGATGGCTTATGTCGTCAAGCCCTTCAGCCCCGCGGACCTGATCCCCGCAGTCGAGATCGCGCTCAGCCGCCACGCGGAGATCGAGTCCCTGGAGGACCAGGTCGCCGACCTCACCGACCGCTTCGAGACCCGTAAACGCGTCGACCGCGCGAAGGGCCTGCTCATGAAGAACATGGGGATGAGCGAACCGGAGGCGTTCCGGTGGATCCAGAAGACCTCCATGGACCGCAGGCTCTCGATGCGGGAGGTCGCGGACGCGGTCATCAACCAAGTGGACGACTGAGGCCCCGGGCCCTGGCGCCGTTGGACGGACGGCGGTGCCAGGGCCAGCCCGTCACCGCCGCATGAGGATCCTGTTGGTGATGCGGGCACAGGATATGAGGCGCCCGTCCTCGTCGCGCACCTCGACGGTGTGGACGGTGGAGGTGCGGCCCAGGTGCGCTGCGGTCGCCACGGCGGTGACCCGCCCCCCGCGCCCGGCTGCGACGTGGGACGCCGAGAGCTCGGTCCCCACCGCGTAGGCCCCGCCCCCGGGGTGGAGGTCGTCGGCGTGGGCGCACGCGGCGAAGGAGCCCGCCGTCTCCGCCAGCGCGGCACTGGCGCCGCCGTGCAGTATCCCTCCGTTCTGGAGGTTCCCCGCCACTGGCATGGAGACCACGGTCCTGCGCGCCGTGTGCTCGAGGACCTCCATGCCCGTGAGCTCCATGAGAGTGCCGGGCCACGAGGCGCCGACCCAGTGGCGGGCGGCGTCGGAGGGTGTTTTCGTCTGGTCTGATGGTGCCATGGCATCTAGGGTGTCATGTGTGAGTGACACTGTGCTGATCATCGACGGCCATTCGATGGCGTACCGCGCGTTCTACGCCCTGCCCGCGGACAAATTCGTGACGACGACGGGGCGCTGCACGAACGCCGTCTACGGTTTCGTGTCGATGCTCACGCGCCTGCTGGAGCAGGAGCGGCCCACCCACGTTGCCGTCGCCTTCGACCTGTCCCGCCATTCCTTCCGCACCGACGAGTACCCGGAGTACAAGGGCACGCGCGACGCGACGCCGGAGGAGTTCAAGGGCCAGGTCGAACTCATCGAGCAGGTGCTCGGCGCCATGGGCATCACGAGCCTCACGAAGGAGCACTACGAGGCGGACGACATCCTGGCCACCGTGGCGCGCAGGGGCGCCGAGGCGGGCATGCGCGTTCTGGTGGTGTCGGGCGACCGCGATTCCTTCCAGACCGTGGGCGAGCGCGTCACGGTGCTCTACCCGGGCACCGGACCGGGGGACCTGAGGCGCATGGATCCGGCTGCGGTCGAGGCGAAGTACGGCGTCCCCCCGCACCGCTACCCGGAGGTCGCGGCCCTGGTGGGCGAGGCCAGCGACAACCTGCCGGGAGTGCCGGGGGTCGGGCCGAAGACCGCCGCGCAGTGGATCGCCCGCTTCGACGGGCTGGACAACCTGCTGGCGCGCGCGGACGAGGTCGGCGGCAAGCGCGGGCAGGCCCTGCGCGACCACGCCGACGAGGTCCGCCGCAACCGCAGGCTCAACCGCCTCGTCGACGACCTCGACCTGGGAGTGGGCATCGACGACCTGCGCAGGGGGCCCACCGACTTCGCGGAGATCCAGTCCCTCTTCGACGCGCTCGAGTTCGGTTCGCTGCGCCGGAGGGTCCGCCAGGTCGCCCACGTGGGCCGCGCCGGAGCGGAGGAGGCACGTGGGGCCGACGCGCCGGCGGGCGGGAACGGGGGGCCGGACGTCGCCGTGGGGGCGTGCCAGGAGGACACCGACATCGCCCAGTGGGCGCGGGACAACGCCCCGGTCGCCGTCCTGGTGGAGGGGGACCCGCGCGCCGTTTCGGGCCGCGTGGACCGGCTCGCCCTGGCGGGCGCGCGCCGCGCCCTGGTCATCGACCCGGCGCTGCTCACCCCCGCGCAAGTGGACGAGGTCGGGGGTGTGCTGGCCGGCGCAGTGGCCGTGGTCCACGACTGGAAGGGCACCGCGCACGCCCTGCGCGCCCAGGGCTGGGCCCTGGGGGAGGAGTGCTTCGACGTCATGCTCGCCGCCTACCTGGTCGCCCCCGACCAGCGGTCCTACGCCGCCGCCGACCTGGTCGGCAGGGTCCTGGGCCTCGACGTGGGCGGGGGCGCCCCCGACGACGCGCTCTTCGACCTGGCGGCCGAGGGGGAGGGGCCCGGCGTGGCCGGGGCCCGCCTCGGGCGACTGTGCGCCGCCCTGCACCCCCTGCGGGCCGAGCTGGGGGAGGCCCTGCGCGGAAGCGGGGAGGCGGGCCTCCTCTCCGATGTCGAGATGCCCACGGCGGCCGTCCTGGCGGGCATGGAGAGGGTGGGGATCGGAGTCGACTCGGCCCGCCTGGGCGCGCTGTCGGACGAGCTCGGCGGCGACGTGGAGCGGGCGCGCGAAGGGGCGCTGGCCGTCCTGGGGCGCGAGGTGAACCTGTCGAGCCCCAAGCAGTTGCAGGAGGTGCTCTTCGAGCACTTCGGCCTGCCCCGGACCCGCAAGACGAAGACCGGGTACACGACGAACGCCGAGGCCCTGCAGGACCTCTACGCCAAGACTGCGGAACGCGGTGGCGACGGCCACGAGTTCCTGGGGCACCTGCTGGCCCACCGCGACCGCATCAAGCTCAAGCAGATGGTGGACTCCCTGATCGCCTCCGTGGCCGACGACGGGCGCATCCACACGACCTTCTCCCAGGTGGCGGCCGCCACGGGCCGGTTGGCGTCGGCGGATCCGAATCTGCAGAACATCCCGGCGCGCAGCGCGGACGGGATGCGGATCCGGGGCGGTTTCGTGGCCGGACCGGGCTTCGAGTCGCTCATGAGCGCCGACTACTCCCAGATCGAGATGCGCATCATGGCCCACCTGTCCCAGGACGAGGGACTCATCGGGGCGTTCAACTCGGGGGAGGACCTGCACCGGACCATGGCCTCCATGGTGTTCGGCACGCCGGTCGCCGAAGTCACCGCCCAGCAGCGCTCCCGCATCAAGGCCACGTCCTACGGCCTGGCCTACGGGCTGTCGAAGTACGGCCTGTCCAAGCAGCTCGGCATCCCCGTTCCCGAGGCAGCCGCCCTGCGCGAACGCTACTTCGAGCGCTTCGGCGGCGTGCGCGACTACCTGGAGTCGCTGGTGGACCAGGCGCGCTCGCGCGGCTACACGGAGACGATGTACCACAGGCGCCGCTACCTGCCCGACCTGGGCAGCGACAACCGGCAGCGCCGGGAGATGGCCGAGCGCGCCGCGCTCAACGCCCCCATCCAGGGCAGCGCCGCGGACATCATGAAACTGGCGATGATCGGCGTCGTCGGAGCCCTCGGCCGTGCGGGGCTGCGCTCGCGCGTCCTGGTGCAGATCCACGACGAGCTGCTGGTCGAGGTGGCACCGGGGGAGCGCGAGCGGGTCGAGGAGGCCGTGCGCCAGGAGATGGCGGGCGTCGCCTCCCTGAGGGTCCCCCTGGACGTGTCCGTGGGGGTGGGGCCGTCCTGGCAGGAGGCGGCGCACTGAGGGCGCCTCCAGCGACCAACGCCACGTCGCGCTTGGGGACAAGGGCCTAGGCGCCTGTGAGAAACCTGATAGGGTGATAGCAGTGCCCGGGGTGGACTGCACCCGTAGTCGGCCCCGGTCGCTGGAATTGTCCACCCAACTACCCAGTCCACTTCGGAGAAACTACTACATGACCACGAATACGCCGCAGGTCGCGATCAACGACATCGGATCGACTGAAGATCTGCTCGCCGCCATTGACGAGACCATCAAATATTTCAACGATGGCGACATCGTCGAGGGCACTGTCGTCAAGGTCGACCACGATGAGGTCCTCCTCGACATCGGCTATAAGACTGAGGGCGTGATCCTCTCTCGCGAGCTGTCCATCAAGCACGACGTCAACCCGGACGACGTCGTCGCCGTCGGCGACCAGGTTGAGGCGCTTGTGCTCCAGAAGGAGGACAAGGAGGGCCGCCTGCTGCTGTCCAAGAAGCGCGCCCAGTACGAGCGCGCCTGGGGCCAGATCGAGAAGGTCAAGGAAGAGGACGGCGTCGTCACCGGCACCGTCATCGAGGTCGTCAAGGGCGGCCTGATCCTCGATATCGGCCTGCGCGGCTTCCTGCCGGCCTCGTTGGTCGAGATGCGCCGTGTCCGCGACCTCGCGCCCTACATCGGCCGCGAACTGGACGCGAAGATCATCGAGCTCGACAAGAACCGCAACAATGTGGTCCTGTCGCGCCGCGCCTGGCTGGAGCAGACCCAGTCCGAGGTGCGCACGAACTTCCTGCACACCCTGCAGAAGGGCCAGGTCCGCACGGGCACCGTCTCCTCGATCGTCAACTTCGGCGCGTTCGTGGACCTGGGCGGTGTCGACGGCCTCGTCCACGTCTCCGAGCTGTCCTGGAAGCACATCGACCACCCCTCCGAGGTCGTCGAGGTCGGCCAGGAGGTCACCGTCGAGGTGCTCGACGTGGACATGGACCGCGAGCGCGTGTCCCTGTCGCTCAAGGCGACCCAGGAGGATCCGTGGCAGGCCTTCGCCCGCACGCACGCGATCGGCCAGGTCGTGCCCGGCAAGGTCACCAAGCTGGTCCCCTTCGGCGCCTTCGTGCGCGTCGAGGACGGCATCGAGGGCCTGGTGCACATCTCCGAGCTGGCCCAGCGCCACATCGAGCTGCCCGACCAAGTCGTCAAGGTCAACGAGGAGGTCTTCGTCAAGGTCATCGACATCGACTTGGACCGCCGCCGCATCTCCCTGTCCCTCAAGCAGGCCAACGAGGGCGTGGATCCGAACTCGGAGGAGTTCGATCCGTCGCTGTACGGCATGGCCGCCGAGTACGACGAGGACGGCAACTACAAGTACCCCGAGGGCTTCGACCCGGAGACCCAGGAGTGGATCGAGGGCTTCGAGGCCCAGCGCGAGGCCTGGGAGAACCAGTACACGGAGGCCCAGGCCCGCTGGGAGGCCCACAAGGCGCAGGTCCGCCGGGCGCTGGAGGAGGACGCGGATTCTGCTCCGTCCATCCAGGAGCAGGCCTCCTACTCCACGCCGGTCGACTCCGAGGGCACGCTGGCCTCCGACGAGGCCCTGGCCGCCCTGCGCGAGAAGCTCACCAACAACAACTGAATCGGCGCGTCGCGCATGTGAACGCGTGAGCGGTGGCCCCGGATATTCCGGGGCCACCGCTTTGTCCGCGTCCGGGCTGATGATGTGTGGCGGTAATGCGAAGAGTGTTGTGCCGCAACGGAGCATCAGTCCGCGATTGCCGTTGGCGGTCCCGGATCCGTCCGGGGCCGCCAGTGCTGGCGGGGCATCGGGGTAGGGAACCACACATTGGGGTAGGCAAATTACCTACTCCGATGACCCGTTGCCTACCCCAATGGCCCCTTGCCTGCCCCGATGCGGGGCCCCTCCCCAATGCGTTGCCCACCCCGATGACCAATTGCCCACCCCGATGCCGGCCGATGACCCGTCCGAGTACGGGGAGGCGGCGGCCAGGCACACGGTCTGGGTGCCGTCCGCCCCACGCCTCGAGCGCAGAAATCCGGTTCACGCCTCGCGCCGCGCCACGGCCAGGTCGGCGGCCAGGCCGACCGTGAATGCGAGGGCGGTGGGAACGATCCAGCCGAGTTGCAGGTCCTGCCACGGGCTCACCGAGAGCAGCGCCCGCAGCTGCCCCAGCGGCGCCGCCGCGGCGATGGCGCTGGCCCCCGACCAGATCGCGGCCGTCCACGCCGAGCCGCGGAACGCCCACAGCCCGGGCGTCGTCAGGCGCAGAGGGCGGGTGAGGATCGTCGTGAACACGATGGTGATGGCGATCGGGTAGAGGAAGGTGATGATCGGGACCGCGACGGCCAGCACGGAGTTCAGGCCCGCGGCCGCGAGAACGAAGGAGATCACGGTGAAGGCGGCCATCCACGCCCGGTAGGACACGACCGGCAGCAGGCGGTGGAAGAACTCGGAGGTCGCCGCGATGAGGCCCACAGCCGTCGTCATGCACGCGGTGAGGACGATCAATCCGAAGACGACCTGCCCCGGCCATCCGATGGTCATCTGCGCGGCGTCGGCCAGCAGGCTGGCGCCGTCGGTGTACTCCTGGCCGCCGGGCATCACGTGCCCGATCAGTCCGAGGCCGACGTAGACCAGCGCCAGCAGCGCCCCCGCGATGAGTGCCGTCACGGAGGTGCGGCGCACCATCTTGGCCCCGATGCCGCCCCCTGTGCGCTCCAGGGAGGTGACCACCACGATGCCGAAGGCGAGCGCCGCGATCGAGTCCATCGTCATGTACCCGTCCAGCAGACCGGATGTGAGGGGCGCGCTCGCGTAGGCGGTGGTCGGCGCGGAAGTCGAGGCCGGCAGGTTCGCCAACGACAGGAACACCAGCAGCACCAGGAGCACGAGCAGCAAGGGCGTGAGGACCTTGCCCAGCGAGTCGGTGATGGACCGGGGGTTCCACGACAGGAAGAGCGCGACTCCGAAGAACACGACGTTGAAGAGCGTCGAGGCCAATGACGAGGACCAGCCCGTCAAGGGCGCGATCGCCGTGGAGAAGGACACGGCCCCCGTGCGCGGCAGCGCGTAGAAGGCTCCGATGGACAAGTAGACGAGGCCGGGGAAGACGATGCCGAAGACCCGGCCTCCCCTGGACGCCAGGTCCCGCAGGTCGGTGCCCGACAGGGCGATCGTGATGATGGACAGCACGGGCAGCGCGACCGCGCCGATCAGGAAGCCCGTCATCGCCCACGGGAAACTGGTGCCCGCGTTCGCCCCCATGATCGGCGGGAATATGAGGTTCCCGGCGCCGAAGAACATTGAGAACAGGGTGAGCGAGGTGGCGATCAGCAGCCCGGTTCTGTTCGGGGCGGCGGTCGTGTTCGTGTTCGTATGGGTCGGCACTGTCCTGGGGCCTCGTGAGCGGTCGATGTCTGCGTCGATTCTGGCATGGGCGGGCGCCGGTGCCAAACGGGGAATACCCTGGGCGGATGGACCAGATCGTCATCGGGGGCGCTCGAGCCCGCCTCGTGCGCTCCCTGCCGCCCCCGCCCGCGGCGGGCCCCGCCCGCGTCGTCGCGCTCACCGGTGGCATCGGCTCGGGCAAGTCCACGGCCGCCCGCGAGATGGAGCGCAGGGGGGCCGTCCTCGCCGACGC
>ERZ772945.2765-NODE-2765-length-10335-cov-2.919747_pt1 | contig 10335 bp, 5 predicted proteins | sample MGYA00511681_ERZ772945 | MGnify/ENA primary metagenome ERZ772945 (study PRJEB29015, sample SAMEA2737943) | human oral metagenome | biome: human oral; feature: human-associated habitat; material: dental | place: China | collected 2143 ... | reverse complement strand
GATATTCCTAATTCAGTTCTTGCACAATTGTCCAATCGTATTCAACATGCATTATGTGCATATACACCAACAGAAATCAAAGCAGTAAAATTAGCGGCAGATTCTTTCCGTACAAATCCTAATCTAGATACAGCAGATCGTATTACAAATATGAAGACTGGTACTGCACTTGTATCTGTATTGGATGCAGATGGAGCTCCTACAATAGTGGAAGAGACGATGATCTTACCGCCTATGTCATCGATGCAAATTGCGGATGAAGGATTGGTGATACAGACAATTCAACATGATTCTATCTATGGTAAATATGAAAAAGATATTGACCCAGAGAGTGCCTTTGAAAGTATGAATGCTATCAAGGAACAAGAGGAAGAAGAAGCTCGTCTTGCCAAAGAGAAGATTGTGCAAGAAAAACTTGCGGCTGCCCAGGCAAAAGAAGATGCGAAACGCAATAAAGAAAATGACTGGACTGGACGTATAGCTAAGAAGATTCGTAATCGTACAGAAACAGAATTAATCAATGTTGGAATTCGCTCTGCTAAGAAATTCTTATCCGGTTTCTTTAAGTAAACGAGATAGTGGCTAGGACTTCTAGTCACTTTTCTTTATGGTCGATTCTAGATACTTCTTATTTAAGAATCACAAGAATGAGATGTAATTTTATGTTAAAATAAGGGGACGAAAAGGAGTAAGGTATGGCACAATATTTAAAAGATTTAGTGAAGATTGATAATCAAGATGATTTATATGAAGAGATTGAAATCGAAAGAGTTCTATTATTTCGTGCACGTAATCTTTTAGAGTTACACTTACATACTCCAAATGTATTATCTTTTGAAAGTTATCAGGAAATTCATCACAAATTAAAAGATCTTACAGGATCCAATATCCAATTATTTATTCAGCCAGAACAGAATCGTTGTAACCAAGTTGAGATTCAAAAATACTTAGATGTTTTCTTTCAAGCAAATCCTGAGATGCGTATTCTTGAAAGTGGTACATTCCAATATGACGCACAAAAGTGTATTATCAAATATGCGTTTTCCACTGTATCTGATTGTGACCGTGCTAGTAGTTATATTGAACATGTAGAGTCCTTTCTAGGAACCATTGGTCTACATGGTGTGACGGTTTTAACGGAAACTTTAATTCCTGTGATGCAAAAGGAAATTAAGGAAGTTAGTGTTGCGGTTGTTAGTGAAGAAGTTGAAAAGCCACAAGAGAAACCAACATATAAATACCAACGAGCAAAGATGGACGATTATGAAAAAATCAATTTAGTTGATGTACATGATCCTATTGTTGATATTCAGTTCGAAGGTGAAGTATTTGGAAATGATTACATTGGGATTCGTAAAACAGGAAGAACAATTCAATCGTTTAGTGTTTTTGATGGTACTGATGCGATTGCGGTAAAACGGTTTGAAGGACGTGGTGTAACAAAAGAGGATCTCTCATCAATTCATGATGGCGATTATGTTCGTATCTATGGAACTATTTCTTATGATAATTTTGCAAAGGATTTAACTTGTATCGCATCTAATGTAGTAAAGATAGAAAAAGCAAAGATTGTTGATACAGCAGAAACAAAGCGTGTTGAATTACACATGCATTCAAACTTATCTGAAATGGATGGTGTTTGTGATATCAAGGATATCGTAACCTATGTATATAACCTAGGACATCGTGGTATCGCAATTACAGATCATGCGGACGTGCAGTCACTTGTAAAGGCGTATAATACGGCACAATCATTAAAGAAAAAAGATCCAGATAGAGAGTTTAGAGTTGGACTTGGATGTGAATTTAATCTTGCGAATGATGAATTAACAATTGTTCGTAATGCAACAGATGAGAATCTAGACGACGTAACTTACATATCTTTTGACTTAGAAACAACAGGTCTATCTTGTTATTTTGATCATATTATTGAATTTGGTGCAGTTCGTATTAAAAATTCAACGATTATCGACCGTAAACAGTTATTTATCAAGCCGCCAGTATCGATTCCTGGTTTTATCACATCAAAAACAAACATTACAAATGATATGGTAAAAAATGCTAAGCCATTTGCGGAAGCGATTGATGAAATATTAGACTATATCAAAGATGATGTATTGGTAGCACATAATGCGACGTTTGACTACTTTTTCTTAAATGAAGAGTTACGTCGTATAGGTAGAAAACCATTAACAAACGTTGTAATTGATACCTTGGATATGTCTCGTGCTGTATTACCTGATCGTAGAGCATATCGTTTAGGTAACTTATCAAGATATTATCATGTTAATTACAATGAGGAAGAGGCTCACCGTGCTGACTTTGATGCAGGCGCATTAGCTGATGTATTCTTGTGTTTATTAAAGGATGCTAAGGATAAGTTTGCTACTAAGACAATATCTGATTTACAAATAAAATTACAGTCACCAAAGTCTTTTATGAAAGTAAGACGAAGTCATGTTTGTGCTATCGCAAAAAATCATGATGGTTTAGTTGCGTTATATAAACTTGTTACAGAGTCTAATACAAATACATTAGCTGTTAATGGGAAGGCAACTGGAAAAGAGGGCACTGACGTGGCTGCTGAACCACGTGTTGTACGCTCTACACTTGAGAAGTATAGGGAAAATCTTTTACTAGGTTCCGCATGCTTGAATGGTGAAGTATTTGAACTTGCATGCAATGGTGATGATGCTCGCTTAGAAGAAGCGATGAAGCTTTATGATTACATTGAGCTACAGCCTTTAGGCAACTATTCTACTTCGATTGTATTAGGTAGTATTCCTAGTGTTGACCGCTTAAAAGAAGTACAAAAGCGAATTATTCGCATGGCACAGAAGTTAAATATTCCTGTTTGTGCAACTAGCGATGCGCATTACTGTACGCCTGAACAAAAAGTATTCCGTGATGTATATATCATGTCACAAGGTGTAGGTGGCACAATCCATCCACTTTATATTCGTGATGAAGCGTTGCGTTTACGTACAAAGAATCCCGACCAACATATTCGTTTAACAGATGAAATGAAAAATGAATTTGCTTGGTTAGATGATCCTGATCTAATTGAGGAAATTGTCGTACGTAATCCGAATAGTATCTTTGATTTAATTGAAGAGGTTAGACCTGTTCCTGCTGGAACATACCCTCCAGTCATTGAAGGTTCAGATGACAAGTTAAGAAAGATATGTCATGATACGGCGATGCGCATGTACGGTTTTGAAGGGAAAGTTCCTGAGATTGTTACGGACCGTTTAAATAGTGAATTAGACAATATTATCCGTAATGGATTTGGTGTGCATTACTACATTGCACATTTACTTGTAAAGAAATCAAATGATGATGGGTATGTCGTTGGTTCTCGTGGATCAGTAGGTTCTTCTTTTACAGCTACGATGTCTGGAATTACAGAAGTAAATCCACTACGTCCTCATTATCTGTGTCCAAAGTGTCATTACAGTGAGTTTTTTGATGAACCATCCATTGCCTCTGGTTTCGACTTACCTGATAAGGTATGTCCACATTGTGGTGCAACGATGCGTGGTAATGGACATAACATCCCATTCCAAACTTTCTTGGGTTTCAATGCGGATAAGACACCAGATATTGACTTAAACTTCTCTAACGAATATCAATGGCGTGCACATGCATTTATTAAGGATGTATTTGGTGAAGACCATGCATTCCGTGCTGGTACGATTGGTACAGTGGCTGAAAAGACAGCTTTTGGATATGTACAAGGCTATTGCGAGAAGATGAAGATCAACAATATGCGTAGACCAATGAAAGATTATCTTGCGCATGGTTGTCAAAACGTAAAACGTACAACAGGTCAGCATCCTGGTGGTATTATTATCATTCCGCATGAATATATTGCCGAAGATTTTACACCAGTACAGTATCCTGCAAATGATCCAACATCTGCTTGGAAAACAACTCACTATGACTTCCATGATATTCATGATAATGTCTTGAAGTTTGATATTTTAGGTCACGTTGACCCTACAGCAATGCGCTTATTGCAGAAGATTGCTACGGTAAAACCATTGGATATTCCGATGAATGATACTGAAACCTTATCCTTATTCTCTTGTGATGATGCGTTAAAAGCAGATACGAGAATCTATAAGAAGGAAACCGGTGCGTTAGGTTTACCAGAATTTGGTACACGTACAACCCGTGGAGTACTCGAAGAAACTCGTCCTAAGAAGTTCTCTGATTTAGTTATTATTTCTGGTTTATCACATGGTACAGATGTATGGGCAGGAAATGCACAGGAATTAATCCGTCAGGGCCATACAATTGATGAAGTTATTGGATGTCGTGATGATATTATGACGTATCTTTTGGATCATAACTTAGAGTCATTAGATGCATTTAAGATTATGGAATCAGTACGTAAGGGTAAGGGTTTAACAGAAGCTTGGGAAAAATCGATGATAGAACACCAAGTTCCAGATTGGTATATTGAATCTTGTAAAAAGATTAAGTACATGTTCCCAAAAGCACACGCAGTTGCGTATGTTATGATGGCCATGCGTATCGCATGGTACAAGGTACATGAACCTCTCAATTTCTACATTCAGTATTTAACATTGCGCTGCGATACTTATGAGATAGAGACGATGGCTAAAGGTATTGATGTCATTCGTACTCGTATGAATGATATTAGTACACGTATCGCGGAACGTAATCCAGAAAATCCAGTTTCAAATAAAGAGAAATCTTTATTTGATGTATTAGAAGTATGTGAAGAACTATATGCACGTGGTTACAATATTTCTAATGTTGATTTATACAAATCACTTGCAACAGAATTTAGAATGTCACCAGATAATCCAAAGACAATTATTCCGCCATTTACAGTTATTGATGGATTAGGTGTTAACGTAGCAAAATCAATTGAGGAAGCTCGTGAAAAGGGTGAATTTTTATCAAAAGAAGATATCCTTAAGCGTACACAAGTTTCTTCATCTATGTTAGTGAAGCTTGCACATATGGGTTGTTTAGAGGGATTACAAGAAAGTAATCAAATGAGTTTATTCTAATCTTGACGTTTTTCACAAGCAGGTCTAAAATTTGAATATCAAATGCGATGAAAAGGACACGATATGTATAACGCTGATAGAGAGAGTATCCCGATTGCTGGAAGGGATATGATGCGTATATGTATTACTACCTTGGAGCAGTACTCGAAAGAGTTACCGTAGTTCTACGTTACAGATATAAAGTGTCAACGTTTATCGTTGGAATTAAGGTGGTACCGCGCTAATAGCGTCCTTTCAAAGGAAGGGGCGCTTTTTGTTTGCCCCATTAAAGGAGGAAGATTATGAGAAATTTTAAAGAAGATGCAGCATTAAATACGTTAAATCATAGTTGTGCGCATTTAATGGCTCAGGCTGTAAAACATCTATACCCACAAGCAAAGTTCTGGGTAGGTCCAGTTGTAGAAGAAGGTTTCTACTACGACATTGATTTAGGTGATGATGTCATTCGTGATGAAGATCTAGCTAAGATTGAAAAGGAAATGAAGAAGTGTGCTAAAGCTGATAAGCGTATTGTTCGCCAAGAAATTACACGTGAAGAAGCTTTAGAACAGTTTAAAGATGATGAATACAAGATTGACTTAATCAACCGTATGCCTGAAGGAACACATATCTCTATGTATACTCAGGGTGACTTTACTGATTTATGTCGTGGTCCACATACAGAGACAACGAAGAATTGTCGTTACTTTAAATTAATTAAACACTCAGGTGCATATTGGAAGGGTGATAAAAATAATAAGGTACTACAACGTATCTATGGTGTATGTTTACCAACCCAAGAAGAACTTGATTCTCACCTAGCTGATTTAGAAGACGCAAAACAAAGAGATCATCGTAAACTAGGTAAAGATATGCAGATCTTCATGTTCTCAGATATTGTCGGTGGTGGTTTACCATTATGGTTACCAAATGGTCTTACTATTAGACGTTTATTATCAGACTATATTATGAATAAGGAACTTGCTAGAGGCTACCAACATGTATTAACACCATCCGTTGCTAGTACAAAACTTTACAAGATTTCAGGACACCTTGCGCACTATAAGGATGATATGTTCCCAATTATGTCACGTGATGATGACGAGTTTGTATTGCGTCCTATGAACTGTCCTGAACATATGATTATCTATAAGTCTCAATTGCATTCTTACCGTGATTTACCAATTCGCATCGCTGAGATTGCTAACGACTTCCGTTTTGAAGCATCCGGTGCTTTGACGGGTATTGAACGTTCTCGTGCATTTACACAGAATGACTCTCATATCTTCTGTACAGAGGAACAGATTGCTTCTGAAATTAAAGCAGTAACTGAATTAATCTTAGATGTATATAAGGACTTTAATTTAAATCAGTTTGAATTCCGCCTCTCTTTACGCGATAAGGAGAATACAGAGAAGTATTTTGGTAATGATGAACTTTGGGAAAGAAGTGAATCTGAGTTACGTGAAGTGTTAAAGGAAATGAACGTTCCTTATTATGAAGCAGAAGGTGAAGCAGCGTTCTATGGTCCTAAGATTGACGTACAGGTACGTTCCGCATTAGGTCATGATGTAACACTTTCTACAATTCAATTGGACTATCAGTTACCTGAACGTTTTGAGTTAGAGTATGTTGCAAATGGTGGTGAAAAGAAGAGACCGGTCGTCATTCACCGTGCAATTCTTGGATCAATTGACCGTTTCGTTGCGTTCTTACTCGAAGAAACAAAGGGTATCTTACCATTATGGTTAGCTCCTCGTCAGGCTGTTGTGATTCCTGTATCTCCAGAAGTACATGGAGAATATGCGAAGAAGGTTGTTGAGGAATTACGCAAGATTGGTGTACGTACAGAATTAGATGACCGCAATGAGAAACTAGGTTATCGTATTCGTGAAGCACAGACTAATAAACTTCCGATTGAAGTTGTAGTAGGCGATGGTGAAATTGAAAACAATGGTATAACTCTACGTCGCTATGGTTCTCGTCAAGAAACAAAGATGTCACTTGAAGACTTCTTAGTAGCGATTAAAGCTGAAATTGATGAAAAGCGTTTGGCCCCAGAAATTCAAAAGGCTTAGTATTTATAGGGAATAGAGGGATTCTATCCCTTTTATCTTTGCCAAAACATGAAAAAAAATTTCATGAATTCCATAATTTTGTAAAATTTTGTGAAATTGTGTTAAAATGCAATTAATAACGAAAGCGATTTCACCAATGAAATCCACCTGAAATACATCAGGTTATTCAGAAAGGGAATAGACATGGAAAACTACAAGAAAATAGCTGAAGAAGTTGTTGAAGCTGTCGGCGGTAAGTCCAATATTCAGGAAAACTCAACATGCATGACAAGACTTCATTTAACTTTAGCTGACAAGTCTAAAGTAGACTTGGACCGCGTCAAGAAGATCGATGGTGTTATGGGAACTGTTGATGGCGAAGAACTTCAAATCGTCTTTGGACCTGGCAAGGTTACAAAGATTGGTGTAGAAGTATCCGCAATCACAGGCATCTCTGCTGATGAACGTAAAGAAGTTCACAACGAAGATTTAGAAAAGGATATCGACTTACAGGCACGTGCTAAGGAAAACAAGGCTGCTCAGCAGGCTAAGCACAACGGACCAGTACAAGTATTCTTAAAGCACTTTGCGAATATCTTTTTACCTGCATTACCAGGTATTGCTGGTGCTGGTTTAATCTACGGTATCTTAAACGTATTGAAGTTATTCTTCAGAGTTCCAGGTATCGCTGCAGTACAACTTGATCCAGCAATTGCTCAATCTTGGTGGTATTTAACACTTAATACAGCTGGTTGGACATTATTTGCTTACTTACCAATTTATATTGGTATGAACGCTGCTAAGGAATATAAGGGTTCTCCAATTCTTGGTGGTATGATGGGTGCGATGTTCGTAGGAAACGCTGCTATGCCTTTATTAATGAAGGTTGGCGACCCTGCAGCAGGTATCAACTTACCAATCACTGGCACACCATTTGACGCTGCTGCTGGTGGTATCTTAGCTGCTGTATTCGGTGGTATTGTAATTGCTCACGTTGAACGTTGGTTAAGAAGCTGGGTTCCAGATACATTAGATATGATCTTGACTCCACTATGTTCATTAATTATTACAGCATTCTTAGCAATCTTCATCTTACAGCCACTAGGTGCTGTATTAACAAAGGCTATCTTTGCATTAGCTGATGTATTATTAAACAAGTTAGGATTTATTGGTGCATACGCATTATCCGCATTACAGTTACCATTAGTATCTGTTGGTTTACACCGTGCATTCACTCCAATTCATACAATTATGAATGATCCAAATGGTGCAACACATGGTGTTAACTACTTATTACCAATCTTACAGGTTGCTGGTGCAGGACAAGTTGGTGCTGTTATCGCATTATTTGCAAGAGCTAAGAAAAATCACAAGAAGTTATCAGAAGCTATCTTAGCTTCTGTACCTGCAGGTATCTTAGGTATTGGTGAACCATTAATGTATGGTGTTACTTTACCTTTAGGTAAGCCATTCTTAACAGCTTCATTAGGTGCTGGTTTCGGTGGTATTATGATTTCCTTATTCCACGTAGGTTCTGTTGCACAGGGTGTATCTGGTATCTTAGGATTCTTAATTGTTAATGAAGGTGGCGCTTTAGGTTACTTAGTTGGTTATGTAACTGCTATCGTAGCTGCATTCATCATCACATACTTCTTTGGATGGAATGAAGAGAAAGTGACTGAATTATTCGGTTAATGTTTGACTTTCATCTTCATACGACAAAGTCAGACGGGGTATTAGGCATTGAAGAAATGCTTGATACCCTTCATTTATCTTCCATCCAACCCTTTAGTATTACAGATCACAATCATGCATTAGCATATGAATGTTTTGACTACCATAACTATCCATGTATTACAGGTACAGAAATCGCCACAAGCTATAAAGGTGAGATTGTTGAAATATTAGGTTATGGCATTGACCCTGTAATCATTAATGCATGGTATAGAGACTTTTATAGTGAACAAAATTTAGAACATATCGAAACATTATTACTTCATAGAATTCAAGAATGTGCGCACAAACAAGGTTATCTATTTGACGATGCACTTTCATTAAACTCTTTTGAGAAGGGTATCTCAAAGAAAGTGATGTACCAGGAACTGGCAGATAAAAATGAAATGTTTGTTAAAAATTTCCCTACATATAAAGCATTCTTTAGACAAGGATTGTCAAATCCAGATAGTCCGTTTTTTATCAATGAAGGAGATACATATCTTTCATTCGATGAAACGATTGACTTGATTCATCGTGCAGGTGGGAAAGCATTTTTAGCACATATCTTTGAATATGATGCATTTCGAAAAAATCACTATATTGATGAAGTGAAAGATAAATTAGATGGTATGGAATGTTTCCATCCAAGTATTCCTATGAGAGAATCAATCAAACTGTTTCATTATTGTGAAGATAATGGCTTATATGTAAGTGGTGGAAGTGATTTTCACAAACCAGAAAGACATATTCCGATGGGTGTTCATCTCGATAAAACATTATTGTGTAGTACACGTTTCAATTGGTTACCAGAAAATTTACGAAATTATTTGTAGTTTTTGATTGACGTTGACACTAGAAACAAAACTATACTACTATAATGAAGTCAATGATAGGAGAAGAAAATTATGTTCAATTTTTTCAAGAAGAAAGAAGAATTAAAGAATAATATTGTTGTAAATGATGATGCGATTGTTGCTATTGCGGATGGTCAGTTAATTGATGTATCAACTGTTCCAGATCCAGTATTTGCAGAAAAGATGATGGGAGATAGTGTTGCCTTTACATATGATGGAGATAAGGTTGTACTATGTTCTCCAGCCAATGGCGAACTATCTGTTTTATTCCCTACAGGACATGCATTTGGCATCACTACAAAGCATGGTGTGGAATTGCTTGTTCATTGTGGTGTAAACACAGTAGAAGCTAATGGTGATGGCTTTAAACTGTTATCCAAGAAACAGGGGGATAGTGTAAAAGCTGGAGATCCAATTGTTGAAGTTGATTTGAAGAAGTTACGTGCAAAGTACAATATGAGTACTATGCTAGTAGTAACAAATGCAAATACACAAACGATTCAATTTATTGAACCTACAACTGTAAAATTAGGTCAATCCATTATTAAGTAAAAAAGGGGCTGTAACGATTAAGTAAATTTTATAGATTTACTTGAGGCGTACAGCCTCTTTTCTTGTGCCTTTTTCATATGTTTATGTAAACTGTTGTAAAGGTAGATGTTTTGTATCTATTTTGGGTGCACT
>ERZ772945.2763-NODE-2763-length-10340-cov-2.721925_pt1 | contig 10340 bp, 2 predicted proteins | sample MGYA00511681_ERZ772945 | MGnify/ENA primary metagenome ERZ772945 (study PRJEB29015, sample SAMEA2737943) | human oral metagenome | biome: human oral; feature: human-associated habitat; material: dental | place: China | collected 2143 ... | reverse complement strand
CTCGAGATACGATCACGGCATGGAAAGAGGCGTGGCGCTACGGCTGGCTGGAACAGGAATACGGAATATTAAAGGACAAGGAAGCGGACGGCAAGGCAACGGAAAACGATAAAGCCCGCATGGCGGAATTAGAAGAACAATTAAAGCAAGCGCCGGAGACGCCGTCTTTTTTTGAATCTCCATGGCTGACGGCAGTTTCCGGTCTCGCTGGCTCAATGCCGATGATGGCCGACGCCCTTGAGGAAGGGGCGCTCTGGGGATTGGCGGGGGCGGCTATGGGGGCGGCTGTTTCCGCTCCGGCTGGCGGTGTAGGTGCTGTCCCGGGATTTTTCACGGGCGGGGCGCGGGGCATGGTACGCGCCGTCGGCCGTCACGCGTTAGGGCGGAGGATAGCCAGCGGCTTCACTTGGGGGCGGCGCATCGGAGAGTTAAACAACATGTATAAAGCGCAGCGGGGACAGGACTTCGCCGAATATCAGAAGATGATGGATGAATTTGGCGAGCGGCTCCTTTCCGACGAAGACGCGGCCAGATACAGCCAGGTGAGCGGCGCTGCCAAGGCGGCGGTGGAGGTCGCTCCCATGGAGCTTTTCTTGTCGAAGTTCAAAGCCTCTCCGCAGGCGCAGAAGGTATTTCAACACATCATTGAGCAGCGGGATATGGATCTGGCCTTTGGCAGGAACATCCTGCGCGCGGCGACCGGCCGCGGCAAAGACATCGCCGAAGTGACGCTGGCGGAAGCCGGGGAAGAAGGCGTTCAACAGGCGATCGGGGATATTACACACAATAAAATTGAAATCGATACCGGCGATACAAACGAGGAAAACGGCGGGATTTTTACGAATGGGGAGATTTTTGAGCGCGGCGCCTTGGCCATGGTCGAGGCGCTTCCGACGTCGTTCCTCTTCGGGGTTATTCCCGCCGTAGCTTCTACCGGTTGGGACGCGGGACGCTTTGCCCAAACGAGCCGAAAGCTCGAAAAAATCCGGCAGGAGTACAGCGCCGAAGAGCGGAAAACCATGGCGGGGACGGTAGTCTTAGCCGAGCTTCAGCAGGCGACGCAGGACAGCACACTGAAAACGACGTCGCCGAAAACCCAACGCCGCCTCCTGCGCGAGGAGCTGTCCGGATCGGGACTGGAAATCGCCTATATCGATACCGGCTTGGCGAAAGAACAGGAAAACGGCGTCGAGGACGTCAAGGCGGCCGGACGGGCGGCGGGGCTCTCCGAAGAGGCGATCGAGGACACCTTGGAAAGCGGCGGGATCCTGGCGGTGCCGGTGGAATGCTATGCACAATCGGAAGCCAGCCCCGCGCTTTTGGAGACGGTGTCCTTCTCCCCGGGGGCGGAGCCGATGGCGCGCATGAAGGCATCGGCAGCCGCTTTCTATGAGGAAGCCGAAGCGCGTCTGAAAGAGACGATAGCGCGGCAAAAGCGCCTCGAAGAAACGATCACGAAAGAGCTTTTCCCGACAGAAGGGAAAGAGCGCAATTTAGCTATGGAAGCCATGACGATCAACCCGGATAATCCGGCGCAGGGCTGGCGGGCGATGAAGGAGGAAATCGAAGGCCAGCGATCGGACGTACTGGCCGAAGCGTGGGGCGCAATCGAAAAAGGCCTGCCCAAAGAAGAAGGGCAGGCCGGAGCGACGTGGTATGAAACCTGGAAAAAGGAACATGGTCGCGCGCCGAAAGAAGAGGATCTGGCGGCGATCGCCTACGCCCTCACCGTGGGAGACCAGGACGCGCCCAAAGTGGAAGGCTTTAACCAGGGCGCGGAAGTAGCCGCCATCCGGGCGGCAGCGAAAGAGAACCTCGACGCCATCGATAAAAAGCGAAAAACACTGGACGCAATCAAAGAGCGGATGACGGAATTGACGGGCATCGAAATGCGGCAGACGGAAACCCTAACGGGGGAAGGCTACCGGGTATACCGCCACATTCTCTCCGACTTAAAGAGCGCGGACAATCCGAAAGTCACACGGGCGGCCCGGATAAGCGCCCTTCTTTTCGCGCGCCATGCCGACATCTACGCAGCGGCCATGCGAAAGCGCGGGGAAGAATACGCCGACTATACAGCGATGGACTACTATGAAAAAGCGTTCGCGCTGGACGTGTCGGGGAGGAACGCGAGGGATGGAGAGCGGCTCCATCAGGCGGCGATGTATCGACATCCGGCAAAGACATTTTCAGAGTTTATGGAGAAAGTATTAAACGGTGAAGCGGGAAAGAGTTATTACGATATGCCGTTGGATAATACTTTGCTCCGCATTTATTCGGATGATGTCAAACATATTCAGACGGGAGCGCATAAGCACCCATTGTCCATGGAAGAATGGGACGTATTGCTTCGGCATTTGAACAATGTAGACGAAGCATGGCGGACGAAGGATACAAAAAAACCACGAGGCATGGCCGTCGTAGTTGCGTTCGAGACAGAGGGGAAAAATTATGGCGCGGTACTGGAATTTTCTGAAACTGGAATTGTATTCTTGAAAACCGCAGTGGCGGGAAGTGAGAAAAAAGTAGAAGGCGTCTTAAAAATCAATAAAAGAGAGGCTGGCATGCGTCTACATACAGGTCTCCCGGGCCGCACTGCCGAGGCAGGCGACAGCCACGCTGCCTTTACCAGTCACTCTCTTTCTTTATCCAGTATACAGCATATTTTAGGAATAGGCAATACGCCTGCTTCTATCTTCGAGCAATCGGCATGGCACGGATCTCCATATCAGTTCTCGGCGTTTGACCTCGGCGCGATTGGCACCGGTGCAGGCGCACAGGCACATGGCTGGGGGCTTTACTTTGCAACGGATCGTACAGTTGCCGAAGCCTATAAAGGGGGAAGTCTTTATGAAGTAGAAATCCCGGAAGATGACGTTCTTTTGGACGAACAAAAATCCTATGAGAAGCAGCCTCCGAAAGTGAGAAAGGCACTGGATAAGTTGCTAAGCCACTTGACCATCGAGCAGCTTGAGAACTGGAACGATGTAAGCAGACTGGGGAAAGAAAAAGTAATTGCGGATATCAAGCGAGCTATGTTGGAAAGTGATGGTCAAACCATTTACGGTACCTTGTGCGATCTTACTAACGGAGAGAAAGAGGCTTCTCTTCTGCTAAACAAGTATGGAATAAAAGGGATCGCCTATGAGGATACGAACGCCGGACGCGGCTTTGTTATTTTCGACGATAAGGCAATCTCTATCATCGAACGCTATAACCAGGAAGCGGCAAATGCGCAGATGGCTGCGCAAAGGCTGAAAGAGGACGCGAAGGCATGGAAGGAGACACTGAAAGCGGCTTGGGCGGGGAAAATGTCGGAAACGCAGATGTTTCGCGTCATGGAAACGCCGCTCGTCTTGCAGCTCGTCGGCGCGAAAGCGCTTCCGATTTACATGGCGCAAAAGAAGCTCATGCAGGTAAAGAAGGACCATCCTGAGCTCAAGAAGGCGATCCTCAACAAACTGCCCGAACAGTTGGCCGATCCCATGATGATCTTCCAGTCGGAAACAGTTCCCGGGCGGATTGTAGTATGCCTTGAGCTGAAGGACGAAGCGGGAGCAAATATCGTCGTCCCCGTAGAGCTGAATGCCACAAAAGCCCACGTGGAAATAAATGTCATAGCGTCTATCTATGGGAAAGGAAAACTGACCACGGGGAGTAATTATGGGTGGTTTGTAGATAACGTCCTAAAAAGGAATGCCATCTACATAAACAAAAAACAGGCCGCTGACTTCTACCAGTCCGCCGGGCTCCAATTGCCCATGGAGGGTAGAAAGTTTAACGACCTCTTTGGCTCCAGTATAAAGACGGAGGCCGATCTTGTCAAGGAGAAAATGAAAAATCCTTCGCTCTATCAGGAAGCTCATGGCTATACCCAGTTCCTCTCTAACGGCCAGCGACTGGTGACGCTCATGGAGAGCGCCGACGAATCGACCTTCCTGCACGAGCTGGGGCATGTCTTTCTTGACGATCTGCGGCGCCTCTCGGCTTTCGACGAGGCGAGCCAAAAGGAGCTGGCCACGGTGGACGAGTGGGCGGCATGGCACGAGGGGGCGGCCAAGGAATACCAGAATACGCCATGGGAAAAGGAGTTCAAGGCGCACGAGGCGGCAATTTTGGCGGCAAAGAAATCCGGCGATGCGAAGGCCTTGGAAAAAGCTCTCAAGGTCTGGCAGCATGAACGATTCGCCCGGGCCTTTGAGCGTTACCTGAAAGAAGGCGAATCCCCGGCCCGGGGATTGAAACAGGTATTCAGGAAGTTCGCCGCTTTCCTACGCTCGATCTATCAGGCATTTACGTCGGATGGCGGTCGGGCGTCGATGGAAGTGGAGCGGGTCATGGATCGGATGATCGCCACGGACGAAGAGATTGAAGACGCAGCGCAGGACAAGAGATATCGCGACTTCACGAAAGCGGGCGGGGAAAAGCTCCTTCGGGAAAGCGATAAAGCCACCTATCAGCGCTGGTATGGAAAAGCGAAGGCCGAAGCGAAGGAACGCCTTCGAAAGGTGGTAACGAAAAAGCTGGAGCGAGAGCGAAAAGCGAAACTGTCTGCGGAAATCGAAAGCGAAGAAGAACGCTTTCGGACGAAGCTCTACGAGGACCCCATCTACCAAGCGCGCGAAGCGGTAAAGATGGCGAAGGATGAGAACGCAGCGCTTCTCTTTTACCCGACGGTAGAAGAATATCGCGCACAGGATAAAAAAGCCCCGGCGATGGAAACGCTGGTCGAAAAGCACATGGAGGAATATCGCCGGACGCAGGAAAAGGCGCGCTTAGCGAACGCCATCACGCCGGACGAAGTGGAAAAGGCGATGGCAGGAACGGAGTACCACGACCGGCTGTTGGCTTACGAGGCGAAGGCCTTCGCCAAACAAGCAGACGCTCTGCGCCGCATCAGCGGGAAAGCACATGCGGCCATGAAGGAAGTGGAGGAGAAGATTGAGGAGATGCCGGAGGGGGCGGGGAAAAGCGAAAAGAAAACGGATGCGGCGAAGGAGAAATACAGCGCCCGGAATCTATATCGCGCGATTCACCGCCTGCGGTCGGCGCACCGCTGGGGGGCGGAGGAGCTTTCGGCCATCGACGCATTAGCGAAGGCAGCCTCTAAGGCCGACCTGCAAGCGGCGTGGGAGAAAGCCAAGGAGCTCCTTACCACGGAGCATTTAGCAGAGCAGGAGCTAAAGGAATCTCTCCGGGGGCAGAGCCAGCTTTATCGGGAATTGGCCAGAAAAGAGATCGCCAACATGACGATCACGGAGGCATCGGCCATCATGACGTTCCGGCGCCAGGAAAAGGAGAGCGCTGCGCGCGTGGAGCGGCTGGTCAAGGCGGAGAACTGGGCGGCGGCAGAAAAGGAAAAGCAAAAGCAGATGATGGCTGCCGCGCTGGTCGCCGAATCGCGAAAACTCCGGGAACGCGTGGACATCCTCAAACGAAAGCTCGAAGGATACCTGAAAGGGAAGGAGAAGCTTCCGCCATCGGAAGGATATTGGCTGCGCCATTTAGCCTATCTCTTGCGGCTGACGGATGAAGATGTGGCGGCCCCCGACAAGCTGGAGAAATTAGAAACGATACGAGAAAGGCTTTCGGCGGGACTCGATACGAAAGCGGGCGAAGGTGGAGAAGATCCCTTGGCGGCGCTTGAGAAAATAGCGTCCAGCGCTTCAGAAAACGGCTATTTCGGCATGACACTGAAAGATTTTGAAGAGGCGGCGCAGGGAATGGCGATCCTCTACGTCACCGGACGGGACAAAAACAAGATGAAAACCATGGCCGGGCGTACCATTGAGGAGATCGTCGACGAAATCCTCGGCGATCCGACGAGCCTCCTGGGCGATATCAGCGTCACGCAGCATAAAGTCAATGACGACGAGGGCGGCCTCGGCTATAGCGGCATTTTGGCGAAAGCGCCGAAGATCGGGCACGTCATGGCGACCGCCGGGCAACGGTATTTAGCGGCGACGATGAAACCGGAGCTGATGATGGAGCTCTTAGGAGAAAAAGCGCATTGGTATCTTTACGGGACCCTGGAGCGGGCGGCAGAAAAGGAATCCGTCATGACGGCCAGCGCCATGGCCAAAGTGGATGAAATCGTCGGCGCATACACGAACGCGGAACGAAGAAAATGGCAGGAGCAAAACATTTCGTGGTTCGAGGGGGAAATGATCTCAAAGGAAAACATCCTGGCCATGGCGCTGAACCTTGGCAATGAGATCAACCGGAGCCGGCTGGCCGAAGGCTTTTCCGACATGGAGCATATCCATCCTATTGAGGAGATCGTCGCCCGGGTGGAGCAGCACATGGAGGAGAAGGACTGGAAATTCGTCCAAGACATCTGGGATTTCCTCGGCACCTATTGGCCGGAGACGGTGCGCATCGAAATGATCATGAACGGCACCGAGCTGCATCCGCAGCCAGCGAAAGCCTTTACAGCCCGGACGAAGACAGGCCAAGAGATCAAGATGAAGGGCGGCTATTACCCTATCGTCTACAACGCCATGAAGAATATGAAAGCGATGGACCAGACGATCGACGAAGCGGCTAAGCACAATATGGCTGGCGCGGCGGCGCTCTCGACGGGACTAAGCTCCACAAAGTCCCGCACACAGGCGGAGATCAAACGGCGGCCGCTCCTCCTCTCGCTACGGGTGATCCCAAAACACCTGGGAGAGGTGATCCACAATCAGAGCCATCGTATCGCTTGCCGGGACGTCTATCGGATCATCAACAGCGGGGCCTTTTCCAACTATGTAACAAAACGCATGGGCGAACCGTTTTACACGAATCTGAAACAGTGGGCGATCGATGTCTGGCAGACGCAGAGCGCGCAATTTAACCAGGCGGAAGGCAATATCAATAAACTATTGCAAGGCTTACGCTCCAATGCAGCTTTAGCGATTATGGGGTATCGCATGTGGCCGGTGGTGGAAAACGCGACGAATATTTTCCCGGGGATGCACCAGATCGGCGCGGCTAACATGCTGTCCGCCGTCGGGGATTTCTACGCGAATTTCGGGACATATAAAGAGCTGCTCCATAAATCCGTGTTCATGGCCAGCCGCATCGATCATTTAGATCGAGATCTAAAGCGCCAGCGCCGGATGTTTGAAAAGGATGGGAAGGCGCCGGAATGGCTGAAAGATCATGCCTACTGGTGCATGGAGAAAACCGATCTCATGTTCTCCGCGCCGCTTTGGTGCCGGGCATACAAGAACGCGTTCGCGCCGAAACTGGCCGAAGTCATGGCAGAGAACGAGGCGGCGAAAAAAGTGATCGATGAGGCCTACGAGGAAAAACAGAAGGCGGACGCGTTGGTTTACGATCTCATAGCGCGGCAAAAGAAGATCGAGGAAGAGCTGACGCGACGCCATCACAGCGCACCCCTTACGGAGGAGACGGAATTTTCCCGGATGCCGAAGGATGAGCTTACGGCGGAAGCCTTCCGGCTGAACGGCGACATCGCCGAAGCCGAGCGCACGGCGGCTGAGAAAGGCCAACGGCTGGAGCTGGTCAGCGGGCGGGAGATCAAGAACGCAGCGGAGATGAATAAAGAAGCGGAAACGCGGGCCATTTTCGCCGCCGATAAGACCGTGCGCGAAGTCTTCGGCTCGGGGGATGTGAAAGATCTGGCGAGCATTCAAAAGGGCGGCGAGTTAAATAAGCTCTTCACTATGTTCTACGGGTATTTTTCCGTTCAGGCGAATGCGATCATAAAGGCTTATTATCGGGGGCGGAGCGCGAAAAGCTGGGCGCCCTTGGCGTCGGTCATCCTATATCGGATTTTCTTCACATCGGCCTTGGCCACGCTGATGCGGATGGTGCTCATGAGCGAAGGGGACGACGATAAGGATAAATACCGAAAGGATAAAGACGGCAATAAGATTGAAATTCCTACGACTGAGCGCATTCTGAAACAATACGCCAAGAATACGCTGTCGACAGCCACGGGGATGATGGTCGGCGTCCGGGACATCGGAAATTTTTATATTAATATGGCGTTTGAGGGGACGGATTACGGCCGGGGAATGGCGCTTTTTGGCAGCGCTGTATCGAGGGCCTTCCAGGAGGGCTCGATGCTCTCCAAGTTACTGATGGCCAGAGAGGAGGTCAACGAAAAAGCAAGACTGGCGGAAGAGAAGCGAAAGGCCAGATACGACAAAATGACGGCGCGGCAGAGAAAGAAATTCGACGAGGAGCAAAAATACCGGCGGCCGCCAAAGAAAATTACCTGGTTGGATATCAGCCGTTCGGCAGCCATGACAGGAACGTATCTCACGGCTAACAAGTTCGGCGTAACCGATACGATGACGAACGCGGTATTTTCAACAATGCAATATCTCTGGGACGACGACGGCCGCTACGAAAAGACGCTGTGGAATATGATCGTTCATTCCGCAATCTTTGCCAAAAAGCCGGTAAAGCGGATCATTCCGGAGCGCCCGAAGAAAGAAGAAAAGAGAAGGAGGAGAAGTAGATGATTGCAAGCACGAAAACAAAAGTGATTTACCTTGGAAACGGGGCAACAAAAGAATTCCCTATAACGTTCGGCTATGCGGATCCGGCCACGGTGAAAGCGGGGATCTACGATCCGGCCACAGATCAGACGACGGAGCTGACGAAAGATTATTACGTAGACACGGTGCGAAACTCGGTCTTTTATCCAGGCTACGCCCCGGGGCAGGCGCCACCGGAAAGCGAGCAGCCCGGGCCGCTGCCCGCGCCCCAAAAGCTGGTCGTCTACCGCGTGACGCCAATGGATCAGACGATCGACCTCGGCACGAAATATCCGCTGCCGATCATCGAAAAGATTGGCGATAAGAATACGCTGATCGAGCAGGAGCTGGCAGAGAAGCTTGGCCGGGCAGTGCTGGCAGATATTGGGAGCGGAAAGACGGTCGAGGATATCCAGCGGGATATTCACCAAGACTGGATCGCGGCGAATAGCAGCGCTGAAAACGCGGCGGAAAGCGCGCGAAAAGCGGCAGAAAGCGAAGGAAACGCTAAAAATGCGGCGTCCCTGGCGACGGAGCAAGCGAATAAAGCCAAGGAAAACGCTGACCGGAGCGAAGCGGCGCAAACGGCGACGGCTGGCATGCGAGACGAAACGCGAACGCTGAAAGACGCGGCGACGAATGCGGCGGCGGCCGCAGAGCGGAGCGCTGGAGAATCCGCAAACAGCGCCCGATCGGCGCAAGACAGCGAGAATCATTCCGGCGCGCTGAAAACGAATGCAGAGCAAAGCGCAACGGAAGCAAAGCTTGCGGCGCAGCAGGCCGCAGACAGCGCAGAAAAAGCGAAACAGATTGCGGGCGGTGATTTCGCAACGCCGAAGCAGGTTGACGAGAAAATCGCGGCGCTCGTCAATCAGGCGCCGGACACGCTGTCGGAAATTGCACAGGCGCTGGGGAATGACCCGAATTTTGCGACGACGATAACGAACCTCTTGGGGAAGAAGTTAGATAAAACAGCCCCGGCGAAAAGTCTGGAAGTGTCCGGAACGCAGGATAAAGCGTCGCTAAAAACGGGGGCCGGAATCCTGATTTTGCAGCGAACCGGAAACGAGTTTGAAATTGTTCCGACGCCAGGGGCGAACGTGACTGTCGGCACGGCGCAAAACTGCACCGGAAACGCGGCAACGGCGACGACGGCGCAGACGTCCGGCGAGGCAACGATCGCGCACAGCGTTCCAGGCAGCGATGTCGGAGGAAATATTTGGATAGCGTAAAGGAGGAAACGAAAATGATTAAATGGTTGATTCATCTCTTGGGCGGTATTACGAAAGACGAATGCGTGGAAAAAGTTTGCCGGGCGTATATCGCCGGCAACGACGATATCTGGATTGAGTGAGGGGAGGGAAAGAGAATGGCATTATACGGGAAGAAGTTGCATATCCGAAAGGACGGCGTAGTGACGGATATTAATCTCTGGACAGAAAAGAGCGAAGTGGGAGCGCCGACGCTGGCAATCCGGCACGCCGGCGTGGTAGTTTATGCAAAAATGGGCGAAGTGACACACACGCAGGCCAGCGCTCTCCGGGTGCGGAAAGATGGGATCGTCTACGCAGCGCTGAAAAATCGCTGGGTCACGATTAATATCGTCCAGAGCGCGAACCAGACGATTACAGTAACGGCCGGCGAGAAAACGTACACGGAAAGCTTTTCTGTGCTATACGGAACGGCTTATACGGCGACAATAACGGCGGCGGCTGGCTTTGCTCCGGGGGCGCTGTCGTCAAGCGGTGGGACGGCGGAAGGGGATGTGACAATTTCTGCAACGGCGGCGGTAACGACAGTTCCGACGGGGAGGGTTAATGGGGACGGGGTTTTGAATTTCACTAT
>ERZ772945.2757-NODE-2757-length-10358-cov-4.517034_pt1 | contig 10358 bp, 8 predicted proteins | sample MGYA00511681_ERZ772945 | MGnify/ENA primary metagenome ERZ772945 (study PRJEB29015, sample SAMEA2737943) | human oral metagenome | biome: human oral; feature: human-associated habitat; material: dental | place: China | collected 2143 ... | reverse complement strand
CGAAGTACGGCACGCCGACGAACTCCGCCATGAGGAACGCCGCCGCTCCCATGACGGGCGGCATGAGCTGTCCGCCTGTGGACGCCGCCGCCTCGACCGCGCCCGCAAAATTCTTGTGATAGCCGAGCTTTTTCATCATGGGGATCGTCAAGGAACCCGTGCCGACGACATTGGCGACCGAGCTACCGGAGACCGTGCCCATGAGTCCCGACGAGAGCACGGCGACCTTCGCCGGGCCGCCGCTCGCCCAGCCCGCAATGCTGTTCGCGAGGTCGATGAAGAACTTGCCGAGCCCCGTCGACTCAAGGTAAGCGCCGAAGAGGATGAAGAGGAAGATAAATGTCGAAGAGACGCCGAGCGGGATGCCGAAGACGCCTTCCGTCGTGAAGTAGAGATGCCCGACGAGCTGCGAGAGCGTAAGCCCGCGGTGCGCGAGCACGCCGGGCATATAAGGGCCGACGAACGCATAGAGGAGGAATGCGAGCACGACGCAGACCATCGGAAGCCCGACGACGCGGCGCGCCGCCTCGATGACGAGCACGATGCCGGCCGTGCCGATCACGAGATCGGTGCCTGACACGAGTCCCGAGCGCAGGACGAGGCTCTGGTACGCAATGACGATGTAGGCGGGCGCTGCTGCGCCGAGGATCGCGAGCACGAGGTCCAGGGGATGCAGCTTATGGCGCGACCACGATTTGCGCGTCGGATAGAGCAAAAAGACGAGGCACAGCCCGAATCCCAAATGGACCGCGCGCTGGAGCTGCGCATCGAGCACGCCGAATATCGCCGTGTAGAGCTGGAATACGGAGAACGCGATGGCAAGCGCCGTGACGATCTTCGCCATCACGCCATGGTACATCATGGTGTCCGATTCCCGGTCGTACTGTTTCAGAATATCGTCCGCCGAAGCAGTTGGCTTGTCTTGCATAAACAACATTCCCTCCTGGAAACTAGAAAACTAGAACATCACGCGCCAAAGCGGGCGCACGGAAAGATCGATCCGCGTCCCCGGCGCCCAGCGCTCGTATAGGGCGAGCACGCGCTTTGCGCCGCCCGCGCCAAGCGTGAGCACAAGATGCGTTCCGACGCCCGTACGCAGCGAGAGCGCCGGAAAATGGCGGTTCATGCGGTCAAAGACAAAATCGTCGCCCTCGCGGCGAAAGCGCCCTTCCTCCGCGAGGAACGGCAGTCCGACGCCGAACGACTGGTAGCGCGTCGAGTCGAGCGTAAAGCCGCCGTCCTCAATGCGCAGGTTCTCCTCGACGGGCGTCTTCTGCACCGAGTGGATGAAGCGAACCGAAAGCGGGAAGCCCGCCTGCGCGGGGGCGAGCGCGATGCGCTCGCCGTTTGCCGTGACGAGAAGGCACGGCTCGAGGAGGATCTGTGCGGCGGCGAGCAGGATGCCTGCCGCCGTGAGCAGAACCGAAATGCGAATCCGACCCATAGTCCACCAATCCTTCGAGATCCTAAGCGCAATCGCTTCGGTCAGGAAAAGCAATAGCCTTCCTCCTGCGAGGAAGGCTGCATTGCCTTCACATGTTCCCGAAGGCCGGCTCACTCGCCGAAGAACTTTGCCGCGCCCGCATTCATGTCAAGCGACATGCCGTTTTTCGCGCCTTCCTTCGTGATGAGCTTGCCGACGCTGTGCGCCGCCTGCAGGCGGTCAAGGTTCGAGAAGATCGCCTTGGCGATATCGTAGCCCATCTGCTCGTCGACCTTGTCGCTCGCGACGAGCATCGCCATGACGGAGATCGTCGGGATCTCCTCGTCACAGCCTGCATACGTGCCGGCGGGAATCGTCGTCTTCGTGTAGAACGGGTACTTCGCGATGAGCGCGTCCGCCGCAGCCGGCTCGACGGGGAGCAGGCGGATCTTGTTCTGCGAGGAAATATCCTGCACCGATGCCGTCGGATAACCCGCCGTGAGGAACGCCGCGTCGACGTTGCCGTCCTTGAGCGCGCTCGCCGCCTCCCCGAACGAGAGGTACTGCACCGAGATGTCGTCATAGGTGAGGCCGTACGCCTCCATGATCTGGCGCGCATTTGCCTCTGCGCCCGAGCCGGCCGCACCGACGGCGACACGCTTCCCCTTCAGATCCTTGACGCTCTTGATGCCGCTCGAATCCAGCGTGACGAACTGGCATGTTTCGGGATAGAGCGTCGCGATGCCGCGCAGCCCATCGAACTTCTTGTCCTTGAACATCTCCGTGCCGTTGACCGCGTAATAGGTGATATCGTTCTGTACGATGGCAAGGTCAATGGAGCCATCTTGGAGCATGTTGATGTTCGCAACCGAGGCGCCAGTCGACTGCGCGCTCGCATTCATGCCCGGGATCTCCTTGTTGAGGATCTCCGCCATCGCACCGCCGATCGGGTAGTACGTGCCCGCCGTGCCGCCCGTGCCGATGTTCAGAAACTTCTTAGCTCCTGCCTGCTGCCCGTCCCCGCCACAGCCGGCGACCGCAGCGATCGCCGCCGCCGCGACAAGGCCGGCAATGAGAAACCTGCGAATGGAATGGAACTTCATAAAATCGCCTCCCGTTCTTTGGTTAATATCATATATACATATAACATATACTATATTAGCATAGTATTTAGGACAAATCAAGCTTCTTTGACTGGGCTGCACAAGAATACAATATGCAAATCGAAAAAATCCGATTTGTCCCTGGATTTGCTGCCCATCACCCCGGCAGCCGATCGAGGTGCGTATGATCCAAATGGATGTTTCCTTTCTGGCATCGATCTTGTAAAATTATTTCCATTCGTTATAATATTAGTGTTCATAGTTGATTATCTATTAGTTCTGTGTTAGTTTATTTTATTCATTTTATTGTTGAAAGGATGATATCCATGGTTCCTATCCTGACCTTCATCATCATCGTCGCCGGCATTTGGTTCTATGCCTACCGCCGAACGAAACACATCAACAAGCAAAACACCGACGGCTACTTCTTCAGCGGAAGGAGCCTAGGCGGCTTCGTCATTGCGGGAACGATGCTCATGGCGAACCTCTCGACCGAGCAGATTGTCGGGCAAAGCGGCCTCGCTTACAGCGTCGGCATGGAGACTATGGCATGGGAGATCATCGCCTGCCTTTCCATCCTCACGCTCGCCTTCGTCTTCCTGCCGAACTACCTGAAGCACGGCGTCTCCACAATCCCGGAATTCTTAGCTCTGCGCTACGACAACCAATTCCGCCTCGTCATTTCCTTTCTGATCCAGTCGAGTTACATCTTCGTGCTGCTGCCGAGCATCCTCTACTCCGGCGCGCTTGTATTCAACCAGCTCTTCAGCGTCGGCACACTTCTCGGCATCTCCGATTACCAAGGTCTCATGGTCACGGCGACGGCCGTCGGCATCATCGGCCTTGCGTACCTCCTGATGGGAGGCATGGGCATCAGCGCCGTCAGCGACAGCATCTACGGCGTCGGCCTTTTAATCGGCGGCATCAGTATCCCCTTCATCGGGCTCTACGTGCTCGGCGACGGGAGCATCATCCAAGGCGTTTCGGCTGTCGTCGCATCTGCGCCGGAAAAGCTCAATGCCTTCGGAGCGGTCGACTCCAAGGCAGTGCCTTGGCCGACGCTTCTCTTCGGCCTGCTCTTCAACACGATGTTCTACTGGAACACGAACCAGTTCATCGTGCAGAAGACCATCGCGGGACGCAACCTCGCAGAGGGGCAGAAAGGCGTCCTGACGCTCGCCATCTTCAAGCTCTTCGGCCCCTTTTACCTCGTCTTCCCCGGCATCATCGCCTATGTCATGTTCCAAGGATCGCTTCCGCTCTCGGACGCTGCCTACCCGACACTCGTCCACGCCATTTTGCCGGAAGGACTGTACGGCGTCTTCAGCGCAATCATCTTCGGCGCGATCCTAAGCACCTACGTCGCCGCACTAAACAGCGTCTCGACGCTCTTCTCCCTCGACTTCTTCAAGGGCATCTTCCGCAAGAATGCCTCGGAGGCCGCAACCGTCCATGCGGGCAAGGTCGCGAACGTCATCATCTCGCTCATCGCCGTCACGCTCGCGCCGCTCCTCATCCATGCGCCGACCGGCCTCTACAACTTCCTGCAGGAATACGTCGGCTTCTATAACATCCCCCTCATCGCCATCATCCTCTTCGGCTTCTTCAACAAGAGTGTGTCGGCGACGGGCGCAAAAGCGTGCTTTGCATTCCACATCGGGTTCTACGTCATCGCGAAGTTTGCTTTCGACGGCATCCATTTCCTCTACATCCACAGCGTCCTCTTCCTGCTCGACATCCTCGTCCTGCTGCTCTTCGCAAAGTTCGCGCCGCTCCCGCAGGAATTCCGCTTCCAGCCGAGCGCGAACAAAGTCGACCTCACGCCGTGGAAATACCGCAAGATACTTGCCGCTGTCGTGCTCGCGGGCATCGTATCGCTCTATCTCCTCTTCTCCCCGCTCGTCCTCGCAAAATAACGGGCAGCAAGAATCCGCCTTCCGTCCCAATGGGATCGAAGGCGGATTCTTATGAGGAACGATCTTCGCTCATGACGTCGTCGGCGCCGCGTTCCGGCGGCGCATGCGTCTGTGCCGAAGCCAAAGCTGCCATGTTTTTGTTTTTATTCCTTCGGCTCAAACGTGCCGAACACGATGGGCTTGCCGTCCGCGACCATCTGCTGTCCGCGCGCCCAAACGTGCTGCAGAAGGAAATCCTCGGTGATGACGATAAAGTCCGCATCACGCCCCGCGCCGACCGTGCCCTTCTTCGGGTAAATCTGCATGGCTTTTGCGACGTTTGCCGTGAGCACCTGAATGGCCTGCCCGATGGGCAGCTTTTCCTTCTTGACCATGTCACGGAACTCCGTGAACATCGTCTTCTCGTCGCCGACGCCGACGCCGATGGGATTCCCTGCCGCATCGAACACGGGCATGCTGCCGTTGCCGTCCGAGCTCATCGTAATCCGCTCAAGCGGCACGCCTGCCTCAAGCGCCTCGCGGACAGCCGTCGCCGGCTTGACTGCCCCCTGCGAGCCGGGGTCTTCGGGATTGATGCCCGACGTTATGTCGATGTATCCGCCCGCCTTCGCCCACGCGAAGCCTTCCTCAAAGAGCGAGCGCTTGCGGTTCATATGCGTCGGCAGGAACTGCGTCTTCGGGATCTCGCCGCTCTCCGTGATGGCAAAGAGCACCTTGAGCCCATCCGCGCCATTGCCCATGTGCATGTTGATGAGGCCTGCCTTGCCGCTGATCATGCCGCCGACGCGCGCCTGCGCGGCGATGTAGCGATAGTCCTGCACAGAGGGCTGCCCGCTGCGATGGTCGCTCATCGCGATCTCGCCCGCGCCGATGCACTTGTCAATGACGACGATGTCCTTGCGGACGCTGCCCGTAATCGTCGGCGTGTCGGGGAGCTGGTACGCGCCCGTGTAGATATAGGTGGAAAGCCCTTCCGTCTCAAGCGCGCGCGCCTTCGCGAGCAGGCTCTCGACATGGCGCGTGACGCCGTCCGTGCCCAAAAGCCCCGCGAGCGTCGTGACGCCGCAGACCGTCACCTTCGAGAGCAGCAGCTCCGGCGTGCGCGTATGCGGGCCGCCCTCACCGCCGCCGCCGATCATGTGGACGTGCGAGTCAATGAACCCCGGCAGGACGCGTGCGCCTGCAAGGTCGACCGTGCGGCAGGCAGCCCCCTTCGGCGCTTCCACGCCGCTGCCCATCGCGGCAATCTTTTCGCCTGCGATGAGGAAATCCGTGACGCCGAGGTCTTCCGGCGCATAGACGTGCGCATGGCGAATCAAGGTGAAAAATGTTTTTTCTGGCATATCCATTCCTTCCTTCCATATACAAAAACCCATCATCCATGACAAGAACCCATCAGTCAAAAACCAGAAGCAGCAGGCGCATGACCCAAATCGACAGCAGGACATTGATGAACGAGATGACGAGAATCGGCACGTAGTGCTTCGTATTCGTGCCCGAGATGCCGAGGCAGCGGCCGATGTTCTGGACCGGGTTGCCCATGAGGTAGATGCCCGGAACGAGCGAGCTCAGTTGGATGGGGTCGAGCTTGCCGTCCATGAAGAGCGTTGCCGCAACGCTCGCCGCGCCGCCCATGCTCATAAAGGAGGTCACAATGACCGTCGCCGCCTCCCCTGGAAGCCCCCAAAGTGCCATGACGGGCGAGAACACGACCCCAATCAGATGCAAAAGCCCCGTGATATCGAGCACGCGTATGATGACGAACGCCATGATGACATTTGGCAGGAGGCTCGTCGTGCCGATGGTCCAACCGCTGCGGGCGCCCTCGACAAAAAGATCCAATATGGTTTTCTTCGGCGCGCTTGCCGCTGCCGCATTTTCCTTCGCTTCCATTATTCCGCACCTCCCGTTGACTGCTTCCTGCTGACGAACTTCAGATAGACGCGAAGCATATTCGCACCGATGATCTTGAAGGCGAACATGACGAGGATCGGCAGGATGAGCGGGCAGACCATAAAGCCAAAGACCGCAGGCCCAGAACCGAAGTAATTTGTCACCGTGGCGCTCGCGCTCGTTTGGTACATGATGGTGATGGAACGCTCCGTATCGTTGATCTCCTTGTTGTCGTACAGCTCCTTGACCATGCCGGCCGCGGCATCGGTCGACTGCAGGTTCGCGATGTTCGCGAGAGCCGTCGCGCCCGGTATGCCGAGCAGCGGCTTCAGGATCGGCGTCATCATGCGCTGTGCGGCACGCATGCCGCCGAGCCCGTCGACGACGTTGACGATGCCGAGCGCGAGAATGACGGCGGGAATCAGCGTAATCGCAAAGATAAATCCATCGCGCGCACCCGCTCCGTTCGCCCCGCGGAACGTCAGCGCCTTCCCCGCCGCATCGGTGATCGTGCCGAAGCTGCCGTTCAGCGTATTGAAGTCAAAGACGCGCAGCCAGCTATCCGCGTTGGCAAAAATGCCTGAAAACAGGATGATGGCAAAAAAGAATGCCACGTACCCAAGAATCCCCGCCTTCGGCGTTTTTTCCTTGTCCATTCGTATCCTCTCCTTTTTCGAATCCACATGATCGAAATGACGGCCACACTTATATTCCTCGCAAGATTCGTGCCAAAATGGACAAAATAAACGATCATACGGACGAAACATCTACGCCAATCGGACGAACTTCATTGGATCCGTGATTCCTTGAAGCGGATATTCTCATGCAAAACCATGATTTTCCTTTTGCTTTCTCATCAAAAGCCGAATCGGATCGGTTTGAAACGGGAATCAATTGGATTTATAATAGGGATTATCCTAATGTATCCCAAAAGGAGCGGACATGAAAAACATTGCCATCATCTCCTGCGGGCAAAACACGGCCGACCATTGCCGCGAGCAGCTCGCAAAAATCATCGGCAGCGAGGCCAACCTGCAATCGTTCTGCACCGCGATGCGCACGCATAAGCAGGTTGACGCCGACCTCATCGTCTTTACGAGCCAAATCGCATTCGACGGAGGGCAGGACTTTCTCCCGCCCCATACGCCGTTCATCATCGCGCAGCGCGCCATCAACTACAATGAGATCGAAAAGCTCCTGGCGGTGCCGGCGGGCACGGACGTGCTGCTCGTCAACGACCATATCGACACGGCGGAAAACGTCATTGTCCTATTGCAGACCATGGGCATCGACCACCTGAACTACTACGCGTACGCGCCCGGCATGCCCCGCACGCATGAGACGAACATCGCCGTGACGCCCGGCGAGGCGCAGTTCGTCCCGAAAGAAATCCAGACCATCATCGACATCGGGACGCGCCAGCTCGACATTACGGCGCTCGTGCAGATTTTGGAACATTTCCATGCGCTAAGCGAATACGGCAACCTGCTCTCCGCCTACTACATCCACGACATCATCAAGCTCACCAAGCTCAGCTTTCAATACAAGAACAAGGCGATCCGCCTGAAGGACGAACTGGCAAGGCTCGAAAGCACGATCCGCAAGACGCCGGGCCAGCACGCCCGCGCCGCCTATCATTTCGAAGACATCATCGGGAATGCCCCCGCCCTGCGCCATACGATTGCACTCGCCAAAAAATTCGCCGCCTCGGAATCGACCATACTCATCGAATCCGAAAGCGGCACGGGAAAGGAACTGCTCGCGCAAAGCATCCACAATGCCTCGCCGCGCGCCAAGGGACCGTTCGTCGCCGTCAACTTCGCCGCCGTCACGGAATCCCTCATGGATTCGGAGCTGTTCGGCTACGTCGAAGGCGCCTTCACGGGCGCGGCACGCCACGGAGCGGTCGGGCTTTTCGAGCACGCCAACCACGGCACGATCTTTTTGGACGAAATCGGCGACGTGCCGCTCGCCCTGCAGGCGAAACTATTGCGCGTGCTGCAGGAAAAAGAGATCCGGCGCGTCGGCGGCGTCATCCCCATCCATATCGACGTGCGCGTCATCGCCGCGACAAACCAGGATCTCGCAGCGCTCGTGCGGCAGGGAAAATTCCGCCGCGACCTCTACTATCGCCTGAGCGTCCTGCCGCTTGCCCTGCCGCCGCTCGCGAATCGCGGCACGGACGTCCTGCTGCTCGCAAAGCATATCCTGCGGCAGCTGGACAGCCGCATGGACGACCTGCAGGCGAGCATCTGGTTCAGCCATATAAAAGACCGCCTCCTGCAATACGCATGGCCGGGCAATATCCGCGAGCTGCAAAATGCGGTCGAATACCTGCACAGCGTCTGCGGGCACCGCTGCCCCGCACTTGCCGACCTGCCGCCCAACCTGCAGCGGCGAAGCGCCGTGCACGCCGCCTCGCCGCTCCCCGCACGCCCGCTCGGAGAGCGGATCCGCGACGAGATCCGGCGCGCGAATGCAGCCGGCGAAACCATCGGCAGGCGCTCGCTCGCCGCCCGTCTGAGCGCGCCGGAAAGCCGTATCCGAGCCGAGCTGAAAGCGCTGGAAAAGGAGGGCGCAATCCGCCTGACGCGAGGGCGCGGCGGCATTCGCATGAATGCCACATGACGGCACCGGCACGCGTACGCAACCATGCGGAGCAGCCTTTCCCGTACGGGGCGCTGCTTCAGCTCCTCAGGCAGGAGGATACAAAAGCCCGGTGCAAACGGGAACGCATTCCGTTTGCACCGGGCTTTTGCCTGTTACAGCATCGTATCCTGCAGGTCCTGCACGGCATCATCCCAAAATGGATGTTGATTGGATATCCGAATCTTCCCTACACAGATGCAAATTCGATACGAAGTTTCTTGCCCATTCCTGCAGCTAATCGCTGCAGCGTCCGCAAAGACGGATTGGCGTTTCCATGTTCCAGTTTGCTAATATCCGACTGAGCAATCCCCGTCTTCATCGCCAGTTCCTTTTGCGTCAGTCCCGAATTCTTTCGCGCATCAATCATTGCCTGAATAATGTCATATTCCGGCTCCAGTGCATCATATTCTTGTTGGAATGCAGGGTCTTGCATCTGCTTCGCAAAAAAAACATCGAAATTTGTCATAACGCATCTGTCCTTTCCATATAGTCTTGGCGATATCGTTTCGCCCGTTCAATCTCATTCGTGGGCGTCTTTCTCGTTTTTTTGATAAAACCATGCGTCAAGATAATCCGACGTCCAACGACAAAGAAGTATAATACACGTGAAATATCGCTCCCAACTTTCGCGCGCAGCTCAAAAATTTTATCGGTTAATTCTTTTGAGTACGGTTCTCTCAATTGATTCCCATTGACGGATAATAATTGAATCGTCCGAACCAGCTTCGCACGCATTTTCGCGTCCAGCCCCAGCAAAAAAGCTTCCGCTGGCTTATTCCCAGAAATGGTTTCATAAAAGGCAATCTCAAATTTTCCCACCTATTATCCCTCGCGATATTGGATTTACCCTATAATCATTATAGCATAAAAAAAATTTTTCTACAAATTATCGATACAAAAGCCTGCTGCAAAACAGCTAGGAAAAGCGCACCCCCTTCAAGCACCAAAAAGGGCTTTGGGCAAAGTGTGTTCCCCCTTTGCCCAAAGCCCTTCGCCTTTCCGTGAATCATTCAAAGCCGGAATTTCTGCACGCCCGCCTGCAATTTCTCGGCGAGCTCGGCAAGCGTATGGCTTGCCGCCGCGATTTCCTCCGTCGACGCGGCCTGCTCCTCGCTGACGGCGCTGACGTCGGTCGCCTTCTTCTGCACGTCGTGCGCGACCTCGCTGACGCGCGCGACGCCCTTGACGGTCTCGACGCATTCCTTCTGAATCGTTTCGCCGATGGAGGCAATGTGCGCGATTTCTGTATTCAAATCGGCGATGCGCTGCATGATGTCGTGGAACTTCTCGCCTGCTGCTTTCGCCTGCGCGACACCCCCGTGCACCTCATCCTGCTGCTTTTTCGCCAGCGCAAAGGTGCGCTCGATCTCTTCG
>ERZ772945.2755-NODE-2755-length-10358-cov-13.160342_pt1 | contig 10358 bp, 9 predicted proteins | sample MGYA00511681_ERZ772945 | MGnify/ENA primary metagenome ERZ772945 (study PRJEB29015, sample SAMEA2737943) | human oral metagenome | biome: human oral; feature: human-associated habitat; material: dental | place: China | collected 2143 ... | reverse complement strand
CGGTGCGCTACCAATTGCGCCACTGCCCTACGCAGGAAAACCTGCCTGACGAACACTAGTGGATAAGGAAGCGTTTTGTCCACCGGAGGATCGCGCTCCCGCGTCGCACGGCCCGCGAAATCGGCTCCGAGGCCTCGCATGAGAGGTAGAACACGCGCACATTGCGTGTGCGCGTAGCCCCGTCGCGTCCGACGTGGGACCATGGAGGGGTGACCACAACTCCTCGCACCCGAGTCTCTGATCGTTTCAACGCCATCACTCCGTCTGCGACGCTGGCCGTGGACGCCAAAGCGAAGGCCCTCAAGGCCGCCGGCCGCCCCATCATCGGCTTTGGCGCGGGCGAACCGGACTTCGCCACGCCGGACTACATCGTCGAGGCCGCCGTAAAGGCCGCTCGTAATCCGGCGATGCACCGCTACACTCCCGCCGCCGGCCTGCCTGCCCTGCGCGAGGCAATCGCCGCCAAGACCCTGCGCGACTCCGGCTACGAGGTCTCGCCCTCCGACATCGTCGTTACCAACGGCGGCAAGCAAGCCGTGTTCCAGGCCTTCGCCGCCCTGCTCGGCCCCGGCGACGAGGCGATCCTGCCGACGCCGTACTGGACCACCTATCCCGAGGTGGTCAAGCTCGCGGGAGCCACCCCGGTTGAGGTCTTCGCCGGGGCGGAGTCCGACTACAAGGTCACCGTTGAGCAGCTGGAGGCCGCACGCACGCCGCGCACCAAGGTCCTGCTGGTGTGCTCGCCGTCCAACCCGACGGGAAGCGTCTACACGCCCGAGGAGCTGACCGCGATCGGGCGGTGGGCCCTCGAGCACGGCATCTGGGTGATCTCCGATGAGATCTACGAGCACCTGCTGTACGAGGATGCCCGAAGCGCGCACATCGTCAAGCTCGTGCCGGAGCTGGCCGACCAGGCCGTCATCCTCAACGGCGTCGCCAAGACCTACGCGATGACCGGCTGGCGAGTGGGCTGGATGATCGGCCCCTCCGACGTCATCAAGGCCGCGCTGTCCTTCCAGTCGCACCTGACCTCGAACGTCAACAACATCGCGCAGGAGGCCGCACGCGCCGCCGTGTCCGGGTCCCTGGACGCCGTGAGCGAGATGCGCGTCGCCTTCGACCGCCGCCGCCGCACGATCGTCGACATGCTGCGCCAGATCGAGGGTTTCGACGTTCCCACCCCCAAGGGAGCGTTCTACGCCTACCCCAGCGTCGAGCGCCTGCTCGGCAGGGAGATTCGCGGTCGCGTCGCCCACACCTCCGGGGAGCTCGCAGACCTGATTCTCGACGAGGTTGAGGTCGCTGCCGTTCCCGGCGAGGCGTTCGGGCGCTCCGGCTTCCTGCGTTTCTCCTACGCCTTGTCAGACGATGACCTGGTCGAGGGCATCGGCCGCGTTCAGGAGCTCTTCGCCTGATGCGCCTCTCCTTCGAACGCGCGGACGAGGAAGCACGTGGGACGGTTCTCCTCTCCCACGGCTACGCGGAGCACTGCGGGCGCTACACCCACCTGCGCCGCGCACTCACCCGCGCGGGATACGATGTCGCCTTCTACGACCACGCGGGCCACGGGACCTCGGACGGGCCCCGCGCCCGCGTGGATGTGGGCGCGCTCATCCGCGACTTCGGCGACGCCCGGCGCGAGGCGCTGGCGCACGCCCGCACGCCGGACCTGTTCCTGTTCGGGCACTCGATGGGCGGGCTCATCGCTGCGGCCTCGACCATCCTGGACCCGACGCGGCTGCGCGGCACGGTGCTCTCCGCTCCGGCGCTGCGCCCACTCCCCCACGTCGCCCCTGCCCATGCCCGCATGCTGGCGCCTCTCGCGAGGCTGTGCCCCGGCCTCATCGTCGCCCAGGGGGCGTCCGACATGGCGGTCTCCCCCCTGTCGCGAGACCCCGAGGTTCAGCGCGCCTTCGATGCGGATCCGCTCACCTACAAGGGCGGCGTGCCGATCCTGACGGGCCTGACCTCGATCCTCCAGGGCGAGGAGGTGCTGCGGCGCGCCGACCGCCTGCGCACTCCGACCCTGGTCATGCACGGGTCGCACGACCTCATGGCGGACCTGCGGGGCTCGCGAGATCTCGTGCGGGGCGCGGTCGCGGCCCACCCGCGGGCCGACATCCACCTGCGCATCGTTGACGGCGCCTACCACGAGCTGCTCAACGAACCCGAGGGCCCCGGCCTGATCCGCGACATCGTCATCTGGCTCGGGGAGCACTGAGCCGTGGCGACGCCCGCGGTGCCGAACCTCACCGCCCCACGCCCGACGCCGCCGGGCAGGCGTGATCTGATGACCCTGCCCAAGGCGCACCTGCACCTGCACTTCACGGGAGCGATGCGCCCCTCGACGATGATCGACATGGCCGCCGCCCAGCGCGTGCGCCTCCCCCCTCACCTGCTGCACATCGACGCCGCATCCATGCCGGCCGACGGGCGCGGTTGGTTCCGCTTCCAGCGCGCCTACGACTCCGCGCGCCACCTCGTGCGTTCCGAGGCTGCGATGCGCCGTCTTGTCCGCGAGGCGGCCGAAGACGACGCCGCCGAGGGTAGCGTCCGCATGGAGATTCAGGCCGACCCTACGAGCTATGCCCCCTACGTTGGCGGCATCACCCCGGCGCTCGAGATCATCATCGACGAGGCCCGCTCGGCCTCGGCCGACACGGGGGTCGACATCGGCGTCATCGTCGCGGCGTCGCGCATGAAGCACCCGTTGGACGCGCGCACCCTCGCGCGCCTGGCCGCGTCGTTCGCGGGCGACGGCCCTGGGGACGTCGTGGGCTTTGGCCTCTCAAACGACGAGCGCGTGGGTTCCACGGCCGCCTTCGCTCCCGCGTTCCGCATTGCGCGCCGTGCTGGGCTCGTCGGTGTCCCACACGGCGGCGAGCTCCTGGGGCCTTCCTCCGTGCGCGAGGTCGTGGCCTCCCTGGCCCCGGCCCGCCTCGGGCACGGGGTGCGCACCAGCGAAGATCCGGCGCTCCTGCGCGCCGTCATCGACGAGGGCATCGCCCTGGAGGTATGTCCCACGTCGAACGTGCACCTGGGCGTGTACACGGATTTCTCTCAGGTGCCGCTGCCGACGCTGATCTCAGCGGGGGCTCGGATCGCGCTGGCTGCCGACGACCCGCTGCTGTTCCGTTCGCGCCTGGTCGCCCAGTACGAGGTGGCGCGCGACGTGTTCGGCCTGTCCGACGAGGCCCTGGCAGACCTGGCGCGGTCTTCTATCGAAGCGTCGCTGGCCTCGCCCTCGCGCAAGGCGGCTTGGAAGGCCGACATCGACGCGTGGCTCGCGGCGCCTGCGGCGTAGGTGGTTCTCGGGGCGCACGAGGGTGTTCGCCTTGCGGTGGAGCGTGCCCGCGTCACTCCTGGGCCAACGCCACCGAGCCCCTGCTGGCGTCGGCGAGCCTGCTCCTCCGCATGCGGCGGCCTACCGGACGCGGCAGCCGGGTTGTTGGCGCCGTCGCGTCGGCGGAGGTCAGCCCTCAAGCGAGTTAGGAAACACTCATGCCGCACGAGGGACGTAACCGATTCCCGCAGCAGGCCACCACGCGGATAGGTTATGAGGACATGGATAGGTTATGAGGATACGGATAGGCTATGAGGCTATCCGCATGCGAATAACCTATCCGCATGGCGACAACCTATCCGCATCGTGACAACCTATCCGCGAGCGTAGGCCTCAAAGCCGTTGTGGGCGACGTTGAGGTCACGTGCATTATCGATCCATGACGGGGCGCGCACGACGACAATCCCAGCTCTAGTCACCGCGTCAGCACCCGCCGAGTTCTCGCAGGCAGTTCCCCCACAATCTCGCACGCAGTTTCGCCGCCACTCTTTCAAACACTGAATCCAAAACGTTGGTATTCCGCGGTCTTCAGAATATGCCCCAGGACATGCTCCGGGGAGTTACGTGCGACATGCGGGGAAGCGCCTCTCGAAACCTCACCAGGGCACTACGCGCAAGACCTGGGGAGGTCCGAACCTTCGCCGTGAAAGCGCTTGTTACCGATGAGGTGTTACACCCCTTCGGTAAGGTTCAACCCCTTCTGATCGGGTTGATTCTTCCCGGGCCGACGACATCGGGTCGGTCGCATTGCGCCGAGCGCGGGGTCCCTCGAACGCGCACGTGCGGGGCGCCCCCCATCACCAACAAATAGTGCACACGTGCACTATCATAGACACATGAGTCGGTTTCATCGTGACGATGCGCCGTTCCTCGTGCGCGCTGCACGTCAGGACGCGTCCCTCACGCAGGCCGAGCTCGCGGGAATGACCGGAATGAGTCAGTCGACCCTCGCGCAGATCGAGTCTGGCAGGCGCGCAGTCTCCGCCGAACTGCTCGAACGTATCCTGCGCGCTGCCGACTACCGACCTTCTGTGCCACTCGCCCACTACGCGCCCTCCATCAGCAGTTACGCCCAGGAACGAGGCCTGGGTTTCCTCCGCGTCTTCGGTTCCGTCGCTCGGGGAACGGACGGATTCGAGTCGGACATTGACCTGATTGGCACGCCCACCCGCGACCTATCGCTGTTCGAGTTGGCAGACATTGCCTCGTTCACGAGCGAGCTCACCGGCTTCCCGACCGAAGTACACGAGGACACTCACGTGCCCGAAGCGCTGCGAGCAGCCGTCGACGAGGCGGTCCCGCTATGAGCGAAGCAGCCTCCTTCACGCCTCGGCCGCGAGTAGCGCGGAGGCACGCGCCCAGCTTTGACGTCGATAACTTCCTGAGCGAGCTTGACGCCATCACGCACCGCGTCGAGCGGGTGGCCGCGCTTCCCACCGAGGGGTTCAGCACCGATTGCCCGGAGTACGACTCCGCCTGCATGGTGATCATCCGGCTTGCCGCGTTCCTGGAGCGGGAGGAGTACGCGTCCTACATGGATGTCCTGACCTCCTCTGAGAGGCGCACCCTGCGCACAACTCGCAACATCGCGGCGCACTCGGGCTATCAGAGCATGGACGACCGGCTCCTGTGGATGGCCGTCACCCGCAACGTGCCCGACATGATCGCGCGCCTGCGCGCTGCGGCCTCACGCGGATAGGTTATGAGGATACGGATAGGCTATGAGGCTATCCGCAAGCGAACAACCTATCCGTGTAGCAACAACCTATCCGTGAAAGCGGGGACAGCGCGGACGCGGGCGGTTGCCTGCGGTGCCGGAGTCAACCTATCCGCGAGCGCGGGGCGCGGCGTCCGTTCGCAACTGCTGCCTCCCCACGAACGTCGGCGAGCAGCTGGCACGTCACCGTCCGCGGCCTCGTCCCATTGCCCGCTCCCGACGAAAGCCGACGAAACGGCGATGCCACCGGTACGTGGGGCATGCCCACATGCCCCACCACGAAAGCTATCCCTCCGCGCCAGCCGGGCGTTCGATGAACCTGCTCGCCAAGCGATGCACCTGCCTGACGTCCTTGCCTGCGAGGTCCCAGGTCTCCAGTTCGGCTGCGACCATCTCCGGGTGTTTCTTACTGATGTCCCGCAGCGCGTTGCCCACCGACCTTCTGACGTACTCGCTCGCGTCACCTCTAAGCCTCGCCAGTCTCCGGATCGCTTCGCACGGGTTGTCGCGAAAGTACGGTCGGCTCGTCCATATCCGTAGCCCCTCGGTGACTGCCCGGCGCACGTTCGGGCGTGCGTCCGCGAGCCACTCGTCGATGACGGGAAGGGCGGCCTCGTATCCCCTGGTCGCGCAGAACTCGTCGAAGGCCTTCGCGAGGACCTCCTGTACTCTCCAGTTACCGTCGTTGGCGACGTTATCCCTGAGGAAGGCACGTTCGTCCCGGTCTTGCGACAGGTGGCCCAGCAGGAAAACCGCGTACATGCGCACCTGGTAGACCTCGGAGCGATAGGCCAGGTGGGCGAGCTTCTTCGCGCGTTTGCGATCGAGACGGTCATAGTCGGCCCGGGCGCGACTCTGTTCCTCCCGGAAGCCTCTCTCTATCGCCGATAGCTCCGTCTCCAGACCCTTGACATATTCGTTCACGACGTTTCCCCTTGCCGGTTTGGTAACGAACTTCCTGGTGGGACCCGGGCCCAGGGCCGGGGTCTGGCATCTGGCATCTGGCGTCTGGCGTCTGGCGTCTGGCACGTTAACCCACCTATGCGCAGGTTAACCCACCTCTGCGCAGGTTAACCCACCTCTGCGCAGTTTAACCCACCTCGTGGAGCCTGGGCACCCGCGCCGAAGTGCCACCTAATGGGTTAACGTGCGCAGTAAGTGGGCCCACACCGCCACCTCGTGGGTTAACGTGCGTGCGGGGAGCCTCTGTCGGCTCGCAGAGAGCTCCGGCGGACACACCCACGCTCCGGAACACCGCGCAAGTAGACCCACGCTCCGGAACACCGCGCAAGTAGGCCCATGCACCGACAGGCGGGTGCGCCGAGGAGCTACCAGGTGATCCCGACCGCGACCGGCTCGGGCACCAGGGTCACGCCGAACGCGTCACTTACCCGCTCGCGCACGGCGCGGGCCAGGGCCTCGATGTCGGCGGCGCTCGCGCCGCCCCTGTTCGTCAGGGCCAGGACGTGCTTGGTGGACAGGGACGCGCGCGGCGGGTCCCCGGCCTCGGGCAGGTGGAAGCCGCGAGCGCAGCCCGCGTGGTCGATGAGCCAGGCGGCGCTCGTCTTGACCAGGCCCTCCCCCGCACTAAAACGGGGCGCGTCCTCGGGGAGGGAGGCGGCGACGGCCTCGGGAAGGATCGGGTTCGTGAAGAAGGAACCGGCGCTCCACGTGTCGTGGTCGCCCGGGTCCAGGACCATGCCCTTGCCGCGGCGCAGCTCCAGGACGGTCGAGCGGACCAGGGACGCGTCGCCGCGTGACCCGGCCTCGACACCGAGGCGACGCGCCAGCTCGGCGTACATGACGGGGGCGCTCAGGGGCGAGCGCTCGAGGCGGAAGTCCACGGAAAGGACCACCCAGCGGCCGGTGGGGCCCCACGGGCGACCATTCAAGCCCTCCTCGCCGACGCTGCGCTTGATGGCCGAGGAACGGTATGCGAAGCCGAGGTCGCCGGGCAGGAGACGCACGACAATGCCCGTCCGCCGGTCGTAGGCTTCGACGCTCTCGATGGTTTCGGCGACCTCATGGCCGTAGGCTCCCACGTTCTGCACGGGCGAGGCTCCCACGGTCCCAGGGATGCCGGACAGCGCCTCAATGCCGGAAAGACCCTCGGCCAGGGTCCAGGACACGAACTCGTCCCAGACCACGCCCGCGGCCGCGCGAACGATGACGGAGCCGTCCGAGGCCTCGTGCACGATGGACGCAACCTCTCCGGCGCGGCGCACGGTGAGAACCGTGCCCTCGAAGGGGTCATCTGAGGCCAGCAGGTTCGACCCGCCCCCCACCACGAGAAGGCGTGCACCGGCTTCGTCGGCGCCGCGCACCGCTTCAACCTGCTCGTCGGGGGAGGTCGCGGTCACGAGACGGGAGATGCGCCCGCCCACGCGCAGGGTCGTCAGGTCAGCAAGGGTCGTCATACCCCCAAGCCTAGTCACCAAACACCAGGTCCGTACGCTTGATTCCGCGCCGGTCGGGCACCTGCCCGGCCAGGACGATCGCGAGGAGGACGGGCACAGCGACGAAGGCCAGCGCCCGATGGTAGCCGACGTGGTCGGCGATGAGGCCCAGCAGGGGCGGGCCGATGAGAGCCGCGCCGTAGTTGACCGTCGAGAGGACGGAAACACGCGCGGGTGTCATCACGGGGTCGACGGACAGCGCGGAAATGCCCAACGGGAAGCCGAGGGCCGAGCCGATACCCCACAGCGCGATGCCCGCGAGCGCGAGGCCGTGGTGAGGCGCGAAAGCCACGAGCAGCAGGCCGACAACAGCGGCGCTGAAGGTGGCGCGCAGCAGCCTCGGCGATCCCAGGCGCGCTTCGAGGCGTGGGGAGGCGAAGCGAACGATCGTCATCATGAGGAGGAAGAACGCGAAGGCCGCCGAGGCCGCCGCCGTCGAGTAGCCGTAGCCGTCCACCATGGACAGGTTGAGCCAATCGTTGGCCGCGCCCTCCATGAGACCCGCGCTCATGACCATGAGGGCAATGAGGACGGTCTGCTTCTCACGCCACGCGATCCGGGTCAGGCCCTTCGACTTCTCGGACGAGGCATTCTCCCCCTCGCCGCTGTCCTGAACGGGCGCGAGGGCCGCAACCTCCTCCTTCGTCAGGTAGAAGCCGACGGAGATCCCGCAGGCGATCAGCTCGAGGACGGCCAGGCCGAAGAGGTGGGCACCCAGAGGCAGACCCAGCTGGGCGGCAAGCGCCCCGAGCAGGGCGCCGCCGAGCATGCCGACCGCGTACATCGCCTGGATGACGGGAACGACGGTGCGGCGCACGGCCGCCTGAACGAGGCCGGCCTCAATGTTCATGGTCGCGCCCCACAGGCCGTTGCCGGCCGCAATCATGACGAGGCCGGCGGTGGCCAGCGGGATCGACACGTTGAGCGCGCCCACACCCGCGCAGCCAATGCCCATCGCCCAGATCGCCACGCCGATGCGCCCGGAGGCACGCGCGCCGATCGTGGTGACGATCGGGCCGGAGGTTGGCAGCGTCAGCAGCGAGCCGAGGGAGGCGATGAGCAGCATCGTCCCGATCGTCACCGGGGTCAGCCCGAGGTCGTCGCGCACGTCGGGCAGGCGCGAGAGCCACGCGGAGGTGCCGAAACCAAGGCACACGTAGACGACGCAGGTGGCGCGCAGGGAGGCGTGAGCGCGGGCGGTTGAGACAGGCATGCTGGGTAATATACGCTCCCCGCGTGGCGCGCAAAACGGTGCGCGGGCGGGTGTTCGTCACCCCGCCCGCGCACTATCGCACCAGGAGAGGAATCAGCCCTCCACGGCCGCCTTAAACCAGGTCGTGATCGACGTGGGGTGCGTGATCGCGGTGCCAACGATGACGGCGAAGGCGCCGGCCTCGACGGCGGCGGCGGCCTGCTCGGGCGTGTGGACGCGGCCCTCGCAGATCACGGGAACGTCGCCGAACGCGGCGACGACCTCGCGCAGGAGTTCCAGGTCGGGGCCGTCGGTCTTGACGCGCTCGCCCGTGTAGCCGGCCAGGGTCGTGGAGACGATGTCCACGCCCGCGTCGACGGCGCGCTGGGCGTCCTCGAAGGAACCGCAGTCGGCCATGACGAGCGTGCCGTCCTCGCGCAGGGCCGCGACGGTCTGCGCGAAGCTCAGGCCATCGAGACGGGGACGGCCCGTTGCATCCAGGGCAACGATGTCGGCCCCGGCCATGACGCACGCGCGCGCGTGGCGCAGCGAGGGGGTGATGTACACGCCCTCGTGGCCTTCCTTCCACAGGCCGATGACGGGAACGTCGACGCGGCCCTTGATGGCGGAAATGTCGGACAGGCCCTGGCAGCGGATGGCCGCGGCGCCGCCGATCTCGGCGGCGCGCGCAATCTGCGCCATCGTCTCGGGGTGGCGCATGGGCTCGCCCGGGTAGGCCTGGACGGAGACGACGAGCTTGCCCTTCAGGGAAGCAATGAGCGGGTGCATGGTGAACTCCTATGCGTGCAGAAAGAACGAAACGGCCCCGAGCAGCGGCGCGTCGCCGCCGAGGGAGCCAACGAGGATGGGTGTGTCGGCGACGGGCGTCATCGCGCTGGCGGCGAAGCCTTCGCGCAGGGCGTCCCACCAGATGTCCCCGGAGCGGGTCATCGACCCCGAGAGGATGACGGCGGCCGGATCCGTGCAGTTGACAAGCGACGCCGTGGCCTCGCCGAGGGCGTATGCGGAGCGCGCGAAGCACGAGGCGGCGAGGGCGTTGCCGCCGTCGGCGAGTTCTTGCAGGGCGCGCCCGCCGTCGACCGCGGGGTCGGACTCGCCGCGGAGCGAGTCGTACCAGGCGGTGATGCCCGAGCCGGAGCAGAAGGACTCGATGTGGCCCTTGCGTCCGCACGAGCACGTCATGTCGGGGGCGTAGTGGTGGTGGATGTGGCCGACGTGCCCGGCGATGCCCCTCGCCCCGAAGGCGACGCGGCCGTCTTCGACGAAGGCTCCGCCGATGCCGGTGCCCACAGCGATGGAGAGGACGCTGCGGTAGGGGCGTCCGGCTCCCAGCGTCGCCTCCCCGAGGCCGTGGGCGTGCACGTCGTTGAGGACGCGCACGTTCAGGCCGGTTGCCTCCGCGAGCATTGCGCCGAGGGGGGTGCCTCCCCACCCGGGCATGGTTCCGGTCGCGGAGACGATGGCGCCGGCGGCCGGGTCGACGACGCCGGCGCTGGCGACGGCGACGCCCGTGACGCGGGGGTGAGAGGCGGCCACGGACGAGGCGAGCTGGCAGACACGCGCCGCCACGTCCTCTCCGCCGCGCATCGCGTCGGTGGGGATCGATCCGCGCTCGGTGACCTCGTAGGT
>ERZ772945.2750-NODE-2750-length-10378-cov-35.192275_pt1 | contig 10378 bp, 14 predicted proteins | sample MGYA00511681_ERZ772945 | MGnify/ENA primary metagenome ERZ772945 (study PRJEB29015, sample SAMEA2737943) | human oral metagenome | biome: human oral; feature: human-associated habitat; material: dental | place: China | collected 2143 ... | reverse complement strand
CCCTCAACACAAGCGAGATTAAAACTCATATCTATGCGTAAAATATCATCGAGTGGACGTCTCCCACTGGCCGGATGGGCGTCGCGCCAAGAGTATTCAGACGCTCGTTGCGCTGGCTACCCGGCCGTTTGGCCCACCTGCCTCAGCTCCGCAGCGTCAGACCAGATGGACAAGGAGATGATGTGCCAGTGAGTGTAAGGAAGCACACCGAAGACGAAGCATTCAAGTCTCGTACCACCGTCGACCAGAAGCGCATCGCGAACGCGGTTCGCGAGATCCTGGTCGCGATCGGTGAGGACCCTGAACGCGAGGGGCTCCTCGAAACACCGCAACGCGTCGCTCGCTCCTATGCTGAACTGTTCTCGGGCCTGGCCGATGACCCCGCCCGGCTTCTCTCCACGGCTTTCGACATCAAGCACTCCGAGCTAGTGCTGGTCAAGGACATCCCCTTCTACTCGACCTGCGAACATCACCTCCTCCCCTTCCACGGGAACGCCCATATCGGCTACCTGCCCGGCCCTCACGGCAAGGTCACCGGACTGAGCAAACTGGCCCGTCTCGTTGAGCTGTACGCATGCCGCCCCCAGGTTCAGGAGCGGCTCACCACCCAGATTGTCGAAGCCCTGATGACCCACCTCGGGGCCTCAGGGGCTATCGTGGTGATCGAATGCGAACACCTCTGCATGGCTATGCGCGGCGTGCAGAAGCCCGGTTCCAGAACCGTGACATCCGCCGCCCGCGGGCAGTTCCGAGATCCGGCCGCCCGCGCAGAAGTCCTCGCTCTGATCCGAGGACACTGACCCCCGGTCTGTCGGACGGATTATCCCACCTCAGCGCCCTCTTTCCTCGCCCCATGCGAGGACGTGAAGGCGGTGGGAAGCATTGACTCCACGAACCGTGGCCCATTCACACACCGTGCGCCATTTCCGCTCGAGGGTGTCCTTATCCACACCTTCAGGCATCACCCACACACGGCCCCGATCCCAATGATTCTCATCGGCCAGACGAACCGCGGCGGCCACATCCGATTCGGACTCGACCACGACTTTGAGATATGTGGACTCCCGACGCCCTATCACCCCCCACCCTGGGTGCAGGGCCGGGGACGTTCGTCCCCGCTGAGCCTGCGCGTGGGGCAACTTCGGGGAGACCACGAACGCCTCGGCAAGGTCGACCAGCTCCGCAAGCGGCTCTACAGTCCCATTGGTCTCGAAGTGCACCGCCTGTCCCCGCCGCACCAAGGCCTTCACGAGTTCCATGAAAGCGGGACGCCTCTGATAGAGCAGAGGTTCCCCACCGGTAACGACGCAGATAGGGTTCATCGGAACAAGGTCCAACACCTCCTCGGCAGACCGCATGACGATCTCTTCCCGCAGGTCGTAGTTTCGACCATCCCACGTGTAAGCCGAATCACACCACCAACAGCCCAGATTGCACCCCCCGAAACGAAGGAAGGAGCACACTCGGCCCGCGAAGGGGCCCTCACCCTGGATCGTGGGCCCGAATACCTCGCTGATGGGGAGCAGTCCCTTCTGCGGCACGAATGACTCCACGCCATCCTTTGAGGACAGTCGCCCCCCTGGTGGGACCGTCACATCTGCTCCTCGACCGCGCGGGCCACCATGGTCCGCGTGACTATTGCCCAAGTCTTCGGTGTCTCCGAGACAGAGACCTTGACCACAGTGACATTCTCGTGACCCATTGTCTGGAGCCGTTCACCCACCAGAGACGCCATCCACGCCGCTAAGTTCTCCGCCGTAGGATTGCTATCCATGACGTCGTTCAGATGGCGGTGATCCAGAGTCTGATCGATCCAGCCTTTGAAGAACGCCAGCTCTCCGTAGTCGACCACGAAACCCGGTGCCACGATGGAACCGGCGATGCTGAGACGCACCCTATAGTTGTGCCCGTGAAGCCGTGAGCACTGATGGCCCTCGGGAAGGCCGTTGAGCCGGTGTGAAGCTGAGAAGTTGAAGTCTTTGCTGATCTCTGCGTACATGTTCAAGCCTTTCGATAGAAGGTGGGGTCGGTGACACCGGCGCGGTCGAAGGCGTCCGCTCGCTCGCGGCACGTGCCGCATACGCCGCAGTGTGTTTCACTGCCCTCGTAGCACGACCAAGTGAGTTCGAACGGTGCCCCAAAACGGGCTCCGGTGGTCACGATTTGCGCCTTGTCCATGTGGACAAAAGGGGCGCGTATGGTCACGTGACCACCTGTCCCTAGCTCCGTGGTCTGCGCTGCCGATGCGATGAACTCCGGGCGACAGTCCGGGTAGATCGCATGGTCTCCGGAGTGGACAGCGGTCCAGACCTCCTCGATCCCCCACGCGTCTGCCACCCCGGCCGCAGCCATGAGCATGGTGGCGTTGCGGTTGGGTACGACAGTGACCGCCATGGAGTCGGCATCGTACGAGTCAGCGGGCACTGTCACCGAGAGGTCCGTAAGGGCAGACCCCTTCAGAGAACGTCCCCAACCGCGGAGGTCCAACACAATCAAGGGAGTGCGGTACAACTCGGCAACGCGACGAGCCGAGTCGATCTCACGGCGGTGTCGCTGCCCGTAGTCGACGGAAATGGCCAGCCTGAGATCTACTTCGCGGTCTGCCACGGCCATCGCTGCCGTCGAGTCAAGGCCTCCGCTCAGGAGAACAGCCGCTGTCCTCAGTTCGTGCGTCATCGGATACCCTCCTCTTTCTCGACGTCGAGGCGCTGAGAGCCCCCGTCCGCTTCTGGGTCGAGATCACCCCCGGTCTGCTCCTCGGTCAGGTACCGATCAGCGATGGGGATCCATGAGACCGCCATGAGCCCCAACACGATCGCGATCACACCGACGGTGGCCTCCGGGCTGCGCTCGGCCCCCCACCCGATGAGCGGATTCACCGCGATGCCTCCCACGCTGCCGACTGTACTTGCAACGTTGAGGACCGTCGCGCGGCGATGCGATGGGATGACCTTGTTGGCGACAGCCCTCGTGATGGGCCCGCGGGCGTGCATGCCGAGGACCACAAGGACGAACCCGACGACGACTGCCACGGGGTGCGGGATCACCATTAGGCCGAACCCGCCGGCTCCGTATCCCATGGCCAGGAGCAAACCGTTCCTTCGGCCGAGGCAGTCGACCACAGATCCGGCGAAGTGGTTGTAGAGAGCGGCCACCAACTGTGCACCGCTTCCGATGACACCCCACAACACGACCGGTACGTCGGCGGTCTGGAACAGCGGCTGGTTGAGGGTGAAGACGGCGTTGAAGATGACGAACACGGCGCTCGAGGCGAGCGCTGTGTACAACAGGATGGGGTTAGTGAAGAGCAGCTCCGCCCCCCGCTTCAGACCGGACCAGGAGGTCTCGGGCTCTGCCCCCTCATCATTCGAGGGTCGTTGGCTCGGCAGGAACATGACGGCGACCGCGGCCATCAGCGCGACGCCGGCGGCCGCGAACGCCGGCAGCGAGATGTCCCGGATCGCCATCACGCCACCGGTGATGGAGCCGAGGACCCCCGCCCCCAGCTCCAGGGCGCTCAGATGGCCCCACACGCCGACCGATGCCTCATCGGCGCCCTCCCCCAGGGAGTCGTAGATATAGGCTTCCAGCACCCCCGTCAGCATAGCGATGCCAAGTCCGCTGATGAAGAAGGACGCAGCGAACATGCTGAAGGAGTCGCCCAGTGCGAACAACACCTCATCGACGGCATTGAAGACGAAGCCGCAGAGAATCACCCACCGTCGATCCACCCTGTCGGCAAGGAGACCGGCAGGGACTTCCGAGATGAGGATACTGGCCAGCAGAATGCTCTCCAGGACGAAGATATCCCCCAGCGACAGCCCTCGCGACGTCAGGAAGAGGGCACTGATCGGGGCATAGAAGGAGAGACCCGCGGCGATGGTCGCGACAGCGATGGGAAGGAGGGACCGGTCCTTCCACACCCGTGATGCAGCAGCGTCGACTCTCATCTGAAGACCTCAATGTCCATGTAGGGGTGGGGCAGAGCAGAGGGGATCGAGGCCCGCTCGAATACCCATAGGTCCGTCTCGACGAGACCGGCGCCGCCCTGGGGATACGTCTTAAGCCGCGGGTGGCTGCCACAGGGGACTATTCCGTAACGGAGGCACTCGACGACTACCTGGGCCCAGCGTCGGCCGAGCCTCCACGGGTTCACCGAGAGGTACATGCGGGCGCCATCTTCCGGGGAGAGGCATTCGTCTGCCCGTTCCAACCACTTGCCGAGCGCTACAGAACCGTCTGCTGGGTCGAGAAGAACGGCCTCGTAGCAGCCCCTCTCCCGAATGGGCTCCCGGATGTCGTGGCGCTTGAACTCGAGATGGGGATGTGAGCCGATGAGGTCGCCCACCCGGGAGTCGATGTCGTAGATCACCGCCGGGTGGTCCTCGCCCGCTACGGCGTAGCCGACCAGGTCGTCGTCCCCCAAGAGGGCGAGGCGAGCCCCGTAGGGGAAATCTTGGCGGACGACCTTGGCCACGCGGGCACGACTTGTGACGTCGCAAACGATCTGTCCCAGGCTCGGGTCCGCTTCCAGCGGGTCGGGAGGCGTCCCGACCGTCTCAGGGGCCAACGGCGCGGGCGCGATGACGTCACCACCCGCGTAGTCCAGAGCCCGCTGCACTTTGCGGTGCAATCGAGGCACCCCGCCCGAATATACACGCTCGCCCGACACACATTCGGCGACCAGACGAGCGAACTGGAGCCGTGATGGCCGGAACCAGACGGCCCACGTGTAGCGTCGGACAGCTGCCAACTCTCCTTCACCCCACTCTTCACGCTCTAGTTCCACGAACCGCTGGTAGGCCCACTCGAGGAGTTCCAGACGTCTCATCTTTCGTTCACTCCCTCCAATCATTTTCCGTTCACTCCCTCCAACACCGTCACCTGGGGGCCTCGAAGCCGCACACGCAAGCCGTCCACAACGGAAGGGCTCACCGCAGTCGCCGATGGGGGGACGGAAACGACGACTGGTTGCAGTTGCGCAGCCCCGTCCAGCATCGCCCGACCGATCCAGTTCACCCGCAGACGGGTCGACTCCATTCCGATGGCCAGCGAGCCGTTGAGGGCCTGGCAGGCACGGTGGAGGGCGAAGGGGTTGCTGAGAACACCAGCCCAGGCGGACTTAACGGCATTGACGATTCTCGCGACGGTCCCGTCGATCGCGGCCGAGCCGCAGGATGCGTAGGCAGACAGCACCGCACAGTCCGAGAAAACGGAGCGGTATGTGTAGCAAGAGTACTCACCCTCCTGACCAGCGAAAGCCGCCTGCAACGCACCCGACGCCGTCCCCCCCAAGAGCCGGTTGACCACCGACAGTGGGAAATCGTCCGCTGGACAGCGATCCGGCAGAATCCATGAGACGAGGACGTGACTGCGGGGGCTCGACACCTTTTCATGGACATCATCCACATGGATATCCCGGACGACACCCCCGGTTCGCACAACTGCACGCTCATCCATCGGAACTGATGAGGTGAACGTTGCGAAGGTTTCCCGTGCCTCATCCAGATCGACCCCACCGGACGCGATCGGGACGACCCGTGAAGCGAGCTGTCGCCGGTGCTCAGCTGCGACATCTGAAACGGTCAGTTTGACGACATCCTGAGACTTTCCTCGAGCCGGGTATCCGAGAGGATGCTCGCCGAGCAGGGCAGACAAGGCCAGTTCATGGATGAATCTGCTATGGTCCGCTCGGACTTCCGCTATCTCGTCCAGGACGACCGACCTTTCAGCCTCAAGGTGACTAACGCTAATATCCGGTTTTAGGAACTGGTCCTGCAACAGGCGCCACCCCTCCGCGAAACGGTCCCGGGGAAGTGTGGCCGCGTACATCGTGAACTCAGGTGTGGTGATCGCTTCCGAGCGCCCCCCCAGAGTGTCGCACAGCTCGGCCAGGTTGCCCTCATATGAGCGCGTAGTCGTAACCAGGTGCTCCAGGACGTGGGCTGCCCCTCGGGCAGCCAGAGCTTCGTGCCGACTTCCAGAGTCGACCCACAGGGCGACTGTGAGGGATGCCAGGTTGCCCACGGGATCCACCACTGCGCAGTTGTTGCCGCCGCTCATATCTGCACCAGGGTGAAAGCCTCAACGAAGCGCCCATTGCCGGTCGTCACACCGCGGAACCGGTTCAGGCCCTCGGCCCCTGATGCATAGTCACGCTCTCGCATCTGCGTCGCGAAGCACTGGATAGCCTCCATCTTCCTCTGCATCACATCGGTGATGTCCTCGAACAGTGCCGGACGTAGAATGGGCGTCCACACTTCGTACCCCAAGACCCGAAAAAAGTGACCTGACCGCAGTATGGCGCTCGCAACGATGCGCGAAACCACCGCATGGTCCGGATCCTGCTCTCCCGGATGCGGAATGAAGACCAAATCCGGGCGGAACGTTTCAAGCCAGCCCACCACTGCGTCGACGCTCGACTCGCCCACCGTGAGAGGGTGTGACCGCATCATGGCCCAGTCACTCCGAGCCACACCGAGAGTCGACCATGCCGCCGCAGCCTCATCACGACGTACCTGATGCTGCTCGTCACTGGCGTCACGGGTGAGAACGCCGACAAAGATGTCAGCCCCGGCCTCCGCGTACTTTGAGATCATGCCTCCACAGCCGATGGTCTCGTCGTCAGCGTGAGCGGCGATCACGAGACGCTGTTTCATCGGTCGCCCCATTCAGCAAGGATCACCAGGTTGCTCGACCGCCGGGTGACGGGCCCCTGATAGAAGTCGCCATAAATCCTTCCCCGCAGCCCTGTGACCTCCAGGAGGAGTTGCCATTCGGCCCGCGTCGTGTAACGCGTCATGTACTCGACCGTGAGCGGATCACGGTGGCTGCCGAAGTTGAAAGTGCAGGTGCTCCGGATTAGTTGCAGGAAATGGTCGTACCCGAAACGCACCTCGGATGATTGCAACCCGGCCTCCTTGACGAGCTCCTCACCCAAATCACCCTGGTAATTTCCGCGAACGTCATCCGTGGCGAAGGGGGGAACCGACACGTCAAGCGCCAGGCATCCCCCGGGCGCGAGAAGACTCGCGACACGCCTCAATGCCAACACCTGATTACGCGTGGTGAGGATGTATTCGAACGCACCGCCAGCGACCATAACCACATCGAAGATGCCCTGCACTCCAGCGAGCTCTGGCAACCGGTCCACATGCAGCTCGCTCGGCACACCGGCCCCCTCCAGCCGGCGCCGCGCGATCTCCACGCTCTCCGATGAGGGGTCCACCCCCACGCATTCATGGCCGCCTGTCGCGAGGGTCTCCAGAAGACGTCCCGTTCCACAACCGACGTAGAGCACCCGGCGCGGCGTGGATCCGCAGACGCCAGTATAGAAGTCCACGAACCCGTCAGGGTCGGGGATGAGCCCGTCATAGACCCGAGAAAGCCGGTCGTATGCATCAATTGACCCGTCGTTGGTCGGCTGGAGCAGGTCAGGAGAGGTCATTGAGAACCACCTTCCAAGGCGGATGCGAGTTTGTACCCCGCAGTGAAACTGAGGTTGAATAGATGGTCGTAGACGGCGAGAACGGGATCGTCCCGTCGCAGCGCCCCCCAAGGGACGCGCAGCGCAGACTTCCACGACACAGCCTTATATCCGTCGAGTCCAAGTCGGACCCCGCCCCGATGACCCTGCCCATAGCGATAGGCAGATGTCAGGTCGCGGAGGGGTGTCAGAGCGTCGTGGATTACCACTCCGTCACGGAGGATGCGGGTGGTGGCACCCGAGGACCTGACCCGCATAGTCAGATCGAAGTCCTCCGTCCATACCAGACGGGGGTCGAACAGATATCCTCCAATCCTGGGCAGGACCCTCCTGTGAACCAGCAACGGCACCTTGAAGAGCATCTTCGGCATGTTGGTGTGCCGGACTCGAGAACGAGCGACGACTCTCTGGAGCCGTGTGTGATGGCGGAAGATTGTGACCCCTCGGACGAAGTCCGCCGTGCCGACGGCGTCCACGAAGGAAGTGAGCGTCCCAGGGTAGAACACACAGTCACTGTCCATGAACAGGACGGCAGCTGTTCTTGCACTCTGCATACCGGCCTCACACGCTGCTGGTCCACCAGCTGCAGGAAGGGTCAAACTGTCACAGCCCGTCCCCTCCACGAGCTCCCGTACCTCCTGTGTAGGATCGTTCATAACAACGAGAGGATGAGCCCGGGCCTCATCGAACGAGGCCAGACACCTGCCCACTCTCACGTCGTCCCTCACTGGGATAACGACAGTGAGTTCACCCATGGGTCACCGCCGTCACTTGTTCAGCTCCTTCTCCACGGCGCCGAGGCCGCGGGAGAGTTCCTCCAATGAGCGGGCAGTGAAGAGAGGGGCGTCGCTGTCCCGTTCACCCCTGCTCTCCTGCACCGCCGCACGATACGTCTCCGCTCGGGGAGCCTGAAACCCAATCAGACCGGACTCTCGTGACACCTTGGACACTGCCTCGTGATAGCCGTGGGCGACGGGGTGTCCCAGTAGCACGATCGCCTTGTAGTGCTCCCTATGAGCAAATACATACTCGCGTATACGATCCGAGGTCAAAGCGCGGAATAGCGCGCGCGGATCCTCCTCCTCTGAGGAATGCCCCCCGGAAACATCCATGTAGTCGTAACTGCAGAAGAACTCATTCATCTGGTACTCGAAAGGGACGAGCCCGACGTTCGAGACGATCACGCGATGGACGCGGTCATGCAGGTCGGTCACCTCCCTCAAGCGGGCAATGTACTCGGAGAAGTCATATGGCTTCGCCCATGAGCAGGGATGTAGGAGGAGGATATCTTTACCGACGGGAGGCCGATAGCTGTCCGACGTGAAGAACCGAGACCAACTCATCCCCTCCGGCTCCAACAAGTACTCCCGACCAACGCCACGCCTGAACGTGGGCCGCGGGAAGTGGCCGTAGGGTGGGGCGGAGAGGATGTATTCCGGGAACCCGGGATAAGTTCGGACTGTCGGGGTTGTTGCAAGAGGCCGCTCCGTCACGGTGAAGTTGGACGAGGTCGCCCCCAAGGCTCTAGTCACCAGGGGGACGACAGTCACGGGGTCGACCGCACCACAGGTGAAGATGTCCACGGTGGCCGTGCGCCGTTCCTCTTCTGGCCAGGTATGGATCGCACAGTGCGACTCGGCCAGAATCGCAATCACAGACACCCCATGGGGCTCGAATGTGTGGCACGTCTCCGCACGGATCTCCACCTCGAGCGCGGTGCAAATGTCTCGGACGACACCTGAAAGGATATCGGGGGAGTTCAACACGTTCAGCTCACACCCTTCCAGAGTGATCCGAACTTCACTGCCCAGATTCATTTTCTCGTCCTCCGTCATCATCGGCTTCCCATTCTTCCAACTCAGTCAACTATCATCACCGGCAAGCGCACGCGATCCCCTGCCACGAGCGCTGCGGAACTCATCGTCCATGGAATAGATGCTGGGTTCCCTACCCTGTTGAACGAGGCACAGACCACCGCATACGGATCTCTCCTCATCTCACCGAGCAGTGTGATGACGTTCAGATACGCAGCTTGGGTGTATGATCGACGACCTGGGATCGAGCAGTACCGTCAGTACCGTCGACGTAAGTGACAACGTCCAGGTCAGCAGCTTCCTCCCCCACCGTAGCCGCCTGCAGCATGAAGGCGTTGAGCTCCCCGCTAAAGGAACGATCGAACTCGGAAAGAGACACCGAGGGAGCCAGCGGACGCCAGGTCTCTCGCACCTTCATTACGTTCACGACGTCACGGACACGGATGGCTGGCGGATCCGCCATGACGGACCCCACTGAGAGGACCTCCCGCCGCGGCGCTTGCCGGAGACATCCCTGGAGCGCGGTTACACCGGATTAGCCGCTCCTCCTCAATGACGGCCCCCACGACCCCGTCCACCACCAGTGCAGCCGACGCGTCGTGGTCTGCATTCAGATAGCCATTGAAACCGAGAACGATCATGCTTCCCCTCAGAAGGCGGATGGGATGGACCGCCTGCAATGTGGCGATCCACCCCACCTCGCCACAGTGAATCATGTCACCTCTTCTGAGCAGCGAGGGCGCCGCCGAAGAAAAGCGACTCCGTGTCGTCAACAATCGCGACATCGGACCATGTGAAATCCGACTCAAAGTTGCCCATGTCCTGAACCTTGTCGTTGAGAGCCATGTTGCACCCCCCTTCGTTCCGATCGGCATCGGCGGCCTTGCTCGGAGGCCGGGGCGGAGAGGCCACTCTTCTCCCTCCCATGCACATCACACATTAAATACGGGAATATGTCAACAGAGTGATCCTGGCTGACAGCTCAGCTGAACTCATCACCGCCACCCAGGATGGGCTGACATCGGCCACCTGACCCCGCGAGGATCACTTGGAGTCCCTTACCCGAACTGCGCCGAGC
>ERZ772945.2749-NODE-2749-length-10386-cov-2.882877_pt1 | contig 10386 bp, 11 predicted proteins | sample MGYA00511681_ERZ772945 | MGnify/ENA primary metagenome ERZ772945 (study PRJEB29015, sample SAMEA2737943) | human oral metagenome | biome: human oral; feature: human-associated habitat; material: dental | place: China | collected 2143 ... | reverse complement strand
GTATTTCTCCATTTCAGCAACCTTAGCCAAATCACGTCGTTTATGAGTTTCATTAAATTGCAAAACGGGGTCGAAATGCTCAGCGTACAAATCTAAAGTACTAACAGTGTGTTCTTTGGAAAGATTTGTTTGAACTTGTTTGAGAATTTCAGCATTAAAACTAGTTGGATTTGGATGTGTGTAAACAATTAAAATTTTCATGTTTGTTCTCCTTTAATGTAAATATCAAGCATATGATTAATAGTCGTGTGGATAGCTTGATTATCAAGGTCGCGCCCAATGGGACTGTTGGCTAGAACAGCAAGACCTGAGATAAAACTCCAGAAGTGAAAAAGTGTCTCAGCTTCACTATTAGTGAAGCTCTCCTCTTTACGGAGATCGAAAACAATACGTTTAAATTTATCAAACCCCGGTAAGTCAGAATCCAGTACAATAGTCTCCTGAGTAATTTTCATATACTTAAAGGGAAATTTAATAAAGAGGGCTTCAAAGAAATAAGGATAACGTTTAGTAAAAGTAATGAGATTAAATCCCATTTGAGCGAGCTGATCTCGAGCAGAAACTTTTTGATCAATCCCTTGAGCTATTTCCTGATTGAGAAAAGTCGAAAGTCGTGTCAAGACAACTCTCAGATAATCTTCCTTACTCTTAAAGTGGCGGTAAGGAGTCCCATGAGTGACGCCGCAGTTTTTAGCAATAGTTCTAAGAGAGAGCTGATCAAGGCCATTTTTTTTGATTTCTTCAACTCCTGTTTGAATGAGCTTTTCTTTCAGTTGAGCTGTATTGCGCTTCATTGTTTTCCTCCGAAAGTAGACATTGTCTACCTTGTTTATAAGTATACATCGTCTACTTTATTTTGTCAAACCTCTACTGCAAAAGTGACGTGATGCAATAATCGGCTGATACTGCTTACTGCATAATAGGATTTCTAAGCAACTATTGGAGTGAACCATTACTTTCCTTTGAGACTTTTTTTGATAGTCATCTTAGGCAGTATCGCTCTCTAAGCTTGATTGTGGTTATCTTTAGAGGTCACTAATTCTTTATATATTAATGGCGTAATGATTGGCTGGCAGTTCTTGCGTCTTAATTTTTAGCTTCAAACCTTTAAAGGTCCGCTAGTTCACTAGTCTATTAAAGTATCTCTTGCTTTTGTAAGTGATAACTCTAGCAGTTTGAGGAACTGTCGGAGTTACTTGATCCCATAAACGTTATTTCATGCTGATTGAACAATCTTATATTAAGCGACATCATTAGAACCTCTGATTGGGGTATAGAGTTCTGAAGATTTTACATATCACTGAAAAAAGATGTGATATAATAAAACTATGTCTAAAAAACCTACGTCAGCCTATGTGCATATTCCTTTTTGTACACAGATTTGCTATTATTGCGATTTTTCAAAAGTTTTTATTAAAAATCAGCCTGTAGATGCTTATTTGGAGGCCCTGATTAAGGAGTTTAATGATTACTATCAGATTAAGGACTTGCAAACCCTCTATATTGGCGGCGGTACACCAACAGCCATTTCTGGGGAGCAATTGGATTACCTGCTGACTAATCTGTCGAAAAATCTCAATCTTAATATGTTGGAAGAATTTACCATTGAAGCAAATCCGGGAGATTTGACACCGGATAAAGTAGCAGTGTTGAAGCAATCAGCTGTTAATCGTGTTTCTTTAGGTGTACAGACTTTTAATAATAAGCATCTGAAACAAATTGGACGCGGACATAATGAAGCTCAGATTTATGAAAGTATTGACAGTTTAAAAAGTGCTGGTTTTGATAATATTTCTATTGACTTGATTTATGCCCTGCCCAAGCAGACTATGGAAGATGTGAAAATCAATGTAGCCAAGGCTATTGCCCTGGACATTCCTCATATGAGTTTGTATAGCTTGATTTTGGAAAACCATACGGTCTTTATGAATCGGATGCGGCGTGGGAAGCTGCCCCTGCCCAAGGAAGACTTGGAAGCGGAGATGTTTGAATATATTATAACTGAGCTGGAAAAGGCCGGCTTCGAGCATTATGAGATTTCAAACTTTTCCAAGCCAGGCTTTGAGAGCCGCCACAATCTCATGTACTGGGACAATGCTGAATATTATGGTATCGGTGCAGGCGCTTCAGGTTATGTGAATGGGGTGCGTTATAAAAACCACGGTCCAATCCGCCACTATCTCAACGCAGTAGAGGCAGGAAATGCTCGCATTACAGAAGAACACCTGAGTCAAAGGGAGCAGATGGAAGAAGAAATGTTTTTGGGACTCCGCAAGAAATCTGGGGTTTTCATGGCTAGATTTGAGGAGAAATTTGGACGTTCCTTTGAAGGACTTTATGGCGAAATCATCAGAGACTTGGTTCAACAAGGTCTCATGAAAATCGATGGTGATCGTGTCCGAATGACAAAGAGGGGTCTCTTCTTGGGAGACACTGTAGCAGAACGATTTATTTTGGAGTAGAACAATGGGCTTAACTTATCAAATGAAAATGAAAATTCCTTTTGATATGGCGGACATGAACGGTCATATCAAACTTCCAGATGTGATTTTGCTGTCCTTGCAAGTATCAGGTATGCAGTCCATTGAACTGGGAGTTAGCGACAAGGATATGTTAGAACGTTACAATCTGGTCTGGATTATTACAGACTATGCAATTGACGTGGTTCGCTTGCCTCGCTTTGCTGAGGAGATTACGATTGAAACAGAAGCATTGACTTACAATCGTCTTTTTTGCTACCGCCGTTTCACTATTTATGATGAAGCAGGTCAAGAAATCATTCGCATGGTAGCAACCTTTGTTCTCATGGACAGAGATAGTCGTAAAGTCCATGCTGTCGAACCGGAGATTGTTGCGCCTTATCAGTCTGAGTTTGATAAAAAACTCATCCGTGGGCCAAAGTATGCAAATCTAGAAAACCCGATCAGTAAAGACTACCATGTTCGTTTTTACGACTTGGATATGAATGGTCATGTCAATAATAGCAAATATCTGGATTGGATTTTTGAGGTCATGGGAGCAGACTTTTTGACCAAGTATATTCCAAAGAAAATCAATCTCAAATATGTCAAAGAAGTGCGACCGGGTGGCATGATTGCTTCAGCTTATGAACTCAAGGGGCTAGAAAGCAAGCATGAGATTATCAGTGATGGCGAGATCAATGCCCAAGCTATGATTACGTGGCAAGAAATTGAAGGCAATTAGAAAGGGCGATATGGCTTATAAAGGTTATTTAATTGATTTAGACGGAACCATTTACAAGGGGAAAGACCGAATTCCGGCAGGAGAGGCTTTTGTCCATGAGTTGCAAAAGCGAGAAATTCCTTATCTCTTTGTAACCAACAATACAACTCGTACTCCTGAGAGCGTTCAAGAGATGTTGGCTCAGAATTTTAATATCAACACGCCTCTATCGACAGTTTACACAGCGACTTTGGCAACCATCGACTATATGAATGACTTGGGACTAGAAAAGACAGTCTATGTCATCGGCGAAGCTGGGCTCAAGGATGCCATTCAGGCGGCTGGTTATGTCGAAGATAAGCAAAATCCTGCCTATGTGGTAGTTGGACTTGACTGGCAAGTCGATTATGAAAAATTTGCCACGGCGACTCTAGCTATCCAAAAGGGTGCTCACTTTATAGGAACCAACCCTGACCTCAATATCCCGACGGAACGTGGTCTTTTGCCTGGTGCTGGTTCACTTGTAACCCTGCTTGAAGTGGCAACACGAGTGAAACCAGTTTATATTGGAAAACCAAATGCTATCATTATGGATAAGGCAGTTGAGCACTTGGGTTTGAAACGAGAAGAATTGCTCATGGTGGGGGATAACTACCTGACAGACATCCGAGCAGGGATTGACAATGGCATTCCAACGCTCTTGGTGACGACAGGTTTCACCAAGGCAGAAGAAGTGGCTGACTTGCCAATCGCACCAACTCATGTGGTGTCTAGCCTTGCGGAGTGGAATTTTGATGAAAATTAAACTGACTTTTTGGGGAAGTATGCTCTTTCTCCTCTTCCTTTCTATTCTCTTAACCATTTATCTGGCATGGGTTTTCTATCCCATGGAGATTAAGTGGCTGAATTTAGCGGGTCGAGTCTATCTAAAGCCAGAAACGATTCAGTACAACTTTCATATCTTGATGAATTACCTGACCAATCCTTTTAATCAGGTCTTGCAGATGCCTGATTTCCGCTCATCAGCGGCAGGTCTACACCACTTTGCGGTGGTGAAGAATCTCTTTCACTTGGTTCAGCTAGTGGCTGTGGTAACACTACCAAGTTTCTATTTCTTTGTTAAAAAGATTGTAAAAAAAGGTTTTCTACCCCTATATCGTAAAAGTATCCTGACTTTAGTGCTATTGCCTCTAGTCATTGGGCTTGTGGGAGTGTTTATTGGTTTTGAGCAATTCTTTACTCTGTTCCATCAGATTCTCTTTGTGGGAGACGATACCTGGCTTTTTGATCCAGCAAAGGATCCCGTTATTCTGATTTTGCCAGAGACTTTCTTCCTCCATGCTTTTTTACTTTTCTTTGCCTTGTATGAAGGAATGTTCGGTTTCCTTCTTGTCAAAGCTTTAAGGAAATAGTTGTTAACGTTCTGTATTTTTAATAAAAATTGAGAAAATCTAATCGCTTCCATTTTTATTATTAGGTTATCCTAAAGATAAACTTGCAAAGCAGGAGATTTTTGCAGAAAACAGTCTATTTTCTATGAAAAAATAGGCTTTTTTTCTAAAAATACCTAGTCAAGCGCTTTATTTTTTTGTATAATAGAAATAGTAAGTATAGATAAAAGAAGAGAAAAGCATGATTACACTATTTTTATCACCGAGTTGTACATCATGTCGTAAGGCAAAGGCTTGGTTAGAGACGCATAAAGTGCCCTTTCAAGAGCATAATATTATGACTAGTCCTTTAACAAGAAAAGAATTACAACATATTCTTTCCTTGACCGAAAATGGTACTGATGACATCATTTCAACTCGTTCAAAAATTTTTCAAAAATTGGATATTGATGTAGAGAGTATCTCGGTATCGGAGTTGCTTCAGTTGATTGAGCAATATCCTAGTCTTTTGCGTCGCCCAATTATTACAGATACCAAACGCATGCAAATTGGTTTTAATGAAGATGAGATTCGTGCTTTTCTCCCTCGTAGTTACCGTAAACAAGAACTAAAAGAAGCAACATTGAGAGCTGGTATAGGATAGATGAACAAACAGTATAGTTACCCACTAGATTTGTCGTGGAGCACTGAAGAACTTGCTTCAGTGCTTTCTTTTTTTAATGATGTTGAAGCTGCTTATGAAGATAAGGTAGAAGCAAAAAAACTGCTAGAGTCTTACAAGGAATTTAAGTCTGTGGTTCCGAGCAAAAGCGAAGAAAAGCGCTTAGGTCGCGAATTTGAGACGGCTAGTGGTTATTCCTTCTATCATGCAGTTCAATTAGCAAAAGAAAAAAGAGAAGGGAAGATTTCTCTTGGAAACTAAATTTGAATTTGCCAAACAGATTGTGCAGGAAGCTGCAGCTTACATTTTGGCTCACATGAAAGAAGATTTGCAGGTTGAGCGCAAGTCTTCCCCTACAGACTTGGTGACACGTTTGGACAAGGAGGTCCAGCAACTCTTGGTTGATCGAATCAAGTTATCCTATCCTGAGGACTTGATTTGCGCGGAAGAGGGCTGTTTACGTGCTGCAGTTGGCCAGGGGAATGTTTGGGTGATTGATCCCATTGACGGTACCAATAACTTTGTCGCTCAGCAGGAAGATTTTGCTGTTATGTTGGCCTACTTTGAGAATGGGGTTGGGAAAGTTGGTATTATTTATGATGTCATGAAAGAAGATTGTTACCATGGTGGTGGTAACTTTCCTCCTTATCGTAATAATGAGCCCTTACTGACTTTTAAAAAGAAACCTCTTCAAGAATTTTTAGTTGCCGGTAACTCAGGTATGTTTGAAAGCAATGAGTGGGGCTTGGCGGATTTGGGCCGAGCAGCGTTGGGTATCCGTGTTTACGGCAGTGCGGCCATTAGTTATGCAAAGGTTTTATCGGGTCGTCTTCTGACTTATATTACCTACTTGCAGCCATGGGATTACGCTGCGGCCAGCATCTTAGGGGAAAGTCTGGGGTATCGCCTTCTTACGGTATTAGGTGAGCCTGTTGATTTTCAAACACGCCAGCCGGTCATGTTGGTGCCAAGCGAGATGCAAGAAGAGATTCAGTCTTATATCTACGAAAGGAAAGAGAACTAAATGCAATTTCCAGAAGGATTTGTTGAAAAATATGAAGCGATACTAGAAGATGAGGCAAGAGACTTTCTTGCCTCTTTTAAACAGGAAGCAGTATCGGCTTTTCGGGTTAATCCCTTAAAAGAAAGTCAGTTGTCGTTTGCGGCTGCTATTCCAAATACACCTTGGGGACATTATGGCAAGGTCTCAGGGAAGTCACCAGAGCACGTGACGGGTCTCGTTTATTCACAAGAGCCTGCAGCCCAAATGGTGGCCCAGGTAGCTCAACCAAGTCCTGGCATGAAGGTCTTGGACTTGGCGGCAGCACCAGGTGGAAAATCCACTCAACTAGCTGCTTATCTGGCTAATCAAGGAGTCCTTGTTTCTAACGAAATTTCAAGCAAGCGTGCTAAGATTTTAGTGGAAAATATGGAGCGATTTGGAGCGACAAATGTTGTCGTGACCAATGAATCTGCTGACCGCTTAGCCAAGGTTTTTAAAGGTTACTTTGATGTGATTGTCCTTGATGCACCTTGCTCGGGTGAAGGGATGTTTCGTAAGCAGCCAGATGCCATGGATTATTGGAGTACCGATTATCCTTGCCAATGTGCTAGTCTCCAAAGAGAAATTTTAGAAGATGCAGTGACCATGCTTGCTGAAGGTGGTCGTTTGATCTATTCGACCTGTACTTGGTCACCTGAGGAAAATGAAGAGATCGTTCACTGGTTACTAGATACTTATGATTTTGAACTGCTTCCAGTCGAGCATGTGAACGGTATGGTAGCAGGAATTGGACTTCCTGAAACGGCGCGAATGTACCCTCACCATTTTAAGGGAGAAGGTCAGTTTGTTGCCCATTTGCAGTTTAAGGGAGAAAATCCAGCACCTAAATTCAAAGCCAGCAAGAGCAATCTCAGTCGTGAACAGCTGGCCTTGTGGCATGATTTTGCCCAAAAACACTTGCGGGTCAATCTAACTGGTATCTTGCAGACTTTTGGAGATCAGCTCTATCTTTTGCCAGAGATGCTACCTGATCTAGGGAAACTTAAAATTGCTAGAAATGGCCTCCATCTGGGTACTTTTAAGAAGAAACGCTTCGAACCAAGCTTTGCTCTGGGATTAGCCTTGAAACCAAGTCAAGTAAAACAAAGGGTCGAAATCAATGATGAGGATTTTGTAAAATATGTGGCTGGTGAGACTGTTCAATTGTCTGAAGCTCGACCAAATGGCTGGTACCAAGTTGTGGTTCAAGGAAACGGATTAGGCTTTGCCAAGGTAACAGGAAATGTTTTGAAAAATTATTATCCAAAAGGACTCAGATTCAGGTGAAAAAGCTAGTCAAAGAGCCTACTCTATGTTATAGTGGAGTTATGAGTTTTTTCTGATAGTCTTTTATTATTACTTATATTATACGATGGAATTGTCCGCCCCTAAGAATGTCTAAAAAATAAAGCGGGACAATCATTGATGATAATTGGATGATCAGGACAAACGGAAGAAATCAGAACATTCATCATTATGTTCAAGGAGAAAAACAGTGAAAAAAAGAAAAAAGCTCGTCATGTCTCTTGCAGCTCTTTTGATGGCAGGTTCTCTAGCAGGATGTGCTAGCTGGATTGATCGTGGAGAATCCATGACAGCTGTTGGTTCAACAGCTCTTCAACCTCTTGTCGAAGCAGCAGCAGATGAATTTGGTTCTAGAAACATCGGAAAAACAGTCAATGTTCAAGGTGGTGGATCGGGTACAGGACTATCTCAAGTCCAGTCTGGAGCAGTAGACATCGGGAACTCTGACGTCTTTGCAGAGGAAAAAGATGGAATCGATGCTTTATCACTAGTGGACCACAAGGTTGCAGTGGCTGGTCTTGCAGTAATTGTAAATAAGGAAGTGACTGTCGAAAATCTCACAACCGAGCAACTTCGCAAAATCTTTACAGGTGAAGTGACCAACTGGAAAGAAGTTGGAGGCAAGGACCTAGCAATTTCAATCATCAACCGAGCAGCAAGTTCTGGTTCACGAGCGACGTTTGATACGGTGGTTATGAATGGCCAATCGGCAATGCAGAGCCAAGAGCAGGATTCTAACGGGATGGTCAAGTCGATTGTATCCCAAACACCTGGAGCCATTTCTTATCTAGCCTTTGCCTATGTAGATGACTCAGTGAAAAGTATGAAACTGAATGGGTATGAGCCTACGTCTGAAAATGTAACGACTAATAATTGGCCTTTGTGGTCTTATGAACATATGTACACACTCGGTCAGCCAAACGAGTTAGCTGCTGAATTCCTGAATTTCGTCCTCTCAGATGAAGCCCAAAATGGAATTGTTAAGGGCATGGGCTATATTTCCATCAATGAAATGAAAGTCCAAAAGGATGCTTCAGGTACCGTTACAGCAGTAGAAGGAGGTCAATAATGAATCAAGAAGAATTATCTAAAAAATTACTCTCTCCTTCAAAGAACTCTCGCCTTGAGAAGTTTGGTAAAGGTTTGACCTTCACTTGCCTTTCTTTGATTGTCATCATTGTAGCGATGATTTTGATTTTTGTAGCCCAAAAAGGCTTGTCAACCTTCTTTGTCAATGGGGTCAACATCTTTGATTTCCTCTTTGGACAAACTTGGAATCCTTCAGGGAAACAATTTGGTGCCCTTCCGATGATTTTGGGTTCCTTTATTGTGACGATTTTATCTGCCCTCATCGCAACTCCCTTTGCTATTGGAGCAGCAGTTTTTATGACAGAAGTATCACCAAAGGGTGCAAAAATCTTGCAACCAGCCATTGAACTTCTCGTCGGGATTCCTTCAGTCGTCTATGGATTTATCGGTTTGCAAGTTGTGGTGCCTTTTGTTCGTAGCGTCTTTGGTGGAACTGGGTTTGGGATCCTGTCAGGGATTTTCGTTCTCTTTGTCATGATCCTACCAACTGTAACCTTTATGACAACAGACAGCTTGCGTGCTGTTCCTCGTCATTACCGTGAAGCTAGTTTGGCTATGGGAGCCACTCGTTGGCAAACCATCTGGCGTGTGACCTTGAAAGCAGCACGTTCAGGTATTTTCACAGCAGTGGTCTTTGGGATGGCGCGTGCCTTCGGTGAAGCTCTTGCTATTCAGATGGTTGTCGGAAACTCAGCAGTTATCCCAACCTCGCTAACAACACCTGCTGCGACTTTGACTTCTGTTTTGACTATGGGTATCGGAAATACCGTCATGGGAACGGTTGATAATAACGTTCTCTGGTCACTGGCCTTAGTCTTGCTCTTGATGAGTTTGGCCTTTAACAGTGTGATTAAATTGATTACGAAAGAAAGAGGAAAGAAAAACTATGCACGCTAAGAAATTAGATAAACTTGCAACAGCTGTCCTCTATACCATCGCGGGTATCATCGTGACCATTTTGGCATCTTTGATTCTCTATATCTTGGTGAGAGGGTTACCGCACATCTCTTGGTCTTTCTTGACTGGAAAATCATCCTCTTATCAAGCAGGTGGGGGTATCGGGATTCAGCTCTACAATTCCTTCTTCCTTTTAGTCATTACCTTGGTTATTTCTGTTCCTTTATCCATGGGAGCAGGGATTTTCCTAGCTGAATATGCCAAAAAGGGTCCTGTGACCAATTTTATTCGTACCTGTATTGAGATTTTGTCTTCTCTACCATCAGTCGTTGTGGGTCTCTTTGGTTACTTGATTTTTGTAGTCCAGTTTGAGTATGGATTTTCAATCATTTCAGGTGCCTTGGCCTTGACGGTCTTTAACCTCCCTCAGATGACTCGAAATGTTGAGGACAGTTTAAAACACGTTCACCATACACAACGTGAGGCTGGCTTAGCTCTTGGAATTTCTCGTTGGGAGACAATTGTTCATGTTGTTATTCCGGAAGCCCTACCAGGTATCGTAACGGGTGTTGTCTTGGCCTCTGGCCGTATCTTTGGTGAGGCCGCCGCTCTTATCTATACGGCAGGACAGTCCGCTCCAGCCCTTGACTGGTCTAACTGGAATATCCTCAGTGTTACCAGCCCCATCTCAATCTTCCGTCAAGCAGAAACCTTGGCTGTCCATATTTGGAAGGTCAACAGTGAAGGAACCATTACTGATGCTACCATTGTATCTGCTGGTTCTGCCGCTGTGCTCCTCATCTTTATCTTGATTTTTA
>ERZ772945.2746-NODE-2746-length-10399-cov-11.607115_pt1 | contig 10399 bp, 6 predicted proteins | sample MGYA00511681_ERZ772945 | MGnify/ENA primary metagenome ERZ772945 (study PRJEB29015, sample SAMEA2737943) | human oral metagenome | biome: human oral; feature: human-associated habitat; material: dental | place: China | collected 2143 ... | reverse complement strand
TAGAGCGTCTGGTTTACACCCAGAAGGTCATCGGTTCGAGCCCGGTAGGGCCCACTCAGGCGGCGCGCCCACGGGGTGCGCCGCTTTGTTCCGCCTCATCCCCGCCGGATGGCGCCCGGCGGACGGGACTCTGTTCCATGCCCGCTTCTGATGGGGAGCTCCGCGCGCACCGGATCTCCACTTTCCGCACCGTATTTCTGCTGCCCGCACTGGATCTCCGCCGCCTCCCGGTAGTGTTGCCCTATGAGCACCACCGACCAGACAACGGGGGAGCGCGGCGCCAAGCCCCTGCTCTTCGATCAGATCAACGACGCGGAGGAGAACGCGGCGATGCGCGCGAAGGGCTGGCCGCCGGTCTACACGGCGTCCGCCGAGTCCCGGATCGTGCTGGTGGGCCAGGCGCCGGGCAGGATCGCCCAGCGGACCCGCAAGCCCTGGAACGACCCCAGTGGGCGTCTTCTGCGCCAGTGGCTCGGAGTCACGGACCAGCAGTTCTACGACCCGGCGTTGTTCGCCCTGATGCCCATGGACTTCTACTTCCCGGGCAAGGGCACCCACGGCGACCAGCCGCCCCGCAAGGACTTCGCGCCCACGTGGCACCCCAGGCTCCTGGCCCTCATGCCGCGGGTGCGCCTCACCATCCTGGTCGGCGCCTACGCGCAGCGCTACTACCTGGGGGCGGCTGCGGGGCGGACGCTGACGGAGACGGTGGCGAACGCCGCCGACGCGCCGGAGGGCTTCTTCCCGCTGGTCCACCCCTCGCCGCTCAATATCGCGTGGCGCAAACGCAACCCGTGGTTCGAGCAGGAGACCGTGCCCCTGCTCCGCGAGGCGGTGGCCGAGGCCTTGGAGGGCGCGGCGGAGCCCGGTGCGTTGGAGGGCGCGGGGCACGAATAGTCCGATTCGCCGTCGGAGCCGACGACCAGTGGCCAGGGCACAGGGGCACGCGGGGGGGGGACCGGATAGCCCGGTCCTCGGCCGTCTCCCGCTCCCCAGGCTCCCCGACTCCCGGGTTCCGCACACAAGGCCCGGATTTACGCAACACCGGTCGCCCGAGATCGTTGGAATCAAGCCGTTGTGTGCGCAGCATGTTGCGTAATTCGGGGTCCTTGTGTGCGATCAGTGACGTGGCGCCTGCGTGCGCTGCCCGTCGGCTGTCGGTCAGCCGTCCGCCGACCACCTCCCGCCGACCACCTCCCGCCGTCCGCCGACCGCTTCCTGCCGGGTCAGCCGCCCGCCGGTTCCGCCTCGGCGCTGTCTGGCTGTTTATCGGCGCCTTCCGACTCTGCGGCGGTTCCCTCCGACTCAGCCCCAGCAGCCGTCGGCCCCTCGGCGCCCGACGCCGCCACCAGCGCCTCGACGATCATGGCGACCGCCTCGTCGGCGGGCACGTGCTCCCAGATCCTCAGCACCGTCCACCCCTCCGCTTGGCACATGGACGTGGTGTCGAGGTCGCGCCGGGCGTTCCGCTTGAGTTTCGCCTCCCAGTAGTCGCGGTTGGTGAGGGGGACGCGCGAGTGCTCCGGGCAGGCGTGCCAGAAGCACCCGTCGACGAACACGGCGACCTTGAGGCGCGTGAACACGATGTCTGCGCGCCGCCGCTTGTTGGGCCACGGCGCGAAATCCACGCGGTACCGGTAGCCCCGGGCGTGCAGGAGGCGGCGGATCGCCAGCTCGGGAGCCGTGTCGCGGCGCGTGTTGGAGCGCATCGAGCGCGCCGTCGCCTCGCTGGACGCCCACGAGCCCCCGCCGTCGCCGCCGCTCATCCTTCCTCCGACGGGTTCAGGGCCTCCGCGTCCGCGTCCCGACCGGCCGCCCGGTAGGCGGCGACCAGGTTGGCGCGGGCGACCGGCGCGTAGGGGTGGTCGGGTCCCGAAGAGCGGAGCACCGCGTCGAGGCCCCTCTCCAGCAGGGGGATGGCGTCGGCGGGCCTGCCCGCCCGCAGGTAGGCGCCCGCGAGGCTGTTGCGGGTGCTCAGGGCAATGGGGTCGTCGGCGCCCAGGACCGAGTCGGCGGCGCAGTCGTTCTCCTCGAGGACGCGGATCGCCTCGTCGACCTGGCCGGCGTCCAGGCACGCGAGGCCCAGGAGCCCCCGCGCGGTGAGCGCATCGGGGTGGGCCGGGCCGCTCGTGCGGATACGCGCGTCGAGGTTCTCCCGCAGCAGAGGGACGGCGTCGGCGGGCCGACCCGCCTGCTGGTGGGCCGCCGCCAGGTTGTCGCGCGCCGTGAGCGTCATGGGGTCGTCGGGCCCGAGGACGCGCGCGAGGCCGACCAGGTTCTGCTCGAACAGGGCGGTCGCCTCGTCGAGGCGCCCCGCGTCCTGGTAGGCGCGCGCCAGGCCGTTGCGGGCGGTGAGCGTGCCCGGGTCGTCCGCGCCGAGCACCCGCAGGTGGGCCGCCAGGCTCGCCTCCGACACGGCGACGGCGTCGTCGAGGCGGCCCGCGTCGTGGTAGGCGCCCGCCAGGTTCGCCTGCGCGACGAGCGCCGACGGGTGGTCCGCTCCGAGGATGCGAGTGGAATCCCCGAGGTTGCGCTCCAGAAGCGGGATGGCGTCGTCGAGTCGGCCCGCGTCCTGGTAGGCGCGCGCCAGGTTGTTGCGGGCCGCCAGCGTGTCGGCGCTGTCGGCTCCGCGCAGGTCCGCGCACTCGCGGAGGTTCGCCTCGAACAGGGCGATGGCCCGGCCGAGGTCGCCTTGGGCCTGGTACTGGCGGGCCAGGGCGTTGCGCTCTGCGATGGGGTCGGAGTTATTCATTCTTCACTCGATTCGGGGGACGAGGAGGGGGCCGGGGACGCCGCCCGTCTGGCGGATTCGAGGTCGCGGCGGATGTTGGCGGTGAGGGGGTGGTCGGGGCCAAGGGCGTCTTCGGAGGTTTTGAGCGCCGCTTCGTACAGGGGGATCGCCTCGCCCAGGCGGCCTGCTTTCCGGTAGGCGTTGGCCAGATTGGCTTGGACGGTGAGTGTGCCGGGGTGCGCGTGCCCCAGTAGCGCGCGGTGCTGGGCGAGCGCGTCCTCCAGCAGGGCGGTGGCCTCGTTGAGCCTTCCGGCCTTCCGGTAGGCGGTGGCCAGGTTGGCCTGGCAGGTGAGGGTGTCGGGGTGCTCGGCGCCCAAGACCGCGCGGAGCCGGGTGAGGGCGTCTTCGAGCAATGGGATCGCCCGGTCGAACGCTCCTGCTTTCACGTGGGCGGCGGCGAGGCCGCCCTGGGACGTGAGGGTGCTGGGGTGGTCGGGCCCCAGGGTCTCGCGGCGTTGCGCGAGGATTCGCTCGTGCAGGGCGGTGGCCTCGTCCAGGCGGCCCGCCTCCAGGTAGGCGCCCGCCAGGATGCTTTGGGAGGTGAGCGTGTCCGGGTGCGCGGGTCCCAGGAGGGCGCGGTGCTGGGTGAGGGTGTCCTCCAGCAGGGCCGTGGCCTCGCCGAGCCTACCCGCATCCAGGTACGCGGTCGCGAGGAGTCCCTGGGAGGCGACCGTATCGGGGTCGGTGGGCCCAAGGGTCGCGCGGCGTTTGGCGAGGGTGCCCTCCAGGAGAGTAGTGGCCTCGTCGAGGCGCCCCGCGTCGAGGTACGCGGTCGCGAGGTTCGATTGCGTCGTGAGGGTATCGGGGTGCGCCTGGCCCAGCGCCTCGCGGCTCAGCGCGAGGGCGCCGCCGTACAGGGCGATCGCCTCATCGAGCGCGCCCGCCTCCTGGTACGCGGTGGCGAGGTTGCTCTGGGCGGTGAGCGTGTCGGGGTGGTCGGGCCCCAGGGTTTCCCGCCTGTGGGCGAGTTCTTCCTCGAACAGGGGGATCGCGAGGTCGTCCCTGCCCTCCTCCAAGTACCGGTGCGCGCGGGCGTTCCGCCGGGCAGCGGGGTCTGCGGCGTTCATTCCTCACTCGATTCGGGGGACGAGGCGGGGTGCGGGTTTACTTCGCGTTCGACGGCTTCAAGGTTCTTACGGACTTGGATGGTGAGAGGATGATCGGAACTCAGGCAGCGTTCGCATGCCTTAAGTGTGTCCTTGAACAGTGCAAGGGCTTCGTCGAGGCGGCCCGCCTCCCGATAGGCGTATGCGAGGTTGTTGCGTGAGACGAGCGTTTGGGAGTGGTTCGGGCCCAGGGTCTCAAGGCGTTGGGCCAGATTCTCCTCGAACAAGGTGATCGCCTCGCTGACGCAGCCCACCGCGTGGTATGCGTGCGCGAGATTGTTGTGTGCGACAAGCGTTTGGGGGTGGTCGGCATCCAAAACCCGCACGCAGTTGGTGAGAACCTCCTCGAACAGGGGGATCGCGTCGTTGAGTCGTCCTGCCTGTTGGTAGGCGCCTGCGAGGTTGTTGCGGGAGGAGAGCGTGTGGGGGTGGTCGGGGCCTAGAACCCGCACACGGTCGGTCAGTACACCCTCGAACACCAGGATCGCATCGTTGAGTCGCCCCGTTCCCTGATAGGTGTATGCGAGGTTGTTGCGGGAGGAAAGAGTGTCGGGGTGATTGGGGCCCAAAACTCGCACGCAGTCAGCTAGAACCTCCTCGAACACCAGGATTGCATCGTTAAGGCGGCCCGCCGACTCGTAGGCGCCTGCGAGGTTGTTGCGGGAGGAGAGCGTGTCGGGGTGGTCGGGGCCCAGGATCCGCACACGGTCGGCCAGCACTCCCTCGAACAGGGGGATCGCATCGCCGATGCGGCCCGCCAATTCGTACGCGCCCGCAAGATTGTTGCGGGAGGAGAGCGTGTCGGGGTGGCCGGGGCCCAGGATCCGCACACAGTCAGCCAGAACCTTCTCGTATAGGAGGATTGCCTTGTTGAGACGGCCCGCCCGTTGGTAGGTGTATGCGAGATTGCTGCGGGAGGAAAGGGTGTGAGAGTGTTCGGGGCCTAAAACCCGCACACGGTCGGCCACTACCTTTTTGTAGAGGGAGATCGCTTTGCTGAGACGACCCGCTCTTTGGTAGGCGAGTGCAAGGTTGTTACAGGAGGCGAGCGTGTGGGGGTGGTTGGGGCCAAGGACCCGCGCGCGGTCGACCAGCACCTTTTGCAACACAGGGATCGCCTTGTCGAGGCGACCCGCGGATTCGTAGGCGCCCGCTAGACCGCCCCAGGAAGTGAGTGTGTCGGGATGGTCGGCGCCCACGGCGCTTTCAACGGCACTCACCGCGTTACGCAGCGTGAGAGCCTCTGACGGGAGGCCGAGGTCGTTCGCGTGTCTGAAAGCGTGATGAAGGCGAACCCGGGCCTGTTCGTGTTCGAACAAGGGACGGGAATAGTCCTGGGCGGCGACGGCGCGGAGCTGGTCGATGAGATCACGGGTCTCCCGACGGCGCCGGGCCGTGTCCTTGCGCGGCAGGCTGTCAATATCCGCCCGGTCGAGCACGTCCGCAGCCGCGTCGAACGCCTCAGGACACTTCTTCGGGATCCAGTTCTCGCGCAATACCTGCGCCTGGAGACGGTGCAGCATGGTCACGCCCCCGTCGGCGGACTGCTGAACCACCGACGCTTTGGTGAGCGCCGTCAGTGCGAGATGTGCGTCCTCAGCGGCACTATGCGCATCCGCGTCTTCAACCGCCGCATCCGCACCTGTGTCCTCGTTCGACTCAGCCGCGTCCGTGTCCTCTTTCATCAGGGGGTCGATCCACCGTGTGGGCACGCCTGATTCGGCGAGCACGGCGAGCGCCCCGACCTGGAGGCGGGCAACCTCACCCAATCCGTCGTCAATGCGGTCGAGGGCGGAGTCCACGGCCATGCGCAGCGCCGAGGACACGTCACGAGTGTAGGAGTCCCCCGGAACGGGGTGGATCGTTTGCTTGCTTGAGTACTCCAGGTACCGCTTGAGCGTCCACTCCTGTTCGGACGCCGTCGCCGCCGCCTGCGCAACCGCCAACGGCAAGTCCCCCAGGCGCCCCGCCACAGCGTCCGCGGCCTCCGCGTCCTGAGAACCCACAACCTCCAAAAGGTAGGCGACGGACTCTTCACGGGGGAACACGCCCACAGCTACGTTCTTCCACCTCTGGGCCCTCCACCCGCGCCCGCTCCGGGTTGTTGCCACCACCCGCAAACCAACGCCGCGCGGAACCACACCCACCAGATCCTCAATCCTCTCCACATTGTCGAACACCACCAACCGGTCACCCGCCTCAGCCGACTGCAAGTGGTCGAGGCACCGCCGAACCGCCTGGTCCTGTGTGGGGTTGTCACCCATATCGACGCCCAACCGGCGGGCGAGCTCCACCACATCACTCCTGACGGAGTCCTTCGACGAGGCGTTGAGCCACGCCACAAGACCCCACCCCCCAGCCCCGCACTCCCGCGCCAGGCATGAGGCCAACTGGGACTTCCCGCACCCCGCCATCCCCACAAGGACTGTGCGTTCTTGTGCCCCGTCGATCACGAGACTCCGCAACCGCTGCTGCTCCCCGCGCTCGACGAAACCCGCAGCCACATCAGGACGAGCCCCGTACACCACCCGATCCGGCCGTGGAAGACCACCGTTGGTCGCATTTTGGTTTTCCTTGACTATTTCCAAGCTCTCAAGGATTAGCGCATCGTTCTCGAGCCCTTTGCTCACGCCCACCCGGACCTCGTCCACACCCTCCTTAAGAAGATCGAGCGCGCCCATGACGTACTTGAGCGCCTCGATCCGGAACCTCGGCGACCACGGCGCCAACCTCACGTACTCGGCCGCCACAGCACCGACAAGCTCATCGAAATACTGCTCAGACCACTCGAAAAGCTCCGCGCGGATCGGCTCACCGAGGCCCTGGAGCAGGCCAGCGAACCCATTGGGGAAGCGCACGGCCTCAAGAATCAGAGAATCATCGGCCCCAACCCGGTCAACAAGCCTCCCAACCCCAACGGCAACGCCATCCAGGCGCTCAGCGTCAACACCCCGCTCACGGCACTCCTGGTACATGCCGCGCACCCGACCTGCCAAGGTCTTCTCGATCCGCTTGGCAACAGCACCATTCCTATCGTTGGTCCGGCACCTCAACCGGGCCAACAACCCCAGCCCCTCCTGCGCATCACCGACAAGACCCGCAGCCGTGTCCTGGCCCGACGCATGCAGAAGCAACTTCACCACCGACGCGCCAAGGCCAGCCACCGACACGAGCACAGGATCCATACCCGCATCCTACACGTGACCCACCACACACGGAAGGGAACGGTGCGGAAACCTGAGTCAGCGCGAGGACAGCCTCGTGAGTGGGTCGGAACCAGCCGAACAGCGCATCCGGGACCTGCCCACGCGCCCGGCCCCCGCCAGAGGGAGTCCACGTTGACGGCGGGCTCGGAGCGACCTGCCCACGCCCCCGGCCCCCGCCTCGTGGACCACGTAAGAACCCCTGGCAGGACGGGAACCGATTCCCGTTGCGAATGCGTTCAGCGCCTCGCCGTCTGCGTCGCCGCCCACGGCCCGGCGCCAGCCCCGCCCCCCAGCTACTCCTGTGCCTCGATGATCTCCTCGACCACGTCCTCGCCCGCGACGAGTTTGCCGGAGGCGCCCACGCCCAGCTGGCCCATGGCCAGGCGGCCCACCATCTGCTGGTTCGTGGTGGTGCGCTGGGAGCGCGCGCCGGACACGAAGCTGAAGAACCAGTGGACCAGGGTGCCCACCTGCGATTTGAAGCCGACGATGTACAGCAGGTGCAGGAAGCACCACGCCGCCCACGCCGTGAAGCCCGTGAGGTGCAGCCGCCCCATCTTCACGACGGCCTTGAAGCGGGCGATGGTCGCCATGGAGCCCTTGTCGAAGTAGCTGAACTCCGTGCGCTTGGGGGCGCGGCCGCGCAGGCGGGCCTTCACAGTGTCGGCGGCGAAGCGCGCCGACTGGATGGCGCCCTGGGCGACGCCGGGCACGCCCGGCACGCTCATCATGTCGCCGAGCACGAAGATCTCCGGGTGGCCGGGCAGCGTGAGGTCCTTGCCGACGACGACCCGCCCGGAGCGGTCCACCTCGGCGCCCGTGGCGTCGGCCAGCAGCTTCCCGAGCTCGCTGGCCTGCACGCCTGCCGCCCACACCTTGCACTGGGAGGCGATGGTCTCGGCCGTGCCGTCCTTTTGCTTGAGGGTGACGCCGTCGGCGTCGACGCCGGTGACGAAGGCGTTCATGCGCAGCTCGACGCCCAGTTTCTCCAGGGACTTGCGGGCCTTGGCGCCCAGTTTCTCGCCGAAGGGCGGCAGCGGCGCCGACGCCCCGTCCACTAGGACGACCCGCGCTTTGGTCGGATCGATGTTGCGGAACTCGCCTTTGAGGGTCTTGGAGGCGAGCTCGCGGATCTGTCCGGCCATCTCCACGCCCGTGGGGCCTGCCCCCACGACCACGAAGGTGAGGAGGCGCTCGACGACGGCGGGGTCGGTGGCCTGCTCGGCCTGCTCGAAGGCCCCGAAGATGCGGGCCCTCAGCTCCAGGGCGTCGTCGATGGTCTTCATGCCGGGCGCGAACACCGCGAAGTGGTCGTTGCCGAAGTAGGACTGCCCGGCGCCCGCGGCCACGATCAGCGTGTCGTAGGGCGTCTCGAAGCGGTCGTTGTGGTTGCGCCACTTGACGACGCGCGCCTCGACGTCGATGCCGTCGACCAGGGCCTGCATGACGGTCGCGTTCTTCTGGCGCTTGAGGATCTCCCGGGTCGTCGGCGCGATGTCCCCCTCGGAGAGGATGCCCGTGGCGACCTGGTACAGCAGCGGCTGGAACAGGTGGTGGGAGGTCCGCGCCAGGATCGTGATGTCGGCGTCGGCCCGCTTCAGGCGGCGCGCGGCGGTGAGTCCTGCGAAACCCGACCCGATGATGACGATCCTGTGGCGGGACATAGCTCATTCTCCTTCGTTAGGCCATCCTAAATTCTACTGAAACCATGCGTCCCCGAATTGTGAGCTCCCCCTCAGTGCGGGCAGGGGTGGTCCAGTGCCCCCGATGTATCGCAGCGCCTGCCGCCCCAGGTGGTCAGAGCTCCCACGGAGACAGGGCTCCGCGATTCCCAGTGTTCCAAAATGCGTCTGAGTCTGGCCGGAATCCGCGAAATCTGCCCAAAACCGTCGAACTGAGACGCATTTTGGAACACTCCGCTCCGGTGCCACCAGAACGCGGCGAAGCCCAGACGCATTTTGGACCAGTTCGCCGTGCTGACGCGCGTTCCCGACCCGAACTGCGGCATCCGAGGCGGAACGCGCGGCGGCGCAGCCCCTCCGGCCCCGCCTCACTCCCCGGACAGCAGGAGCTCCCGCGCCGCGGCGGGGCTCGGCTTGCCCGTCGCCGTCAACGGCAGGGCGTCCACGGGGCGCACGCGGCGCACCCGCTCCCACGGCGCCAGCGCGCCCCCGAGCGCGGCGGCCAACGAGGCGGGGGACAGGGAGGCGGCGTCTGCGCCGGGGGAGGGGACCAGGACGGCCCCCACGACCTCGCCCCACGTCTCGTCGGGCACGCCCACCACCAGGGCCTCGCGCACCTCCTCCAACTCCATGAGGGCGGCCTCCACGCGCGGGGGAGCCACCAGTTCGCCGCCCGTGTTGATCATGCGGTGCGCCCTCCCCACCAGGTGGACCCAGCCGTCGGCGTCCACGAAACCGAGATCCCCGGTGCTGAGCCACTCCTGACCCGTCACCATGCCCGGGCCCCGCACTTCGATCGTGCCCAGCGCCCCCGGCCCCGCCGCCGCGCCGTGTGCGCCCACGATCCGCAGGTCCACGTAGGGGAAGGGCCTCCCAATGGATCCGGCGGGCGCGTGGGAGTCCGGGGCCGCCATCGCGCCCGCGCCCCCGGTCTCCGTCATCCCCCACACGTGGATGGGGGCGAGTCCGGCCCGGCGCATCCTCTCGGCCAGCGCGGGCGTCAGCGCGTCCCCGCCCACTAGCGGCCGCACCCAACTGGACAGGTCGGCGCCCACGGACTCGTTGGCCTCCAGGAGCGCCCGCGCCATCGTGGGCACCACGAACATCATGGCGATCCGGTGGCGCTGCACGCACTCCAGGGTGCGGACCGGGTCGAAGGACGGGCCGACGACCACCAGGGTCCCCCCGTGGCTGAAAGTGTCCAGCGTGGTCCCGTTGAAGCCGCCGATGTGGCTCAGCGGCGCGCACACGCCCACCACGTGCGAGCCCGGCGAGTACTCGAAGCCGTCGCGGAAGCAGGCCGACGCCCACCACAGCGCCGCGTGCGACAAGCGCACAGGGCGGGGCAGACCGGTCGAACCGGAGGTGAAGACCACCGCCGCCTCCTCCTGCGCGCACGGCAGCGGCGGGCCAGCGGGCGCCGGGGCGAGGCGCGACCACTCCTCGATGTCGGACACCGCCACCACGGGCACGCCGGCGCCGCCCGCAAGGGCCGCGGCCCCCGCCTCGTCGACGACCACCAGGTCCACTGCCGCTGCCTCCAGCATCTCCCGCAGGCGCGGGGCGGGGGCGCGCGGCGACATGGGCACCGTGGCCGCGTGGATCCACGAGGCG
>ERZ772945.2743-NODE-2743-length-10406-cov-4.127137_pt1 | contig 10406 bp, 13 predicted proteins | sample MGYA00511681_ERZ772945 | MGnify/ENA primary metagenome ERZ772945 (study PRJEB29015, sample SAMEA2737943) | human oral metagenome | biome: human oral; feature: human-associated habitat; material: dental | place: China | collected 2143 ... | reverse complement strand
AAAATACCATATATTTCTGGATTAAAGGTTGCTAATATTTTAAAAGAAGAAGGTTTTAAAGGTTGTGTTATCATATTGACTGCATATAATATTGCAGAATATATACAGGAAGCATCTAATACAATAGTTATGGGCTATATTTTAAAGCCTATTGATGAGGCAATTTTTCTTGAAAGATTAAATTTAATTTATAAAAACTACAAATTATATGATGATTTAAGAATAGAAGTTGAAGATACTAAGAAAAAACTTGAAGAAAGAAAAGAGAAAACTTCCTCTCTGATCGTATTCGCGATTTCCAAGCCGAAGAGAACCTGAAAAAGAGCGCACGTCAAGAAAAAATAGAAAAGAAAATCTCAGATGTTGGAAGCAAATACACTTACCAAAGTCTGATGCAAAAATCCATCATGATTATGATTGGAAGTTTAGTCTTAGGTTATGCCCTTGATATTCTTCCGCTCTCACTTCTTTTTGTTGGAGCAGGATATAAGTTCCCTGAACTTATGCTTACTTTTGAAAAAGACAGAATGGATAAGGAGTTTGAAAAACAGCTTCCTGACAGCATCGAGCAGTTGCTTGCAATTATCCGTTCAGGACTTACGCCGCTTCAGGGCTATCAGGTGCTTTCAGAAGAGGCATCCTTCCCAACGAATCATGAGTTTGCGCGGATTCACAATGACATCCAAACAGGCGCAAGCCAGGAGAAAGCGCTCACAGATTTCTATGAGCGGCATCCAATCAACGATATTAAGCTCTTTATGACAGGTATGATTATTGCCGCAGAAGCAACACCACAGGTTGCTATTAACACGCTGATTACGATTTCTGATACGATTCGCAACCGCGCATCGCAGAAAAAGAGTGCAAAGTCGGCCATTATGCAAGGCAAATATGCAGCAATCATCCTCTCATTAGCGCCAGTTGTAGCGCTTGCGGTTATGCTCACATTTATGCCAAACTACATTGGACCATTCATTGACTCGTTCATGGGTAAGATTTTAATTGTCGTTGCTCTTATCCTTGATGGTGTCGGCTACATGATTGCATCCAAGATCACTGCATCCTCTAGTATCGTTAAATACTAAATTAGAAAGGGGTATCACCAGTGGATATTTATTCGCTCAACTTATTGATTATCGCTGCGTTTGCTGTTGGCGTATTTCTGATATGGGTAGCCTTTTATCCGACCAACCTGAACTTCCTCATGGAACGTATTGATACAGGTTCAGGATATATAGCAGAAAACGTGATAGGAGATACGAGATATGCGCTTTTAAAAGCGCTTCTCCCTCTTTCACAAAAACTATCCGCAAAGAACGCCAATAAAGTAAAAAAAGAAGTTCTTGCAAATTTGGACAAGAAACTAACGCTTGCAGGCGATCCGCTCAACATTAAACCGATTGAGCTTTACAATATGCGCTTTGTTGGTTGCATTGTGTTCGCAGTTATTGGAGCAATCTTCGGTATTGTTCTTGACTGGGGACCAATGCTCGCTCCTGTTGCAGGTGTGATTGGCTTTGTCCTTCCGATACAAACAATCAACGGAATCATCAAATCACGTGCGCAACAGTGTGATGGTCAGATGCCTGACATCCTTGATTTGATTGCTGTTTGTATGCAGTCCGGTATGACGCTTCCGAAATCAATGGAGATTGTCTGTGATAAAAACAAAGGTGTCGTTGTTGATGAGCTTAAAATTGTGCTTTCTGACACCAACAGAGGAGCAAGCTTAACGCAAGCGTTTGTCTCAATGGGAAACAGGCTGCAAAGCAAGCGCTTGAAAAAGATGATTCAATCTGTTAAACTTTCAGAGCGACTTGGCACACCAATCGCAAATCAGCTTAAAATTCTCTCTGAAACAATTCGTCAAGACACGTTTGAGCAGGTTAAGCAAGCAGCCGCAAAAGCAGCTACATTTGTTCTATTCCCAGTATTGTTCTTCATTCTCCCAGCACTTGCAATTATCGTTGCGGGACCTGTTGCAATCGGAATTATGAACCAGTAAACAACGAGCAATAAACACTACAAAAACAAATTCCTCCCCTTGCTGTCCAATAACAAGAGGAGGAATATTAAGTTGCTAAAAAAAGGAAAGTTAAATTAAGCTACCATTTGATTCTAGTTTGCTTTGTTTAATTCCTTTTGATAGAATAAATTCAGATCGTAGAACGACGCACGCCGGAAAGGAATGTGCGGGCAGTAAACAAGGAGGAATATTTAATGTTTCAATCATTGGCTATTCGCACAGCCTCCAAGCTGGCATGTGCAAAGACAAGCGTAATGTCACTTGCAAAGAAAGCAGATGGACATATTGCAAGCGACAAGAAAGCTCAGGGTATTCTTGAGTATGGCCTTCTCTTCGTTGTTGTTGGCCTTGCGCTTATCCTGGGACTGAGAAAGTTGAAAGACTCGCTGAATGCTAAACTTGGCGAAGCAACAAATTCAATTAACAACACTAAAGTAGGGGGCATTAACTAGTAACTAATCTTAATTTGACTTGTTGCCTTAAGAAAAATAAAACAGGTATCAATTCACGATACCTGTTTTATTTTTTTCTTTTTCAAAACATCCGATTTTGATTTCGATACATTTCCTCTTGGTAGTTCGTCAGCATATTTTGGTTGCCTGTGCGCATGATTTCTTCGCGACGTTTTACAACATCCTCGTTGTCATGTGCAATCGACCAGCGTTGTGCTACTACGCGGAAGTATGCGAGCGGGAATCCAAAGGTTAGTATCAAGAACATCATTGGCAAGTAACCTGAGAGCGTACCACTTGCAGCGGCAGGGAGTGCAACACCAAGGGAACGACTCCATTCAGAAACAGGCGTTCCAATCACAAAACCAATCATGACTTTTATCAGAATCAAGATTAAGCAATATCCAAGGGAATAATTTTGAATCTTGTTTGCCATTTCCTCTCTGTCGCCTTTGAGCATTTTTACGGAAAGTGCTCCGACAATCCACATAAGAGTAATCATGTAGAGAACAACTTTTGTTGCAAAGAAGAAGCAAGCAAGCGTTGAAATGATAATCCCAAGATAAAGCGCCATCAGTTTGACGCGTTCTTGGCTTAATGTCGCCATGACTATATCATCAGCGAGTCCCCCAAATTGCTCAGGAGCAGGACCATATGGATAGTGCTCCATTGTGCGCCGCATTGGGCGCAGTGTTTCTCGTTCTAAGATTGCATTTTTTGCGTTGAACACATACATCATTGCGAACAGAAGCGCAACAAATGCGATGTTTGTGACAACGAAGTGAAGAAGAGAAATGAAAGCATTTTGGTGAATCACGTAGATTAAGTAAACAATGTCAGTTAGTGTGTCCATAGAGATTTGGCACTGTTTGTGCCATCACCTCCTTTCTGTTGCTATCTCCTATTGTTGTTAAATCATATCACAAATTGACACTGGTATGACAAATGTGACATCAAACTCAACTTATGTGGTTTGGATGAAATATCCAAAACCTCCCAAGTTCTGTTGCCAGTTTTTCTTGGGTAGAGTACGACAATTTCCGTACCCCGCTGCTTCGTTAAAAGTTTTTGTCGAATCGCCAATGAAACCTTGCGGTTGCTTGGCTTTTTTATTTTTTTCGGAGTTTTCGTGTGTTTCTTTTTTAATTGATTGAGTTTATTTTCCTTTTGATTTCGCTTATTTCGTTTCGCAATATTGATTGAAGCCAAGAGATCGCGATCGATGACATTACCATTGGAAAAACGGATGTTTCGTCCAGATTTTCGACCAAGTTCACCAGTGATGGGATGCGCGGAACTCGTATATTTGGCATAAATCTTGATAGCTTTGATTCCTTCGAGTTCCGCAAACTCGTCAATAAAATCCTGCACTTCCGAATGATTCCATCGTCCTCCCTTGGATTCGAGCCACGAGAGATTTTCGACATGAATTTCCTTGCAATCATTTTCCTTGGCGATAAAAACAATCTCCGAAGCAATCAACTTCGCGATATATCTCTTCGTATTGGAGATGTTTTCCCTGAGTTCCAAGATTTGATCCACCCGATTTTGTCGGATTTCTTCCAAATGGGAATTAAAAAGGTTGATATCTCCGTTGATTAAATCATCCAAGGTTTTGTTTTTCTCCAACAGATGTCTCAAATCTTTGAGTTTTCGTTTCAATTTTTCATCAATCCGATGGGATAGCCTACTGTTGATGATTTCGTCGGAGTAATTCCCGTCAGAATAAAGAACAACCGACGAGAACAATTTCTTCTTTCCAAGATCCACACCTAGGATGTTTTTGCCTTTGATGGTTGGCATGTCTACTTGGTAGGAACAATGTCCAACATAGCGACCATCGCTCTTTCTCTTGATAAACCGAGGTTTTGCGATTCTTCCCGTCAAGTTTTTTCTCACGGAAAGAGGAATTACGACTTCGTAGGTCAGATATTTCCCACTCTCGTAGTTAAAACCGAAGATATTGTCCGCAATCCTTTGACAATTCTGCTCCGCAGAGATGGAATAATCCATCACAAATGTTGCTTTCTTCGCTATTGTTGGCGGCTCATCGCTTCGCTTGAGGTTGCGAAGAAAGCCAACCGTCGGATAAATTCCACGTTCGTTAAGCGATTCAAAGAGATCTTGATTTATCTTATTCCCGTTGTTTTTTAAAGCGTTGAAACAAGCAATAGCGTCATCTTTGGATTTAACAATCCTCAGCAGGTTGTCGCATAACATATAGAAATACCACACAGGATTGGGAATTTCGCCTTTCCATGAGGTTAATTCTTCTTTGCCTACGATATCTCGGATATCCCTCCACAGATTTCCTCTGTGTTTGGAGAAATCTAACGCAAGAAGTTCGGAGCGAAACACGGGATCGGAAAGGAATTGGTTGAGTTTCTTTTGAACAAAATCATAAATCGGAATGAGTTCGGACGGCATGGAAATCAGGAATGTACGATATTTACCTTTCTTTGCCATCCTCAATCAACTCCTTGATAATCTTCTTTGTCCTTGCTTTAGGATTACTTGTATAAAGTTTCGCACAGAAAGACGTAATAATTGATACGAAATCGTTCACGATATCTTCGTTTTTGTTCTCGGTTTTATTGATGACTTCGATTTTTTGTTTTCGACCGTTCAAAATTCGTTGGATGTATTCAAACCCAAATCGTGTTAACCGATCTTTATGTTCGACAAGAAGGATATCGTAATCGGACCGATCGAGAATTTTGTTTAATTTCCTCCGATTTTCGTTGAGACCACTAGCAATTTCTTTTTCTTCTCCAACGATTTACCAACCCTTCGCAGAGGCATAAGATCGCATTCGTTCCATCTGACCGTCCAACGATTTCTTATTGATTGAACTTGAGATCCTTGCATAGAGGAAAACTTTATCGTAATTACGATCATATTCCTCTTTATAAAATGGGTTTTCGAGATAAATTGTTCCTGTCTTTTTATCTTGGAATCCTTTAATTTTTCCTTCTTGGAAATGTCTCACGACGGTTCGATAGTTTAAGCTATACATTTTCCCATACTCAGATGGTTTAATGTATTTCTTTTCTATAGAAAATCTCCTTTCACATCAATTGATTATACAGGAGATTTGTCATAAAAAACAACCATATTTTACAAAAGTACACGTTTGTCGTATCTATTGGCAATTATACAAAAAAAAGACATGACCTTCGCCATGCCCTTTTCTTATTTAACCAATCTTAAATATTTAGGAATCCGCTTTTTCTTTTTACACACAACATTGCTGTCTTTGCTGACATAAATCGGCTCAATTCCCAAATCAGTAATCGCCTTTTCGACAATCTCGCCGCCAGTAGCATCATTTGTGCGGATCATCATATCAATTAAGAAACGTCTAATCTCACTATTTCCGTATTCCATTAGAATAATGTGTGCACAGTCAGCCATTAAATCGTTTTGTTCAAACGTGCTTATAAATTTCATAGTATATTTGTAATCAATGACTTCTTCATATTTATCGTAAAACTTATCGGGCGGGAAATAGTTCAATAATTGCCTTGGCGTCATAAATTCGAATAAGCGCAAAACCTGCGAATAAGTAGCCAAAGTCATGCTCTTATTATACTCCTTCGACCGTGAAGCCGCATTGAGCCATTTTACTAGAAATAGCGCAGATTGACATACATAATCATCTACGCTGATTTTCTGTGTTTTTAGTTTGTCGCCTAATCGCGCCAATACGCGATCATAAAGCTCAACCAAAAAGTCCTGATTGTGCAAATCGTGCTTTGGTGCTTTTTGGATGCTTTTGAGTAGCTTAAATGGATTCTTTCTTTGCGCTCTTTCAGTCATCGTCTTCTCTATCCTCTATTTTCTCCCAGTTGTTAACTTGTGCCATCTTTTCGAGTTTCAATTCTGCGGCCGCAATGGAGAAAAACGGAAACTCGCAAACAGTTAGATCTCCTTTAAGGGAATCCCTGCAAATTCCCCATTTTGAACGCCCGATATATGCAGTGTAGTAGACTGTCCCACTCTTTCTGTCTTGATATTGTTGTACGCTACTCATATCTTAGCCAACCTTTCTTGGATCGTTCAAACCCAACTCGCAAATAACCTCACGCGCCGCCTTGAAGCGAATGGTCAGGTAGAAGCCATAATATGCGCTCATGAGCAGAATCATGTAATCAATTAGCGCGCCATGCCCGTTGATGACAGTAAGCAGAAATACATCTGTCGCCTCAACTGCCGAAAGGTACGCATACGCCTTCTCGTTCTGAACTTGGTTCCAACCGTTCTCATAGATGCCCGTAAATGCACATGTGGTCTTGACGACCTCAAGCAGAAGCAACAAGCCGCCCATAATGTGCGTTACCATGCCATACGCAGGATTGCCAATGCACGAAATTGCGAACATAACCACGATGAGGATGAGGGGATAATACTTGAGCTGCCGTCTTTTGCTAATGTAAATCATTTTACGAAACCTCCTTTCTAAAACATAGACAAATGTCTATGTTACTTAAGCCAACCAAAGGAATTTGTCAGGGCGATCTAATCGTTGACATTTCTTTGGATTGACTCGTTTACAATGCTTTGTGGGAGATAGAAAATTTAATCCCTCTTTTTGTTTTCCATCCGAGGGATAAAGCGCTGTGACATACCCCTCGTGGTATTCTCCGTTTTTAAATGTGTAACAAACAACATCACGATGACGGAATCCCAAAACTTCTTCCACTTGCATTACCTTTCTTTGATGTCTCAGTGGTTTTATGTTCCAAGATTTTACGCCCACGGATTCTGGTTCAAGGTTGGTCAACACCCCACAGCTAAAGCTGGGGGCTTGTAAGTCATCCATCTAGTCCTAACGTCAAATGCTCCTAGATGGTGCAGGTTGCCCTACATACTATCGGTACAGATAGCCTATGCCTACATCGCCGGACGGTTGACAAACGCCCGCTTTTTGATTCCTTAGACATGTCCAAGGAAATATGTGTTAGCCAATCTTACGAATTCCAAACCGAGGATGGGTGTCGCCCGAGACGTACATTGTGCCAAGTGTGTAAATGTTCATCGCACCGACCCGATCATCGTTGGAACGGTAACCACAGCAGTCACAGATGTATTCGTGGGTTTCGTGTTTGCGGTTGGATTTATGGATTCGTCCGCATTTCGGACATCTTTGGGAAGTGTACTTCGCACTGACCTTCAAAACCTTGGAACCGTTTTCCAATGCTTTGTACGTTAGGAATTGCTCCAACTGGTAGAACGTCCATGACCGAAGTTCGTTTCGTCCCTCCTTGGTTCGTTTCAGGTTCTGTTCTTCGAAACTCACGCCTGTCAAATCCTCGATCACGAACAACGTGCCCTCACCGTATGTCTGAACGAGTGTCTTAGAAATCCGATGGTTCACATCCGACATCCAGCGGTTCTCTCGTCCCGACAACTTTTTGAGCTTACGTTTCGCTGATTTCGTTCCCTTGGCTTGTAATTGAGCGCGAACTTTGTTGAACTTCTTCCGTTTTTTCGCCATCTCTTTGCCTGAGAAGAACGTGGTTTTCCCTGTTTCGTCGTAGGCTGTGGCGATAAACCGCAACCCACGATCAATCCCGACAACATGTTTGGGTTGGGTTTCGTCTAGTTCGTTTGGAATTTCCTTGGTTGCAGGGATATGGAGATACCAATCCCCGTTGAGCTTGACCAGTTTCGCTGTTCCAAGTTTCCACGTTCCATCAAAGTAATCTTGAAAACAGGGAGGAAGATCGAAACCAACGAGCGCACGATTCTTCATTGTGTTGACGGATAGCTTTCCCGTTTGGAGAAAAGCATAATCCCGTCCATGATTCAGATCACACTGAGGGCGTGAGAAAACAAGCGGTTTCTGCAGCCAATCCAAGGTCTTCTGTGTGTATTCGACTGTTCCGTTTTCGTTTTTATACTTGTAAGGATTTTGGAACAGTTGGGTTTGCACCGTTTGATACCGAGCGGTCACTGTTTTAAACGTCGCTGTCGTGATTTGGGACTTTAACCTAAATTTTTCTCGGATGGTTGTGTATAGCACTTTTTGGATTTTGAACGAGTTTAATTCAAACTCATTATTAAACACATATTCCGAGATGAAATTGCACGCATCTTTATAAGCGTTGGTTAATTCTTGGAACGCAAGATCCTGTTCTTCCGTCACGTTGAGATGGAGTTTGATGGTTTTTGTAATTTCGGGCAATGGTTTCACCTCACTTTCCTTATAAAAATTATAACATAGGGTATATTGAACGTAAAGTAAAAATCAAGAAAGGAGATGAGCGCTCCTCCCCATGCCTAAAGGCAGGGGCTTCCGCACCCAATTACTTCGGTGAACATCATTGCGATGTTCCATCGTCGCAACAAAAACAACTTTGTTCTTAGTTTTGCATTTTTGAACAAGCGCCAACCCAACATGCTTCGCTCCGTCATCAATTCCCATACGAATCTCGTCATCGTTTGGACTGTCTATGACTTTCTTTAACTGGATTGTCAACGGACGCTTTGCAACAAGCGTTGCTTTCTTTTGACGGACGAGTCGCCAAGCGTTTTGGACGATGGTTGGGTCTAACTTCTTTCCTTCTGCGTCCAAGACGAACGAATACTCTTTTTGATTATTTAGCATTTCTGCTGCCTTCCTTTCGGAGAATTGTCCTTCTTGCCAATGTCCGTGAGAGTTCATGCGTTTCCCTGTGATCTAACCAGAGCGTTAGGTTAGTTTCTTGGTTGGCGCTCTTAGGGCTTGGGACTGAAAGCACATCCCAAGGTAAGTCTTGACCTTTTCCACGAACGTAGTTCATCATGCGAACCATTTTTCAACGACCGCACTCACTGAGGCTGGAAACCTCCTCTTTAAGTCTATCGTCAAAAGACTTCGCGCTCACCTTTGACGATGTTTAATCACAAATTACTACGAATTTGAGAACTTAAGAGAAAGTCCTTTCTTTTTACAAAACTTAATTTTTGCTTATTAAGGGGCGTTCAAGTGCGCCTTAAGCACGACCCACGAGCTGAAAACCATCACGCTGCAAATAGCGAGCGCCATTGTAGATGTTATTACTTTTTCTGATGTCGGAATCTGCTTATCCAACGCCATTTCGTAGCAAATGATGGCAGAACAGACAACGATGACAATTAAGGGAAATAGAACGCAAAATACAAACATTGTTTTAACCTCAGACTCTAGTTCATAGAAAGATTAGTGCAACAAATTCAAATATGCCGCATATTTGACATACTCCACACGGCTAAAGCCGTGGGATTCTAGGAAGGAAACGCCCACAGCACCCTCACGGGGGATTTACGGCGTGTACTTCCTGCTGGACGATGCCCCGCCCAAGTTTCGTTTGAACGTTACGAGGCGAGAAGTCTCAAGCCTTCGTTGTAGATGTTGATCGCAGCATTGCGATCCCTGTCGCTATGGAAAACTCCGCAGGAAGGACATGTCCATTTGCGAATCCAGAACTTTCCTCGCAGCGCTTTGTTCTGGAATCCGCAACAATGGCAAAGTTGGGAGGAAGGAAACCACTTATCAACGAAGACGATCTTCGTTCCAACCTTCTTTGCGACGTGTTGAAGGATTAGTAAAAACTGTCCGAAACCACGGTCACTAACTTTCTTCCCATGTCTTGTTCTGGCGTATTTGCTTTGGTCCAAAGTCTCCAAACAAATCACGCTGTACTTATTACATAGTTCGTAGGCGAGTTTGTAGTGGTAGTCTTTCCTCGCCCAACAGGATTTGCGATACTGGCGAGCCAAAGATAAACGCGCCCGCACACGATTGTTGGAACCAAATTCTTTCCGAGACAGCGCGTGCGACAGCTTTTGGAAGATTTTGAGATTCACACGGAAGAAGGAGGGCGCAAGGACATCGAATCGTGATTCCTGCCCAACGAGAAACGAATCCTTCTCGAAACTGTAGTCAAAGCCGACGATTTCACCCG
>ERZ772945.2742-NODE-2742-length-10407-cov-25.601719_pt1 | contig 10407 bp, 13 predicted proteins | sample MGYA00511681_ERZ772945 | MGnify/ENA primary metagenome ERZ772945 (study PRJEB29015, sample SAMEA2737943) | human oral metagenome | biome: human oral; feature: human-associated habitat; material: dental | place: China | collected 2143 ... | reverse complement strand
CTGGCAGTACTACCTTTGCATCTAAAAGTCGATAGATGACTACAAGCGGAGAAGAGAAGTGAGGTCGAAAACAGAGACAAAATAAAAATAGATAAAGAAAAAGTAAGTATAGTTTCCTGGATAAATGGTATATACATATTTACGAATAGATAAGAATACGTATATATTATATACGTATTACGTTCTATACATATAGTTATATATAAGAGAATAATCATAATTTCCAATTACAAAAAAAATCTGTTTATTATCAATACTGCTGCAACGCCCCATCCACTGAATGCTATTGTGTATGCAATCCATTTTACCATAGAAAAACTTTCCAATGCTTTAACATAGCTATTTTTGAATTTAATAGCATCACCAAAATTATTCTCAAAGGTTTCCGTGCAAGCATCAGACAATATCCTTTCTATCTTCCTACGACCTTTCTCGGTGATGATATGACTAAATTCGTCGTTCTTATACAAGCCGTTCTCGTGTGAGAAAACATTATTATAGAAAACGGTATCTCCATTGTATTTTTCTTGAACTCCAACTCTAATATCAATTCGAAAGACACCACGTTCTTGGTAATATTTTTCTGCCAGATCACGGATTTTCGTATCGTTCAACTCGGCTTTTTCTTGAAGTCTGTTATACTCATACTCACTTAATTGTACAATTCTATTTTCCATATCACTCATACTATTTATTTTCATCACTATTCAGTTCATCAAGATACTTGTCCAAATCCATATCAATATCTGAATTTCGTAAAGTGAATAATCGCAAGGGGCTTTGAGAGGTCGTAGCAACTAAACCACTCTTGCCAATACTCTAATGATAGCCCGTCGTTGTTGGCAAGTTTTACCCTATCAATGTACTTCCCATTTATATTAAAATACTTCAATGAGAGTACTCCGTCTTTGTCCTTATCAAAGGAAAGTTTCTGAATACCGACACCGTTCTCGGCTGTCAGCTGTGCAATTTCCACTTGCTTACTACGATAAGGCTTTCCACTCCATTGGCGTACAGATAAAACAGCATGCCCCTCTTGTATATCTTTGATGCGTTTCTCCCATAGTGGATAGTTAGCACGGATAGTGTGTAACTTAACAAAGAAACACGCTCTACCACAATTGTTGCAGTTAGAGATATTTTCACCCGATAAATCTTGTGGCACAGAACAATCGGGACAGCCTTGTCCTAAAAGAAACCTTTCCTTAAAGTATGTAGGATAAATTCTATTGCTGTGCGTTCTTGGAAACACCTCCGAAAGTATAAGTACATAAGTTTTTTTCTTTTTCATATTGATTTGGTTTAGTTAATCATTATAACTCTCCTCGAAATGAGGTCATCTTCCTGTTTCCTCTCGATACTCAACAGGCACCCACCATCGCGGAGTTTCAGTTCTCTTAATCTATCTTCAAAGCGTTCGTCATAATAACCTGAGATTTTGTTAGCCGAGAGGTTTGATGTTGAGATTGTGCAGAACTGCTCTTGACATCGATACATTATAATATCTGTAACAGCTGTAATAATATCTCCGTAGTTCATATTCTCACGTGGGTCTGTTCCAAGGTCATCAATACATAGGACTTCTACATTTCGCAAGAACTTGTAATCAGTAAACAGTAACAAAAATGAGGAAAGAAAATTATTTACATTTATTTCCTCTTAATATTCTGTTTCTTGCCCGATTTTAGCATATGTACTCCCATAAGGAAACAACGCTGGCGGAAAGCCATATCATCTTCATCATCTTTCTTTCCCCAGCCACTTTGTGGTGCAGAACCGCCCCCAGCACTCTGCGATATTTCAGTTGCCTTATCTAGATAACCTAAGAATAGTGCCGTAGCAACAAGCGCAACTTGGCTAGAGTTTTCCGCCATCTGTTCAAGCATAGAACCATTAGAGAAACCTTTTGTTGCTTCGTCAAAAGCAGCACGCTGTTCAGGTGGCAAAGACTCTCTGTAAGCATTTAGTTTCTCGCTTTGTTTTTGAGCTTCAATAGAAGCCATATTCCATCCCACTGCCTGCATATCTCGTAAAGTTTGCGCACTCAAATTAGGCATAGATGTACGCATTTCGTCCTTGATCTCTTTGTACCTCTCTTGTGTTACATCAGTCTGTCCCTTGATTAAATCGAGTTTCTTTTCTGCCTCTACAAGTTTTTCTTGTTTGTCAATTATTTTTATCTTCGTTTTTTCAAGATCATCAAGGATTCTTGCTCGTTCAATATCCGCCTGTTCCTTGGTAATTCTACCAGCTTTGACATCTTCCTCTAACTTTTCAATTTCATGTAATAAGTCAGACTTATGTCGCTCAAGATTAGCTATCATAGTAGTAAGACCTTTCAGTCTCGCCTCTCCATGTTTGATTTCTTTTTCTTGTTCAGATAGCCTAACTTTGTTTCTTGATATTTGTTTCTTCTGCTCTGCAACATCTTCTTTTAAGCTATCCACTTGCCCCTTCAGTTCCTCTCTTTTTAGTGCATAATATTCACCCATTGTTCTATGCTTACGCCCAGTTTCTGCAATACTGTCACCACGGTCAAGAGAGTACTTCTTATTAACTTCAGAAAGCTCATTATGAAGGTTCGTCATACGCTGACTAAATTCAAATTTACTCTTCCCGGCCATGACCACTTTCCAAGAGAATTTATTCTGCACTGTAATTGGTAAAATTGTGCAATGGATATGTGGATTTGTTTCATCAAGATGTACTATAAAAGCTGCAATGTTTTTCTCTCCAAACTTTCTACTCATAAAGTCGTACATATCGACTGCCCATTTTTCAATTTCAGGGCTGCGAGTTATATGCGAATTGTCAGCCCCTTTATCCAAATTTACCTGCTGATCACCAAAGGCAAGATGGTGCATCTGCTCTCTTGATCCACCAAGAATGAAATTAGCAATTGTTCTATACTTTGGGTCATCCAGTCCGACATTAGGATCAATGATGTTTCTTGCAGCCAAATTATCTTTTATTCGTTTTGGAATGGATAGTTTTTTATCAACAGGAGTAACCACTCCACCATTACGAACTTCAAAATTGAGGTGTTCACGAGTGGGGTCAAAAGCATACGAAAGTTTACGCTTATATGCTTCCTTTGAGAAGTTTCTTAGATGCTCATTACTTTGTGCTGTGGTGATGCCTTTAGATGCCATCAAATCCATTACTTGTTTTGCCATATTGCATTATTTTATAGTTTCAGGGGGGGTGGTCTCTGATAAACTTAGGGGTGGTCCCTATGGGGGTGGTCCCTTATATAAAAATTATCAAAGGGGTGGTCTCTCGTTTTTGCGAGTCAGGGACCACCCCCTAATCTTTGATATTTTGGGGGTGGTCTCTGGGGGTGGTCCCTGGCCTTGTAATTTGCTGAAATTGTGATATTTATTTATTTTAGAATGGGTGGTCCCTGGGGGTGGTCCCTGAAATGAAATTATCATAGGGTGGTCTCTCGTCTTATGGGGTCAGGGACCACCCCCTGTTTTTTACATTGTCAACCCTCGGAGAGCCTAATATAGACACGGCTTGCCGCACGTAGTCCCCCTCCTCGTGAGGGGTGTCTATACCCCCTCACGAGGATGAGGGGGGTATTAGGCTACCTCCCAATGTAAAAAGTTTAAAACTCTTTTCTATATCAGTTTGCTCTGCGCAAGCGCAAACGATATATTTTTTCGTCATTTCCATTTGGTCATTAAAATTGAGATGTCAAAGTTGGGATTTCGAGATGCGAAAAAATGATCGCGTCATTTTTCTACAGCATTTTCAGAACGTAAAACAATAATTTCATTCCGAACCCTGACCATCTTGCTTGTGACGACACTGAAAATTTCAAGTATGTTTTTCGACTCTAAAAACATAACGAATTTCATTACTGAAGGACGACTCCATCCCCAAGCCTTTGATAAACGCTCTATATTTACCGCCATAGCCTCTTTTTTACTTTTAGATGCAGAATAGTACTCTATGAGGTTTTGGAACGCTTGTAGGCGAGAAAAACGTCTTTTGTTTTTATATGAATAATCAACACTAAGAAATTCAAGAAGCTCAAAAGGGATTACAACATGATAGTTTTTGTTGATAGAAATACCATCTTCTATACCCTCTTTTTTATTACTATTCATAAGAACATTTTTATATAAAAATCATATGTAAAAATCTTGTACTATTTCTCCAACATTTTTATATAAAAATCTTGGAGAAAACCGTTCATGCAGCCACCCTGTTTTTCCTATTATAAATAGGGATAGGTTTCCGACCTTTCGGAGGTAAGCTACCATAGAAATTAGGATAGAATAAAGCTGCCATTGTAATAATGAGAAGTACCTCTGAAAAAAGCATGTATCGTCCTTCATCGAAGATAGAAAAGAAGATCATAATAGCTGATAAAACAAGTAAAGTTTTCTTACTATTATGTATTATTGTTAGTATCCAATTTGCCATTCTATATGAGAAGAAAATTAGTGTTAAGGCAAAAGATACAAGATATACGATTGGACGAGTTAGGAAGGGATAAAGGTAGTTACTAAATTTCCTTTGCATGAAAGGAGCAACCGTTTTCTTACCACTAATGCTAAGTTCATTCAGTCTGTCTTCTTTAACCATAGTCTTATAAGTTGCAGCCACTTCACTTGATGCAAAGTTATCTACACCCTGGAAGAGAAGTAGAGATAGCAGGAGTAATAATGTAAAAAATTTTCTTGGTTTTTCTCTACGCTTCATCTTATCATAGAAATTGATAAGATAAGTACCCACTCGCCAAATAGCCTTCTTCAGTTTCGACATTTGGGGTTGAACTGCCGTAAATGCATTACGGTATCTCTTTATACTTTCTCTCCTTGGTTTGATAAGAAAATGATACAGAAAAGGAATACTAGTCAACACGAAAAATAAGACTAGTTTTAATATTAGTATTACCATATTATATTAGTTAAAATGAGACAACATTTTGGCATAAGATTCTTGTTCAAGGATATTCTTCTGAAGCCTTGTCATACGATTACGTTCATTAAGAAGATGACAATACATCGTCTCTAAACTTTCAAAGATAAAAACTGTCATCGAATCAATGAGACCATATTGTGTGGAAGAGAAATAGAAGACCAACATTTCATCTTCTACAGGAGTTGAGTAGGCAACAACCTTATACACTTTACCATCCTCCTCTCTAGTTGCATAAAGAACATGAAGATGTAGTTTTTCTTCCATACTTGTTATGAAATTTTCTAACATATTTTGTTCTTTCAACTGAATGACAATCTCCGAAAAAGAAGAGTGCTGAATAACATTAATTTCTTGTTCTGAGAAATATTCAGGCAACTTCTTTATCATTTGTTGATATAGAAGAATGATAGAACGTTTCACTGTTCCTTCCTCCAACGAATTACTATTCAATACTTTTTCCATAGATTTTGTTGTTATAAAGTTGATGATATATATGACTTCAAGAAATAATCAGATAGCGTATTAACCAGTTTATCTTCTTGTTCTTTTGTCTTTTTTTGATTATCCAAACGAGTAAGAAGTGTAGGTAGCTCCTTTGAAATAATCATGAGTTCTTCCCTTTGCTTATCTGTAAGCGCAGCAGTAGAGTACTCGTCTATCGATACGTATGGTTGAATTAACATCCAGCGATAACTTACCCTCTGCTGCTGGTTGAGTTTCTTATTATTTAGAATATCCTCCCTGCATGCTATTGCATTTTGCATGATACGTCGATTAAAACGCATTGTTAAGTATAACATCGTTCTATCATTCACTTCATCGCTCTTTCTTCCAACAGAAGAATAGAGGCGTTCGAAGAGCCTAGAAGTCTTCTCTGTTAGTTGTTGCATATCATGAACTGGTACATTACTAAGATGTTCCATCAGTGAACGGAAGCACCTATCCTCTTGCTGGATAAAAACAAGCAGCTGTGCCTCCTGCGTAAATGGTTGCGTATTATTAAGCAGACTGTTATAAACCGACAGTATCTTTGGAAGTCCTTTAATAGTAGGCTCATCGTCTAGTTTGGCATAAAATTCTGAAGCCTTTTTATAAGTATCGGACTTTTTTATTTTATCACGATCTGAAGCTGTGTTAAGTTTCAGATACATTACATCCTGGAGTGAGCGTTGTTTTGAAAAGGCTAATCGTGTAAGCTCTGTTCTCATTGAATCAGAGACAACAAAATATGCCATAGCAATAGGACTCTTCAGATTAATGGTTGAGTCTCTAGAAAAAACGCTATAAGCTGAATCTTGAATTTCTTGCCATTGCGCTGTAAGGTCTGTTACCTTTTCAATATCAGCATCTTTGATAGCCTGAATTTCTGTCAGCTTGTTTTTACACGCCTCTACTGCTTCAGTAGAGTTTTTGAAAGATGGATGTGACGTACATGAATAGAAAAAACATGTCGTCAAAGCTAGAAAAATTGATATATAATTTGTCTTCATAAAAATATGTTTTTATTGCTGCGAAAGTACAAAGGAAGTTGCAAAAAAATATAGCAAAAAAAATAAATCTTTTATATTAACCTTTTCAAAAACTTCTGCAATATTCTTACATTGAAAAGTTAGTAATTAAAACGTTTAATAAGTTCCAAATATTAAATATTCAGAACTTATTAATAAAACAAAGTTGATATTCTTAACACGCTTCAAATGTTAATTTTTTCATTCATAAAATATTTTTCTTTATATTAATATTATCATTATAATCAGCTCTATTAAGGTATGCAACAAGTCCCCCTGCTACCAATAATGAAAGAAATGAAACAAGAAGAGAAACCTCTATTGCAGCAGCACATATTATGATTGCTATAAGAATAAGATGAGCAAGCACAACTTCCCTGTTTGAGAAACTCTCTTCCGTTAAAGAAGAGAAGAGCAAGTTCTTGGCTTTCCACCATTTTTTGATGACTTCAGTTACTGAAGTCTCCTTGCTTTTGTCAACAGATATAGTTTTCATTTGAATAAAATTAGTGTTCATAATCATTTAATTTATAAATTATATAATAGGTGTGATTTTTCAGTATGTACTGTTTTATGCGGCTTCAATGAGTTCCAGCAGTTCCTCTTCTGACTTTACTTCTCTTCCATTATAATAGAAATGAGTATCAAGTGAGCCGTTGATGTAACAGTCGAACTTTTCACGATTGCAATTTTTTGTGTCAACGAAGTAATATACAACTTTAAGCCAAAGTATCTCCATGAGACGGTTTCTCACATTAGAGGTACAGTCACCTGCAACCTCTATTGCTTCGTTTAAGTCTTCATTTGTCCAATCAAAACCAAAGTTCTTTTTGAACTCCTCTAATTTACTGTCCCAATTAGAAAATCCTAATGCTACTAAAATCATTTCGTTGTTTGACATATCTATTTGCTTTTTAATTATATCTAAGTAAGATATTAAACTGTATAATCGTGTGCATGACCACATAATCTCCACACGTTACCCTCTCTGAACATTTTTCTAAGAATGGTAGTTAGCTTGACCTTTCTACATTCATAGGAATTGTATATTCCAAGGAGTTCTCTTGCTGCTTCAATTTTTTTCATATCTTTGTTGTTTATGAAGTTAATATTAATTTCGGGCATCCTGATTCTCAACCTTAATAGGTTTTTGGATCTTCGACCCGAACTTTTTTTATTCCGGTGTAACCGTCATCTCGAACCTTTTATGTGCAAGGTAAGAGTACTGGCTAAAAGGAAAGTAAGGCAAATAATTGATCGATAAATTTTTCAGGAAACCGCAATCTATTTGATTTCGGAGGGTCTTGAAAAATTTATTGTCAATAAGGGACTGGTGTTTGCCGTGTTTCCTGGCAGTACTACCTTTGCATCTAAAAGTCGATAGATGACTACAAGCGGAGAAGAAAAGTGAGTGGGCGAGAACAGAGACAAAATGAAAACTTAGATAAAGGAAAAGTAAAGTAGAGAAAGTACCGAAGATAGCATAAGCGTATGTGTCTATAATCCAATTGCAATAGACGATTGAATTATAATAGTGATATTGTATAACCCTTAAAATATCAAAAACATAGGTATAAAAAGGGTCGTGTTAAAATAATTTAATCAAATTATTATAGATTTATCAGAAAATTTTTAGATATTGAAAAATATGTACAAACATTTAACTTCTCAACAACGATATACAATTCATACTTTGCTTGACAAAGGAGAAAGTAGAAAACAAATAGCAATGCTCATAGGTGTTGATACTTCCACTATTACACGTGAATATAATCGTAATAGTGGAAAACATAGATCATACAATTGGGAAACAGCACAGAAAAATGCAGAATTGAAAAAGAAACGCAAACCAGGGAATCATGCAAAATCAAAAGAAATAAAAGAAGAGGTTATACGCCTATTAGAAACAGAACAGTGGTCTCCAAAACAAATCAGTGCTGTTTTAAGAGAAAGAGGTATAATTATTTCTCACGAAACTATATACAGGATGATACGTAAAGATAAAAAAGAAGGTGGGAGTTTATACACTCACTGTAGGCATAAATTAAAGCACCGCTCACGCCCTGTAGGTGATTGTCGTTCAACTATTTCTGACAGAATAAGTATAAGTGAGCGTCCTGCTGAAGTTGATGGTGTTAGATTTGGAGACTTTGAAATGGATATTATTGTAGGTAAAGGAAACAAAGGTGCGATACTAACTCTTAAAGAACTTAGTACAGGCATGTTGTTCATGAGAAAGTTGCCGAAAGGAAAAGATGCTAAAGAAGTATCTAAAACAGTAGTAAGGTTATTGATGCCATATAAAAAATTCATTAAATCCATAACAACAGATAATGGATTGGAGTTTGCCAATCATAAGTACATAACAAAAAAGCTTGGAGTAACAGTTTACTTTACAGATCCGTATTCTTCGTGGCAAAAAGGAGCTATAGAAAACATAAATGGTCTGATACGCCAGTATATTCCAAAGTCGACATGTTTTGATGACATTACTCATCAATATGTTGCGAAAATTACTGACAAAATTAATCTTCGACCAAGAGAAAAATTAAATTTTTGTACTCCTTTTGAGTGTTTTTACGAAAAGATTTTATAACTTTGCGGTGTAGTGCATTTGCACGTTGAATCCGCCTGTTATATCATGAATAAGAACAGTTTAATTTTAAAAATCTATTATGAAAGCAAACAACTTGGACATTATACATCTTATCCTATTTGGTCTATAGGAATATAGAAAGGTTCTTTATTGGATATGTGATAGATCCTGAAAGTCTTCTTTATAAATGTTGGGCTGATGTCGGGATAAAAAACCGATCTATTGGTACGTTAGAAACTGGATTAAATAATTTTGATATTATGTCTGAATTTATCCAAGGGAGCGATATTTTTTCTGATTCTAAATGTCTTAATTGTAGATACCTACCAGTTTGTGATGGCGGATGTAATCTCTACCGAGTGAATTATAAAAGTAACAAGAAGCCTTATGATATTTGTCAGTATGATGATGAAGGTATGATAAACTTCTTGGAAGAGTATACTGTAAAAAAACAAATGTTATGAAAAAAAATATTGCATTAATTATCATTTACTTATTGGTATGTGTACAGTTACATGCTCAACTAATAAAAGGTAAGGTTGTTGACGAGCATAATGTTCCAATGCCATTAGTGAATGTTGCGTTATTGTCTGAGGGTGATTCTACTCTGATAAAGGGTGTGGTAACAGATAAAGATGGTGTTTTTAATATAGAAAGCCATAATCATAGTAACCTACTTAGATTCTCTTTCATTGGATACCAAAACTTTTATAAGACTTGTACAGAAACTGATGTTGGTGTTATTAAAATGAAAGAAATTAGCACAGAGTTGAGTGGGGTGACCGTGAAAGCGAAACGACCCACAATAAAGATGAGCTTAGATAAGGTTACTGTGGATATTTCAAACTCTTATTTGCAGCATTTGGGGAAGGTAACCGACATACTTAAAAGAATTCCTGGTCTTACTTCCAACCTCCAACTGTTAGAAGGGGGATCACCAACATTTGTACTCAATGGTAAGGTTACGACTGTACAAGAGCTTGCAGCCATACCATCTTCAGAGATAAAGAGAATTATCGTAGATTCCAGTCCAAGTGCAGAATATAGTGCAAGCAATAAGGGAGTAGTCTACATTACGACTAAAACTTTATTAAGTAATACTCTTTCCAGTGAACTATCTAATGCCTCTGTTTTTGCTCGACATTACATGGATATGGTGGACCTTACCATTAATGAGAGGTACAAGAAAGTTACTAATCTTTTAACTGTGGGATACTCTTATATCAAATCTACACAGATTGACAATACAACAGAAACAGTGTATCTCCCTCAACAGACCATCGAGAGTGCAAAAGAGAGACGTACACATAGTAACAATACTCCGTTAATTCTAATATAATCGCTTGAATATGAGAGGGTTAATTAACT
>ERZ772945.2740-NODE-2740-length-10412-cov-9.543787_pt1 | contig 10412 bp, 8 predicted proteins | sample MGYA00511681_ERZ772945 | MGnify/ENA primary metagenome ERZ772945 (study PRJEB29015, sample SAMEA2737943) | human oral metagenome | biome: human oral; feature: human-associated habitat; material: dental | place: China | collected 2143 ... | reverse complement strand
TTAACAGTCGGATGCTCTGCCGTTGAGCTACGCAGGATTGCGACAAGAGAAGATACTAGCAGAGCCGCCAAGCGGCTGGCAACTTGGAGGCACCTCGCCCCTTATGCTGCACATCACGTCGGCGGCTACGCTCCGGCCCCGTCCCAACAGGCACGCGCACGCCGCTACCTGGCGAGGCTTCCACGGACCTGCAAAGCGGCGGACCCGCGCGCCTCACTCGGCGCTGCGGGTCCGGCGGGCTCGCCACGCGCAGAGCGGCAACGTCCGCGTCATCGCCACTGCGGGTTGTCCGTGTCGACGCCTCGCGCGCGTGCAACGTGCTCGATCGCGGTCGCGAGCCACCGGGCGAACCCCTCCTGCTGGGAGTCGTAGTGGGAGCGGAAGCCCTCGTCGCGCAGGTAGGCCCGCGAGATCAGGTAGTGCTTCGCGGGGCTCACAGGGAAGTACTCGCTCAGCGCCTCCCTGTGTGCGTCGACCAGCTCGGCGGCCCGGTTGCTGTCGGTGGCAACACCACCGCGAATGGCCTCGATCATGTCCGATTCGATCTGCTGGATTCGTTCGACGTTGGCCTGCCACTCGTCTTTCCGCCACGAGGCGGTACGTCGGTGCCACTCCTTCCAGTCGTCGGTCTCGCCGTAGCATTCCTCGGCTCGAGCCTGGTGGGCCGCAAAGTCGGCGTCGTCCAGGATCTCCCCGATCTCTTCGACGGTGAGCGCGTTATCGTTCATTGCATCCTCCAAGAGTATGTCCAGTGCTTCAATCATCTTGTCCGTCTCTCGACGCTGAGCAATGAGGCTCTCCCGCTGCCGCTTCAGGTGCGAGACCCCCGACTCTCCGGAATCGAGGAGCGCCTTGATGTCCGTCAGCTTCATCCCCGTCGCTCGGTAGATGATGATCCTCTGGACGCGCGCGCAGTCCTCGACCGAGTAGAGCCGGTAGTTCGACCAGCTTCGCTCGGCGGGAGCCAGGAGGCCCTGCGCCTCCCAGTGATGCAGCGTTCGCACCGTCAGCGAGAATCGCTCGGCGACTTCGCCGACGGTGTAGAGAGTCTTGTCATCGCTCATGGAAATGATCCTGAAGCCTCACGTCGCGTCATGGTCAAACGGAAGAGTGCGTGTGCGGCACAGATGCATCGTGCCACAGATGCTCCTGTTGGTGCCCCACCCTCGCGTCGACACGCGCCCAATGCCGGTGCCTGCGCCCTCGTCACCGCACCGACGAGGTTCCAACCACGCCAGGGCGGCCACCCCTGCAGCAGCTGTGGGCCCCCACCCGTGGTCACGGTCTTCCAACGGGGATGCGGCGCGCAGCGCTCCGCCACGGTGGAGGCCTCCCGCCGGGCATGCAGCGGGCTGCAACGCACCACGGTCCCGATTTTTGGCGAGCGCGCAACCAACCTTGACGAGGCGGCGAAGCGCGCGATCCACACCTCAACGCCCCGCGAACACGCAACCAACGGCATGACGACAGCAAGGAGGCATGACACCAGTGAGAACGAGCCACCGTCTGGAGGCGCGTGCAAGAAGGCTCAACGCTTCAATCGGTGTGAAGGATGCCCGAAGGCTGAAGAGGCGACCGGTCGCCTCAGAGGATTCAACCCGATCGGGAAGAATCAACCCGATCAGAAGGGGTTGAATCCTCCCGATCAGGTGCACACCTCGCCCCCCCGCAAGAATATTCACGCATCCGACCGCCACGAAGCGGCTTGCGACACCGAGAACATCGGCGGGCCGGGACACGGACCAGCCCCACCGGGCGCCACCGCGTCGGGGAGGGCCACGAGGCCACGCTGCAGCGCCCAATGGCGGTGCCCGAAACAGGAGCGAGACCACAAGCAAACACACGGCCACACACGCGCAAACCCCGCCCCGCGGATGCGGGACGGGGCGTGCTCACCCGACGAGGGGTGAGAGTCTGACAGAATCAGACGGGGAAAGTCACTTGAGGGTGACCTTGCCGCCGGCCTCTTCGATCTCAGCCTTGGCCTTCTCGGCGTCTTCCTTCTTCGCGGCGGGGAAGATGGTGGAGGGCGCGGAGTCAACCAGGTCCTTGGCTTCCTTCAGGCCCAGGCCGGCCAGGTTCTTCACGACCTTGACGACCGCGATCTTCTTGTCGCCAGCGGACTCGAGGACGACCTCGAACTCGTCCTTCTCTTCGGCGGCGGGGGCGTCGGCGGCCGGGGCGGCAACGGCGACGGCTGCGGGGGCAGCGGCCTCAACGTCGAAGGTCTCCTCGAAGAGCTTCACGAAGTCGGAGAGCTCGATGAGGGTCATTTCCTTGAAAGCTGCGATGAGCTCGTCATTGGAGAGCTTAGCCATGAGTGGCATCCTTCCTGATTGGCCTGCACGAGTGCAGAATGTTGGGGTGTTTCACGCAGCCCGGATGGCGGCGTGGAACATGGCCTGTCTCGTCAGGCCGCTTCGCTCTGCTTCTCGCGCAGAGCATCGATGGTGCGCACTGCCTTGACGGGCAGAGCGTTGAATGCGAACGCCGCCTGACCAATCTTGGCCTTGAGGACGCCTGCGGCCTTGGCCAGCAGGACCTCGCGGGACTCGAGATCGGCAAGCTTCTTGACAGCCTCGACGCTCAGGGGAGCGCCGTCCATCGCGCCGGACTTCAGCACGAGGGCGGGGTTGTCCTTAGCAAAATCACGCAGCGCCTTGGCGGCCTCGACGGGCTCACCGGAGACGAAAGCGATGGCTGTGGGACCCTTGAGGTCCTCAGCCAAGAAGTCGAGACCGACCTCCTTGGCTGCCAGCCGCGCCAGCGTGTTCTTTGCCACGGCGTAGGTCGCGTTCTCGCCCAGGCCGCGACGCAGCTGCTTGAGCTGGCCAACGGTCAGGCCGCGGTACTCGGTCAGCAGGACAGCGTCGGCTGCGCGGAAACGCTCCACGAGCTCGGCAACTGCTGCCACCTTGTCGGACTTCGCCATGGTCCTCCTTCCAGATACGTGACCGTGGGCAAGAAAAAACCCAACACGCAGGATCGTGTCGGGCATACGCTCCGGTACCGCGCACGGCGGCTCACTCACCTGCGTTGGGTTTTCCTCCACTAGCGTGGACACCAACGGTCTTCGGCACGGATCAGCCTAACAGGGTGCGCAAGGGCACGCAAGCAACGGGGCGAGCATCACAGACGAGGCTCGGGCAAGAACACCGGCGCGCACTGGCGGTCCGGTCGTCGCACGAGGCCGATGTGTCTGTGCACTGATGCTGGGCTCAGGGCACTTCCTCGTACTGGCGACCGCTACCCCGAGTCTGCTCAGGGAACGCATGTGCCTCGTTGAGCTCTACCGCGACTGCACGAGACGCCAGCCGGCTGCGCGGGATCGGGCCTCCCAGAAGGCCCGGTACTGGCCGCCGGATTGCGCATAGAGCTCCTCGTGGGTGCCGATCTGGGCGACGCGCCCCGACTCGTCGAGGACCACGATCTGGTCGGCTGCGGTAATGGTGTCGAGCTTGTGCGCAATGACGATGAGGGTCGCGTCGCGCCGCAGGGCTGCCATGGCATCGGTGACGCGCGATTCATTCTCGGGGTCGAGGGCGCTCGTCGCCTCGTCGAAGAGAACGACGGGCGCAGCCTTCAGGAGCGCCCGGGCGACGGAGACCCTCTGGCGTTCGCCGCCGGACAGCGCCCGACCGGCCTCGCCGACGGGAGTGTTCCAGCCGAGCGGCAGACGGGCGACGATCTCGTCGACTCCGCTCAGGCGGGCTGCCTCTTCAATCGCCGCGCGACCGGCGTCGGGGCGACCGACCGCGACGTTGGCCTCGAGAGTGTCATCGAAGAGGTAGACGTCCTGAAAAACGAGGGAGAGCTGCGCCATCAGCTCCGCCGTGTCCCAGTCGCGCACGTCATGCCCGCCGAGACGCACGACACCACCGTCCACGTCGTAGAAACGCGCAACCAGGCGCGCGATCGTCGTCTTACCGCAGCCCGAGGGACCCACGATCGCCGTCATGGTCCCCGGTTCGACTCGGAAGGAGACCCCACGAAGCACAGGACGGTCAGCCTCGTAGGAGAAGTTCACCTCCTCGAAGGAAACGCCTCCACTCAACGCGGCGTCAACCTCCTCGCCCGTCACCCCGTGAGCGGGAACGGGCAGCTCGGGGGCGGAGAGGATCTCGTGGCTGAGGTCCAGGACGGGACGGCGCGTCTCGAAAGCCGAGGTGAGGATGCCGATGTCGACGAGGACCTGGGTGAAGCGTAGGAGCAGGCCGATGGCGACGACGGCCTCCACGGGGCCGACGCTCTTCCCGACCGCCAGGAGACCGATCGCGCATATCAACGAGACGACGACAACCTGCGCGGCCATGCCGTTGACAATCTGGCCGAGGGTTTCCCTGATGAGAGAGCGGCGGGCAGCTGCCCCGTAGGCGTTTTCGGCTCGTTGGAGGGGCTCGTAGGAGCCCGAACGCCCGCACGCGCGCAGCGCCCCCTGCTTGGTCGCGTACTCGACGATGCGGTGAGACAGCTCGCGGGCGGGCGGCTCCTTCAACGCCGAACCCGAGTGAAGGCACACGCGGGCCACCCAGACTCCCCCGCCGACGATGGGAATCGAAGCCACGCACACCACCCCGAGGACCGGCGAGAAGACGGTGATGCCGACGAGCATCGTCAGCGAGGTGACTATCGAGGCGATCAGGGGAGAGTACATGTGGGCAAAGATCTCGCCCAGCACCATGAGTTCGCGCGACACGAGGCGCGAGGTCTTTCCAGCCGACTCCGCCCGGAACGATCCCAGCGGCAGGGATGCCACCTTGTCCCCGATCGCACGGTGCATGTTGGACAGGAAGTCAAAGGCCACCGAGTAGGAGCGCATGGCCAGCAGATACTCTGCGACGAAGGAGAGCGCAGCGCATGCGGCCAAGACAAGGAGCCAGGCGCGCAGGCTCATGCCCCAGGCCGGCCCGTCGGAGGTCAGGGCGATCGCGGCAGGGATAAAGGAGACGAGAGAGAATCCCCTGACGAGGCCGACGATGCCCGAGAGGACGGTCGCTTGGGCGAAGCTGGCACGTCCCTCGTCGGAGAGGGGTTCGCGCAGGCGCGAGATGAGGCCGAGCATGTCAGTGTCCTTTCGCGGGCGCGCTCATGCGCCGCATGTACGGGTGATCGGCGAGTTGCTCGGGGGTACCGCTTGCGATGAGGCTTCCCCCGTCTAGGATGGCGATCTGGTCGACGCCCGAGACCGACGAGGCTCTGTGAGCGATAACCAGCACGGTCTTGCCGCGGACCAGTCGGGTGAGCGCGGCCTGGATGTCCGCCTCGGCCTCCGGGTCCGTGAAGGCGGTGGCCTCGTCAAGCACGAGGATCGGAGCATCGACGAGGAGAGCCCGCGCGATCGCGATTCGCTGCGCCTGCCCTCCCGAGGGATGGGCATCCTCGCCGATGACCGCGTCAAGGCCTCGGGGCAGGCCGCGCAGGTAGTCGTCGATCCGAGCGGCTGCGGCAGCCTCCCAGATCGCCTCGTCGCTGGCACCCCGGGCTCCGAGCGCGATGTTGTCGCGCACGGAGATGTCGAGAAGCTGGGGGTCCTGGAGGACGAAGGACACGTGACGATAGAGGACACCGGGGGCAACGTCGCGCACGTCGACGCCCCCGATTCGCACGCTTCCACTGTCCGGATCGGCGAAGCGTGCAACCAGAGTCGCAAGCGTCGACTTTCCCGACCCGGATGCCCCCACAAGCGCGGTGACCGTCCCCTGGGGGATCCTCAGGGTGACGTCATCGAGGGCGAGCGTGGGTCCGTAGGAGAAGGACACCCCGTCTATGTCCACGTCCGCTCCCTCGGGTTGCTTGGTGCCCTCGGCGGGCAACGGCGCGACGGAGAGGAGATCGACGATGCGCAGCGCGGCGGCTCCCGCGATCTGGTAGGACCAGGCCGTCGTACCGAGGACCTCGATGGCAGCCGGGATGACGAGGGCGATGAGCGCGCAGGTGATGACCTGAACGGGGCTGACGACGCCCGCGGCCGCGAGCGCCGCCCCTCCCGCCGTCGAGATGAGAAGGATCATCGAGGGGGAAACGGCGGCCTGCCCCAGCGCGGATCCTTTCAACAGGGGGCCGCACCAGGCGACGTAGAAGCGCGAGAAGTCGTCGGCAGCCCGTGTGAAGCGCTCGTGCGCGCGCCCCACGGTTCCGAAGGCCTTCACGACGCTAATGCCGGAGACGAACTCGACCATCGTGGCCGACACGCGGCTCAGGTGCCGGTCCATCTCGACGGTCTTCTCTCCCATCCCCCGCATCATCCACGCGTTGATGATGCCGTAGATCGGCACGGTGGCGACCGACAGCAGGCCGAGCCGCCAGTCGACGACGAAGGAGTAGACAAGCAGGGACAGGGGCGCACTGACGGCGGCAGCGGATTCGACGGGAGCGTGCGCGATAACGGTGTGCACGTCGTGCGTGTCATCCTGGATGGCTTTGCGTACCGCGCCGGAGTTCGTAGAGGTGAACCACGCCAGAGGCGCGGCGGCGAGGACATCGACCATGCGTGAGCGCACGATGTGGCCGAATCGCACGTCCGCGAGGTGGGTGAGGGTCAGGGCCACGAAGTAGATGCCGTAGCGAAGTCCGAAGGCCCCCGTAAGCCACATGAGTAGTTCCATCACCTCGCCTCGGTCGGGAGAGACGCCCGACCTCCCTGCAGCAAGCAGCACCTCGCCGAGTTGGATGAGGATGGCGTAGGGCGCGACCGCGAGCGCTCCGTAGAGGGTGCCGAGGACCTGTGCGAGCGTCATCGAGGCGCGGATGGGAGCGGTGAGCTCCTTGAAGGCACGCTTGCCCGCCCGATGCCCCGCTCGAGGATCGTCGGCTTGCGCCCTCCGCGAGGACGATGCCCGGTCATCTTCGCGTTCGGCCCGCCCCTGGTTGGTGGAGGTCATGGGGTGTCTCCTTCTCGGGATCGTGATGCATCCATCGGCGTCAGGGTGATGAGTCGGTCGGCGCACATCGAGGCAAACTCCCCGTCGTGGGTGACGACTATGACGGCCGCACCCTCGTCCGCGATGCGTCGCAGGGTGGTGGTAATGGAGTCGAGGTGCCTGGCGTCGACGCCCGACGTGGGTTCGTCGAGGATGACGACGGGGCGCCGCGTGGCGCGCGCCGCCGCGATGACGAGGCGCTGCTTCTGTCCGCCGGACAGGCTCAGGGGATGACGGTCCCCCAGTTGCGCGAGGTCAAAGTCCGCCAGGAGCCGTTCTCCGTCCTCACCATCGGCGCGCGACGCGCCAATGGTGAGCTCCCCGGCAAGCGTGTCCGAGAAGAGCTGGCGTCCAGTGTCCTGCATGACGAGGGCGCAGGCCGCCCGGCGCTGCCTGCGAGAGGTGGGACGGCCGTCCAGGCTGATGGTTCCGCCGCTCGGCGCCGCGAGCCCGCACAGCGCGCGCACGAGGGTCGTCTTTCCGGCGCCGTTCGCTCCGGCGATACAGGTGATCTGCCCGGCCGGAAAGTCTGCGTTGAGCCCCTCGAACACAGTATTGTCGCCGTAGGAGAAGCACAGGTTTCGGCACGATAGTCGCGCATCTTCGACGCGCGTGCCTTCCTCCCGTGCCTCGCCGCGCCGTCGGGTCACCCAGGCCTCGGGAGCTCCGGGATCGACGAGGGTTCGCAGGCCGAGCGAACGGCGTTTCTCCTCGCCCATCGAGTAGAAGTCCTCGCCGCTCCAGCGCCGCTTCACCGCTCCCCCTTCCACGAGGAGCACCTGATCGGCGAGGCCTCGCAGGAAGTGGAGGCGATGCTCGACGACGACGACCGTCAGGCCCTGCTCCTTGAGGACGCCCAGCGCCCGTCGCACGTCGGCGATCGCGGCGGGGTCCAGGTTCGAGGTCGGCTCGTCGGCCAGGAGGACCGGCGCGCCGGAGGCGAGCGCACAGGCGAGCGCGACCTTCTGGAGCTGCCCGCCCGACAGGGACGAGAGCTTGCGATCCATGAGGTGCGTGATCCCCATGAGTGCGGCCGCCCGGTCGCTCTGTTCGCGTAGGACGGCCCGGTCCCTCCCGTAGTTTTCGCCGCAGAAGGCCAGCTCCTCGGCGACCGTGTCGCAGAAGAACTGGGTGCGCGGGTTTTGGAAGACCGACGAGCACAGGTGTCCGACCTCCGCGAGGGGGACCTCGGCGAGCCCCCGTCCATTGATCCGCACCGTCCCCGACAGGTCGCCCGGCGTCACCTGAGGAATGAGGCCGGTCAGCGCGCGCATAAGCGTCGACTTTCCGCAGCCGGACGCGCCACACACCAGGGTCAAGGTCCCCGGCTGGGCCTCCAGGTCGACGCCATCGAGCGCGTCGACCCGCTCCCCCGTCAGCGCGTTGACGTAGGAGAAGGACAGGCCGTCGACATCGATCACGGTAGAACCCCCAGGTAGCATACGTACTCAAGCGTCAGGACAGCTGCCGTGCAGGCGAGCGCGAGGGCATCCCAGCGCGTGGCGCGCAGCACCACTAGGGAGGTGGGTGGCGTTGCGGTCCCGAGGCCGCGGACGATGCTCGAGGCCGCCAGGTCTTCGGCGACGCGCGCGACGGAGGATAGGAGGGGGACCAGGAATCGTTCGGCGATCACGAGCGGGTGGCGCAGCACGCCGCGCAGCCCCAGGTCAACGCCGCGCATGGACATCGCCTCGCAGATGGCGACGGCCTCGGCGCTGACCGTGGGGATCACCCGGAAAGCGACCGCGAGGGCGTCAACGAAGACACGCGGCAGGTGAATCGCTCGCAGCGCCGCTTTCATCTGGCCGATCCTCGTCGTGCGGTACACGTAGAGCGCGAGGCCGAATCCCGCACAGAAGCGAGCAAACCAGTAGAAGATCGCGCCGGATGTGCCGATCATAAGAACCACACCCCGAGGCCAGCCCGCCGCCTGCACCCATGCCACGAGGTAGGGAGCCCCTAGCCCGAGGGCGTTACAGGCAAGACACCCGGCCCCCGTTCTCGCTGCGGACCTGATGGAGACCTCCCAGGCGAGGGCGAGCACGGTCAGCGCCTGGACGGCGAGGAGCGTCGTCGCCGGGCCCGTGCGCATGACGACCGCGTTGAGCACGAGGAGGGCAAGGAGCTTCGTGCGTGGGTCCAGCCTGCTCGCCGTGGTGCCCGGGGCTGTCTGAGCGGGAGAGATCTCAGGCAACGCCGGCCTTCGCGAAGTGCTTGCGCAGAAGGAAGCGACCGATGAGGCCTCCGCCACACGCGACGAAGGACATGATGACGCTCCACCCAACGATCACGGCTGGGCTGAACAGAGCGCGCATGGTGTCGGCGTAGTCCTGCCCCATCGACGCGGCAATGTCGGCGAAGTAGGGGTCGGGGGCGAAGAAGATCGGGGACAGGGGGGCGATTCCCCACAGTGAGAACAGCACGTACGCCGCGATATTACGGGGAGCCGACACGTAGCCGCCGCCCCGTGCGATGAGATCTGCCAGGAAACCGACAACGACGGCAACCGGTAGGGTGACCCAAGCGTGGCCAGTGAGAACCATGAGGAGGCCGACGACAGCCCCCATGATCGTGAGCGTACCGAACATGCGCGAGCGCACGAGCATGAGCATGACGACCGAACCGTTGAGCAGGAGGCTTACCACGCCGCCAACGAACATGAACGCCGGCCCGAAGAAGCCCAGCATTCCCGAGCACCACATGAGGACAAAGTAGACGGCGGTAAAAGCACCGATCGTGACGACTGAGCGCGCCTTGGTGACACCCAGACCCGCAACCTGAGACATTGTGCGCCCCTTCAAGAACATAGGTTTGCAGAAGCGAATTAAGGCTACCCTACGCAACAAGCTACAACATGTGACCTATGTCCCTTACTACATAGGTGCGTCACTAAGATCCCTGAAGCAGATCTTGAAACAAAAAGAGAGTCCCCGCGCAGCGGCGCTGCGCGGGGACCGAATGCTTGATCAGCGAGCTAGACTCACTTCTCGATGAGGTCCTTGACCTTGGTGACGTCCACGGGGATGCCGGGGCCCATCGTCGTGGCGACGGAGCCCTTGATCAGGTAGCGGCCCTTGGAAGAGGACGGCTTGAGGCGCAGAACCTCGTCCAGGACGGCGGCGTAGTTCTCGGTGAGCTGCTCGGCCGAGAAGGAGGCCTTGCCGACGATGAACGCCAGGTTGGCGTGCTTGTCGACGCGGAACTCGATACGACCGCCCTTGATCTCCTTCACGGCCTTCGCGACATCCATGGTCACGGTGCCCGTCTTGGGGTTCGGCATGAGGCCGCGGGGGCCGAGGACGCGGCCGAGGCGGCCGACCTTACCCATCAGATCGGGGGTGGCGACGGCGACATCGAAGTCGGTGTAGCCCTTGGCGACCTTCTCGATGAGCTCGTCGCCGCCGACCTCGTCGGCGCCTGCGTCGATCGCTTCCTGAGCGCGCGGACCAACGGCGAAGACCAAGACCCGGGCGGTCTTGCCGGTGCCGTGCG
>ERZ772945.2736-NODE-2736-length-10423-cov-3.260706_pt1 | contig 10423 bp, 8 predicted proteins | sample MGYA00511681_ERZ772945 | MGnify/ENA primary metagenome ERZ772945 (study PRJEB29015, sample SAMEA2737943) | human oral metagenome | biome: human oral; feature: human-associated habitat; material: dental | place: China | collected 2143 ... | reverse complement strand
GCTAGGAAAGCAGTAGTTTTTCCGTCTTCTCCAGCGAAAGCGTATTTGCTGTCCTTAGCAAGATTTTCTAGGTCACCAAAAGTTTTAGGAGCTTCTTTTAGCAAGTCTTTATTGTAGTACATTACGAGAGACTCGATAACGGCTGGAGCACCGTACACTTTGCCACCAACAGTCACAAGTGATTTTGTTTTATCGTCTGTCTTTGCACCGTCGCTAAGAGTAACTTCTGAAAGTTGTCCGTCAGTACCAAGGCTACCTACACGGTCGTATGGAGCCATCATAACGTCAGCAGCTTTACCAGATTGGTTGTCTAGAGAAAGGTTATCAAGACCACCCATTTGGTCTCCTGTTTTGATGGTAACTTTTACGCCAGATTCTTTTTCATAAGCTTTTGCAGCTGATTCAGCAAAGGCTTTATATTGGTCTTCAACGTAGAAAGTGATTTCTTTCGCTTCTGAAGAGCTAGTATCAGCTGCTTTGTCAGCAGTTTTGCTTCCGCAAGCTACCAAGAGCAAGCTAGCGAGAGTAGCAGTTCCGAGCACAGCAGCGCTCTTCATGAATTTAGATGACATAGTGTATTCCTCCTAAAGAATAACAGTATAATTTATTTAGAAAACGCAAACGTTTTCTTTTATGAGCTTAGTATAGCACAAATAGAAAACGGTTGCAAGCGTTTTTAAAAAGTTTTTTAAAAAAATTTTAAGGTTTCAAACATTTGTTAAAGCCCATATATAGGAAAGAACTTAAAATGTTTGTTTTTTTGAATTGAAAATATATTAGGAAAACGATTGCGTAAATTCGGCTCGGTTTTTCAGAAAATAGAGCAGATATTGGGAATGAATTATCTTAAATCAGAAAATCTTTAAAATTTTTTTCGCTTATTTCGTAAAATATCAGTGGGAATAAGTTTTAGTTAGATAAAAATAATTCAAAAAAATTTTTAAAAACGCTTGCATTTGTCTTTGAAATACGCTATACTTAACTTAACGCAAACGTTTGCGCCTTGATTGCGCAACGTTTTATAACAAACACATGAGGTGCTATTATGAAAAAACGTCAAAGTGGTGTGTTGATGCACATCTCTTCTCTACCAGGAGCATACGGGATTGGATCATTTGGTCAGACTGCCTATGATTTCGTCGATTTCTTGGTTCGTACGAAGCAACGTTACTGGCAAATCCTCCCTCTTGGGACAACAAGCTATGGAGATTCTCCATACCAATCATTCTCAGCCTTTGCTGGAAATACGCATTTTATCGACCTTGATATCTTGGTAGAGCAAGGTTTGCTCGAAGCCAGTGATCTTAAAGGTGTTGACTTTGGTAGCGATGCATCTGAAGTTGACTATGCGAAGATTTATTACGCACGTCGTCCACTTTTAGAAAAAGCAGTTAAACGCTTCTTGGAAGTAGGAGATGTTAAAGCTTTTGAGAAGTTTGCTCAAGACAACCAATCATGGCTTGAACTCTTCGCAGAATATATGGCTATCAAAGAGCATTTTGACAATCTTGCTTGGACAGAATGGCCAGATGCAGACGCTCGTGCTCGTAAAGCTTCAGCACTTGAAAGCTACCGTGAGAAATTGGCAGACAAGTTGGTTTACCACCGTGTGACTCAATACTTCTTCTTCCAACAATGGTTGAAATTGAAAGCCTACGCTAACGACAACCACATTGAAATCGTCGGGGATATGCCAATCTATGTTGCTTATGATTCCGCTGATGTTTGGATGCATCAAGAGATGTTTCAGTTACATAAAGATGGAACGCCAAAGGCTGTGGCCGGTTGTCCGCCAGATTATTTTGCCCCACAGGGACAGCTCTGGGGAAATCCACTATATGATTGGGAAAGGCACAAAAAGGATGGTTATTCTTGGTGGATTGAGAGAATGCGCTATGCATTGAGAATTTTTGACTGTGTGCGTGTCGACCACTTTAGAGGATTTGATGAGTACTACTCTATTCCAGCAGGTGATGACCATGCAATGAATGGAACTTGGGAAAAGGGGCCAGGAGTAGAACTCTTTGATATATTAAAGAAGCATTTTGCCCATCAATTTGAAGGTGGCGAGCTTCCAATTATTGCAGAGGATCTGGGACTTTTGACCGATAGTGTGACACAACTATTAGAAGAGGTTGGATTTCCAGGTATGAAGGTACTAGAATTTGCCTTTAGTTCCGATTGCGACAATGATTACCTTCCACATAATTATCCAAGAAATTGTGTGGCTTATACAGGAACACATGACAACACAACACTTCGAGGTTGGATTGACAGCTTGTCTGAGGAATTGAGACGCTATATGGTTCGCTATGAAGGATCAGAACACACACCACATTCAGATTTACATTGGGATTGCATTCGCACGGTGTTGTCCTCTGTTGCCGATACTGTCATTATTCCTATGCAGGATTACCTTGGACTTGGCAATGAGGCAAGAATGAATACGCCAGGAACAGGTGAGGGAAATTGGCAATGGAGAATGAGAGAAGAGTCTTTTAATGATGGACTGATTTGGCATTGCGATTTGTTGTCTAGTATTTATGGAAGAAATCATAAATTAAAGAGTGAACAAAAGTAAATACACTCGCCAAATTGGCGAGTGCATAGCGATTAGTCATTCGATTTTGTCGGTTGATAAGCTTGAGCAGATTGATCCTTGCTTTGCTCTTTGACATTGCCAATATCATATTCGATATTTGGATTGTAGATATTTGAATTTTTGGCATCTTTATCATAGAAAGTAGTTGTGCTTTCGTTACCAATATTGTCAACTGCATGGACATCAATTTTACCCCCACTATATTGAAATACCACTTTTTCGTTGTCGTGGTCAATCGAAGTTGGCAAAAGGCGGTGTCCGTTGCCATCAATGCCATAGAGACCGTCGTAGTTGATGCCCGACTGGCTGTCATCAAGGAGCAATGTGACCACGCCTTCCTTGGTGACCTCGCCAGTGATGGTCGGGGCAGCATTGTCAATGGTGACAATGTTTTCAAATCGACTCTGCTGCATACCATTAAAATTTGTTACATTGACAAGGAGAGTTCCATTGTCTTTGACGGTTGTGGTATAATGATTGCGGTCTACTTTTTCTAAGGCAAGTGGTTGATCGGCCAAGGTGGCGGTCACTGATTTTGTGGGCAGTATGCCCTTGGTTTGAATGTGGATGGTGACTGACTTAAATTCTTCCTGGTTTTCCAAACGCAAGGAAAATTTAGGTTGTGCAGTGGCACAAAAGAAAATGATTACATTTGCAACAATAAATGCTAATATATAGAAAAGCCAGTGAAGCTTTTTGGTATGTGGCTGCATTGAATTACCTCCTAATGTTTAATAACATTAGGATAGCAGTTTTTGTGCAAGCTGGCAAGAGAAAGACAAATATAGGGAGGTATAGGAGAATGGATGCAACATTGGTCATTATGGCAGCAGGAATGGGTTCAAGATTTGGAGGTGGCATCAAGCAATTAGAGCCAGTTGGACCGAATGGGGAGATTATTATGGACTATTCGGTGTATGATGCTGTTCGTGCGGGATTTAATAAGGTGGTTTTTATTATTCGCAAGGAGATTGAGGAAGACTTTAAGAGAATTATTGGAGACCGCATAAAGAATGTGGTCAATGTCGAATATGTATTTCAAAAACTGGATGATTTGCCGGAGGGCTATCAGGCACCAGCAGATCGGAAAAAGCCATGGGGAACAGGTCATGCTGTGCTTGCTGTGCGCAATGTAGTAAAGGAGCCATTTGTCGTGATTAATGCCGATGACTACTATGGTCGAGAGGGATTTCAAGTGATTCACGACTATATGGAAGAGCATATGAAGTGCAGGGATGATTTCTACGATTGTTGTATGGGTGGATTTATTTTGGAAAACACCTTGAGTGAAAATGGAACAGTGAATCGTGGAGTCTGCCAAGTGGATGAGAAGGGGAATCTATTGGATGTCACAGAGACATTTGACCTAGAAATAGAGGATGGTCATCTTTTGGCATTTGATGAGCAAAAAAATCCATGTGATGTCTCAAGGGATCAATATGTATCCATGAATATGTGGGGATTTCCGCCAGCATTTTTGAAGGAATTGGAGTCAGAGTTTCCAAAGTTTTTAGATGGCTTAAAGGAGGGCGATTTAAAGAGCGAGTATCTTTTGCCGGCGGTCATTGACCATTGCATCAAGACAAAGAAAGCGAGTGTCAAGGTTTTAAGAACGGATGACAAGTGGTTTGGTGTGACCTATAAGGAAGATAAGGAAATGGTGGTTGATTCTATTAAGGAGTTAATTGCTAGGGGCGTTTATCCAGAGCACTTATATTAGAATGAATGAAATGAGAGGAAGAAAATGAAAAATCAATTAGAAGATAGGACACTGATTATTGGGCATAAGAATCCAGATACAGATTCGATCTGTTCTGCAATTGCCTATTCTTATTTAAAAAATCAATTGGGCGATGCAACAAAATATGTTCCAAGAAGAGCGGGAGAAGTCAATGAGGAGACAAAGTTTGTTCTTGACTATTTTCATCAGGAGGCACCACAGCTTCAAAAGAGTGTGGAAACACAGGTAAAAGATGCACCTGTTCTTACAGGCACTGGTGTGAATCGAGAGATTTCTCTAAAGAAGGCATGGGAATTGATGCAGGAAAAGAAGGAGACAACCTTAGCTGTTGTCGACGAAAATCAAAAATTAGAAGGTGTTATTACTATCAATGACATTGCAAAATCTTATATGAAGATTTTAGACAACACCATTCTTTCAAAGGCAGGAACAAGCTATGCCAGCATTGCACAGACACTGGATGGAAAGTTTGTGGCTGGAGACGAGCACGGGGTATTTTCAAAGGGAAAGACCTTGATTGCTGCTTCGTGGGCAGAACACTTAAAAGAGAGTATGGAAGAGGGAGATTTGATTATCCTTGGAGATGAAGTGCAGTGTCAAAAAGAAGCAGTAGATCATCACGCGGCTTGCTTAATTATTTGTGACGGTGCAAAGATTGGGCAAGAGATTATTGACCAAGCAAAGGCAAAAAATATTGTTGTGATTGCAGTTGAGCATGACTTATTTACTACGGTTAGATTAATGAATCAGAGCTTGCCAATTGGATATTTTATGACCACAAAAGACCTTGATACTTTCACATTGGAGGATGACTTAATTGAGGTCAAAGAGGTGATGGCTGGAGTTCGCCATAGAGATTTTCCAGTGCTCGATGCAGAGGGAAAATTTGTCGGAATGTTCTCAAGAAGATGTCTATTGAATGCAAAGGGAAAGAAGATTATTCTTGTTGACCACAACGAAAAGACACAGGCTGTGGATGGAATGGAGCATGCCGATTTGAGAGAGGTCATTGACCATCACAGAATGGGCACAGTGGAAACTGTCGGACCAATTTATTATAGAGCGCAACCATTGGGCTGTACAGCAACCATTGTATATCAGATGTTTAAGGAAAATGGAGTGGAAATTCCAAAGGAGATTGCTGGCTTGATGTGTTCAGCTATTATTTCTGACACATTGCTTTTCCGTTCTCCAACTTGTACACCAGTTGATAAGGAAGTGGGAATGGAATTGGCAAAAATTGCAGGAATTGATGTCAATGCCTATGCAAATGATATGTTTGCAGCGGGTAGCAATTTAAAGAAGATGACAGATGAACAAATTTTCCATCAAGACTATAAGCAATTTGCACTTGGAAAGATGACCATTGGTATCGGACAGATTAGTTCATTGAATGCGGATGAGCTTGTGACATTGGAAAAGCGTCTGTTGCCATATTTAGAGGGCGTTGTGGCTGAGGGCGAGGAGAGCATGATCTTCTTTATGCTCACCAATATTTTAGAAGAGAGCACCTCTTTGCTCTGTGTAGGTGAGGGAGCAGAAGCTTTGATTGAGAAGGCCTTTGCCCTCGAGGGAAAGGATGATGTCATTCGAAGGACACAGATGATCTATCTTCCAGGTGTCGTTTCAAGAAAGAAGCAATTAGTTCCAGCACTTGTGGTCAGTGTATAGGATTGGTACAGACAAATGATGAAGACAAAGCACAATAATATTACATTCATTGGCATGCCTGCATCAGGAAAAAGTTCTATTGGTGTTGTCCTAGCCAAGAGATTAGGTATGCAGTTTATTGATGTTGACCTTGTCATTCAAGAAAAGACAGGGATGCTGCTAAAAGAGATTATTGCCAAACACGGTGATGAGGGCTTTAGAAAGATTGAAGATGATATCAATGCACAATTAAATGTGCAGAATGCCATTATTGCTCCCGGCGGAAGTGTGATTTATGGCGAGAGGGCGATGAAGCATTTGAGAAAAATTAGTACGGTTGTCTACTTGCAACTTTCCTATAATGCATTGAAGTCAAGACTTGGCAATTTGACTGAGCGGGGAGTCAGCTTTAAGGATGGTCAGACCTTAAAAGATCTCTACGATGAGCGAGTGCCAATGTATGAAAAGTATGCAGATCTTACTGTGGAAGAGATGAAAAAGAGCATCAATAAGATTATCAATGAGATTTGTGAGAGGTTGCAGTTAGAGGAAGCGAGCGATATCTATGGCTAGAACATTCTGGAAGCCTGGAAATATGCTCTATCCTGTGCCAGCGGTGATGGTTAGCTGCAGAGGAAAAAATGGTGAGGATAATATTGTGACGGTGGCGTGGACGGGTACAATTTGTACCAATCCACCCATGGTCTATATTTCCCTGAGGCCAAGCCGTTATTCGTATCGTTTGATTGAGCAGGCAAAAGAATTTGTTATTAATTTGACGACAAAAAGTACCACATTTGCAGCGGATTTGGCAGGCGTAAAGTCAGGAAGAGATGTAGATAAGTGGAAGCAATGTAAGTTGACGAAGGGAGAGTCTACACTGGTTTCGGCACCTTATATTGTGGAGTGTCCAGTGGCCATTGAGTGTAAAGTCAAACAGATTATGCCCCTTGGTTCTCATGATATGTTTATTGCTGAAGTTGTGGCTGTCAATGTGGACGAGCAATATATGGATGAACGGGGAAAGTTTGATTTGAAAAAGTCTAAGCCTGTGGTATATTCTCACGGAGAGTATACACAGATAGGGGAAGTGCTGGGCACATTTGGATATAGTGTCAGAAAGAAGAAAAAGAAGAAGGAAGCATAATGGAAGGCTATAAAATTGATTTTAAAAAACCGATGCACATCTATTTTATTGGCATTGGTGGCATCAGTATGAGTGGTTTGGCAGAGATTTTGCTCCATGCAGGATTTACCATTAGTGGATCAGATGCAAAGGAGAGTCCATTGACTGCACATTTGGAGAGCATGGGAGCAAAGATCTATTATGGTCAGAGGGCAGAAAATATCAAAGAGGATATTGACTGTGTGGTCTATACAGCGGCCATTCATCCAGACAATCCAGAATTTAAGCAAAGCAAAGCATATCATCTTCCGATGATGACAAGAGCACAATTGCTGGGTCAAATGATGAACAATTATCAACATTCAGTTGCTGTCAGCGGAACACATGGAAAGACAACGACAACATCGATGCTGGCTCATATTTTATTGGCAGCACAGAGTAATCCAACAATTTCTGTCGGTGGTGTTTTGCCAATTATTGGTGGAAATGTTCATATTGGCAGTCATCAATTATTTGTCACAGAGGCCTGCGAGTACACCAATTCATTTTTAGAATTTCTTCCGACCATGGAGATTATTCTCAATATTGAAGCAGATCATCTTGATTTCTTTAAGGACATCGATGATATTCGTCATTCGTTCCAGAAATTTGTGAAGAAATTGACGGAAAATGGAATATTAATTATCAATAATGAAATTAACAATTATCAGGAAATTGTTGGAGATTTTTCGGGAAAACTCATCACCACAGGACTTCAAAATGCAGATATTTCTGCACAGGATATTCATTATGACCATTTGGCGAATGCAAGTTTTACACTTTTTGATGATGGCAAAAATCTTGGAGAGATTGTGCTTTCTGTGCCAGGTCAGCACAATGTCTTCAATGCCCTGGGAGCTATTGCAGCAGCACTTGAGCTAAAAATTCCAGTGGAAGACATTAAGAAGGGATTAAAGAATTTTACAGGTGCAAACCGCCGCTTTGAGAAAAAGGGAGAACTTGCAGGGGGAATTACCATTGTCGATGACTATGCCCATCATCCACAGGAGATTGAGGCAACACTAAAGGCGGCGAGAAACTATCCACACAAAAAGGTTTGGTGTGTCTTCCAGCCACATACCTACACGAGAACAAAGGCACTCCTTCCAGAATTTGCCAAGGCTTTGGCACTTGCAGACAGAGTTGTGCTTGCAGACATCTATGCGGCGAGGGAGACAGACACTTTGGGCATTAGCTCAAAAGATTTGGAAAAATTATTGCTCGAAAAAGGAGTAGAGGCAATATATCTTCCATCTTTTGATGCCATTGAGACTTATTTGTTGGAGAACTTGGCATCAGGGGATTTGTGTATAACGATGGGAGCTGGAGATATTGTAAAAGTCGGCGAAAAATTAGTTGGCAAGTAAGTTATCCACATTATCCACACTGTCCACAACTTTATCTGTCCACAATGTGGATAAAGTTGTGGATTTCTTTTTGTGTATGGCTATTCATTTTCTTGATTGTCTGTGCTATGATGTTTGAGCAAATAGAGATAGAAATGGGGGGAGAAGATGAAGTACGCATTCTTGTGCCAAGATATTACAGATACTGTGGTCCTTGCGGGGGAGTTTATAGACAAATATATGACCAAGGCAAATGGCGAATTTGTCAAAGTCTATTTGTATTTACTCTATCATGCCAAGGAAGATGTGACGAGTGCAGATATTGCAAATGCACTCAATATTTTAGAGAGCGATGCAGAGCGCGCCGTGGCCTATTGGTTGAGCGAAGGAGCATTAAGAGAAAGACAAGATGAGATTCCGATGACATTTATGCTCAAGGAACTCAAGCAAGAAGAGCCAGAGAAAGCACAAGTTGCGTGTGCAATGCGAAATGACATTGCCGACAGCGAGGACTTCTCCGAATTGATGTATGCGGCACAAAAATATATGGGAATTGTGTTTTCACAAAAAGATTATTCGACATTTACCTATTTGTATGAGACACTTGGTATTTCCTATAGTTTGATTGAGTATGTCTTGGAAGAGGCTGTGTCAAAGAACAAAAAATCAGTTCGCTATGTGGAAAAGGTTTTGTTAAGAATGCACAATGATGGCATTCGCACCGTGGAACAGGCAAAGGAATCTTCACTGCTTTATCAGGAGGAGATCTTTGGTGTGATGCGTATTTTTGGGCTGGGGAATCGAAATCCAGGCTCAGAGGAGTTGCGATATATTCGCCGTTGGTTTGATGAATATAAGTTTTCTAAGGAAATGGTATTTGAGGCCTGCAAAAAGACGATGAAAAAGGTGCATGGACCAAATTTTGATTATACGGAAGGAACACTAAAAAATTGGATGAAGGATGATGTTCGAACGCTTGCTCAGGTGGAAGCAAGGGATGAACAGCATGGGAAAGAAAAGCAAGTGCAAAAATTTCAACGAACACCCGTGGCACGAGGTAATTTTGTGCAAAGAAAAGATGATATTGATATGGCTGCGTTGCAAAAGGTGGCAGCAAAATTTGGACAGGGAGCAGAAGCATGGCATTAACCAATTCGCAATACAATGCCTTGATGCGTGAGTATGAGGCACAGCAGGCGATAGACAGAGAGGATTGTCAGAGAAGAAAAGAAGAGGTGTATGCAAAAATTCCACAAATGAAAGCATTGGAGGCTCAGGCTGGAGAATCGGCACTTTTGCGTCTCCAAAAGATGATGGCAGAAAAAAGTACAGATGTAGGTCTGGGATTTAAGGAAGAAATTCAAGATATTCAAAGAGAAAAGGCAAAGTTATTAAAAAAGCACGGATTTCCTCAGGACTATATGCAGATGCACTATGTCTGTCCAGAATGTAAGGACACAGGAAAAGTAGATGGGAAAAAATGTCATTGTTTTCAGATGAAGGCCTTAAAGTTATTGTATGCACAGTCCAATATTGATGGAACTTTACAGAAGGAAAACTTTGACAATTTTTCCTTTCAATACTATGATAATAGAAAGAGATTGGCAGGAATTGGATTGACCAATTATGAGTATATGAAGAATATTATTCGACATTGCCAAAAATATATTGAAAATTTTGGTCAGCAAAAAGAAAGTATTCTCTTTTATGGCAATACCGGTGTTGGCAAGACATTTTTGACCAACTGCATTGCCAAGGCATTGCTTGATCGGGGCTATGCCGTTTTGTACTTTTCATCGGCAGAATTATTTGATCAAGTAGCCAAGGTAAAGTTGCGAAGGGAGCCAGAGGATGGTGGAGATATTGAAGATATTGTTGATACCTGCGACCTCTTGGTCATTGATGATTTGGGGACGGAG
>ERZ772945.2733-NODE-2733-length-10430-cov-5.573976_pt1 | contig 10430 bp, 12 predicted proteins | sample MGYA00511681_ERZ772945 | MGnify/ENA primary metagenome ERZ772945 (study PRJEB29015, sample SAMEA2737943) | human oral metagenome | biome: human oral; feature: human-associated habitat; material: dental | place: China | collected 2143 ... | reverse complement strand
CATGGCGATAAACCGGTAATGGAATGGGGGAACGACAACGGCCCCGCCGACCTTTTGCGCAACGGCGTCGAGATACAGGTCAAGTTCGTGAACGCCGGCGGCAAGTTCTCCTTGGACGCAGTGGCCGCCCATCTGGAGAAGTACCCCGATTTCCTCGACAAAGACGGCATCTACCAAATCCCGAAGGACCATCTCGACGCAGTGCGCTCCCTGTACGAGATGTCAAAGGAGGAAGCGGCAAAGCTGACATCCTCGACCGGCGGCCCGTCTTACTCAACCTGGAAGAGCATTCATGAGTTCTTCGACTCAAGCGGGTTCAGCATCGATGACCTTGAAGCCTCCAAGTTCGAGTACTCGGAGGTCCAGAAGACCGCCATCTCCGACAAGATGGTCGAGGAGAAGATCAGGCTCACGGACGAGAGCGAGCGAATCAAGAAGGAGATTTACGAGGAACACAAGCCCACGCCCCAAGAGAGCGCGAAGGCCGCAGCGGCTGGTGCCGTTCTGGAAGCGGGAACGGCATTCGCGCTTTCAGTGAAGCGCCATCTAGGGAACGGGAAGCGTATCGGCGACTTGACCCACGATGACTGGGAGGAAATCGCCAAGGATTCCGGCATGGGGCTCGTCAAAGGCGGGGTTCGCGGTGGGGCTGTTTATTGGCTGAACAACTATACGGCCACGCCCTCGTCTGTCGCAAGCGCGCTGGTCACGGCATCTTTCGGCGTCGCGGACTGCGCTTACAGGTTCCGCAGCGGCGAGCTTACGGAGATCGAGTTCATAGAAAGCTCCGAAATCGCGTGCCTCGATGCGTCCGTGAGCGCGTTCTCGAGTTTCGTGGGCCAGACCATCATTCCGGTGCCGATTCTAGGTGCTCTCGTCGGCAACGCCGTAGGCACGACTGTGTACGAATTAGGAAAGGATTTCTATAGCAAACGAGAGGCGGAGCTGCTCGCGCACTATGCCCAGGAGCTGAAGGCCCTCGATACAGAGCTCGATGGCGAATACGCCGCATGCATCAGCGGCCTTCGTGAGAATATGAGCGAATACATCAGTCTTCTAGAGAAGGCCTTCTCCCCGAATTCCGCCATGGCTTTTTCCGGCTCCGTTGAGCTGGCGGCAAGCCTTAACGTTTCGGATAGCGAAATCCTGCACACGCGCGAAGAAGTCGACGATTTCTTCCTAAATTAGAATCAGTCAGGTTAAAGAAACAACGGCCGAGCGAAACCCAATCGCTCGGCCGTTTGCCGTCTAGAACGGATGAATCTCCTGCACTACCATCATGCTCACAACAGCGAATGCTTGCCTAGGCAGGCAAACGGCCATCGCCTACATCACCCACTTGAACACGGCGCGGAACAGCCAGACGAAAAAGCCCAGCGTGACCTTAAGCGCCGCCATGAGGAACCTACCAAGCCTCTTCATCGACGTCACCCCAATCTTCCTTGACCTTGCGGGCGCCCTCGTCGGCGCCCTCCTCCTTCTCTTGCGCGAGCAGCCTCGCCAGCTCGTCGGGCACGCCCGGGACCTCCGCCCTCCCCAGCGCGCGCTGCAGGTCCCTTATCTGCGACTTCAGCGGTTTTGAGGGAGGGCCTACGTGTTCGCGGTAGCAGGCGCCGATCGCGGCCGCGTCGCACAGGAAGCCCCGCACCCGGGCGAACGCCTCGTCGCCGTCGAGCAGGACGCGGCGGGCGCGCCCGAGCTCGGCCTCCGAAGCCAGCATGAAGCGCCACCCGCGGGACCTGCGCGCAGCCGGAATGCCGTCTGCGGGCGCGCCGGCGCGCCAGTCGTCGCACACCTGGTGCCAGTTCGCCGTGAGCCAAAGCCCCTTCTCGGGCTCTTCCCTCATCTCGAGCTCGAACTCCGTGAGCATGTTCGCGCCAGTGAACGGCGAACCCTCCGTGAACGAGAGCGTGTCGAACAGCGTCGTCCTGCCGCCCTCGTACTCTATCCTCACCATCATCTCCGGCCCCTCTCCCTGCGCTGCTCCTGCTGGGCCCGCTGCCGCTCGGCGGCCTCGCGGATGCGCGCGGTGCTCGCGTCCGTGGGACGGTAGGCGCCCTCGCGCTCGAAGCGACGGCGGAGCATCTCCTTGCCGTAGACGAACCCCAGGCGCTCGCCGGTTACCTTCTTGGACGGTTCCTCCGCCAGGCTGAACACCCAGTCGTCCCGCCGCGCCTTGGCCGAGTTGTCGGCGACGTGCACGCCCAGGGCGTCGAGGATGCCGAAGAACTCCGCCTCGTCGCGCGCCGTGGTCTTGGCGAGCGCGACGCGGGCGCGGATGTCGCCGACCCACGAGTAGCCGCCAGAGCGCATGATCTCCTTCTCGGCCTGGCCCAGGTAGACGCTTCTGCGGCTTCTTGGCCCGCCCGCGCCTGCTCGCTCGCGCGCCATGTCCTGCAGGTCTCGGTTGAGGTCCTCGGGGTGCTGGGTCTGCATGCGGTAGCCGGTGCGGAGGTTGGCGTTGTTCACGACGATGTGCGCGTGCGGTATGCCGCGGGCGTTGTCGTCGTGGTAGACGATGGCGATCTCGTGGTCGTCGAAGTGCCTGAGCGCCCACGAGCACGCGAGCTCGCGCAGCGTCGCCAGGTCGATGTCGTCGCCGGGGTCCGGCGAGAGCACGAAGTGCTTGAACGTGCGCGCGGGCTTACCCCTCCAGGGTGCGTCCGTGCCGAACGCGGCGCGCGTGGCGTCCATCTCGGCGTCCCAGGTGCAGGCCTCCTTGGCGCCTTCTCCCAGCGCGCCAGCGTCGCGCTCGTCGTAGCTCAGGTTGAACAGGTCGCGCGCTAGGGCGCGGCCTCCCTTCTCGAGGTAGCGGCGGATGCCGCCCGTCGAACCGTGGCCGCTTATCGGCTTCAGGATCGGCATGGCGAGCCCTCCACGAGCGAGTCGGCGCCGATGCGCCCGAGCTCGGCCGCCATCTCGCGGGCTGCGGCGTTCACGTCGGCGAGCTCGCGCTCGATCGTCGGGACGCTCTCCGCGACGAGGTCCCGGTCCACGCGGCCGTGGCGGGCGTGGAAGTTGATGAGGTTCATCGCGTGCACGGCCTGGTTGTAGTGGTAGCCCCACTTCGTGAGCTCGCGCGACATCGACCAAAGGGCCCTGCGGTCCACGAGTATGCGGTGCTCGTCTCCCGCGTTGGCCTCCGTCGACAGCGGTATGCGCACGAGGTAGCGCAGGTACTCCGACTTGCTGAGGCCGGCGCGCTCGCACCGATCGCAGAGCGCGTCGTAGTCCTCTCCCTCCATGCGGAACGTGACGCGGCGCTCCTTGCCTTTGACGGCGCCAGCTTCCTCTTCCATGGCGGATTCCTTTCCTCGGGCCCGCCGTGCGGCGGGCGCGTCTCTCTAGGGGCGCGGGGGATCCCCCGCAGGCGGCGGCCGGGCCCGGGCGCCGCCTCTGGGATCGGGCCTCGCGTAAGCGGGCTCCCCCACGGCCCGCGGCATGACGGGTCCGAGGCCGCCCGGTCCCCAAGTGCTATGGACGCCCGACCGAAGTGTCGGACGCCATAGGCTACTTGCTGGATTTCGGGTGTGAGGCCCTTCTACGGCGCTTTCGGGCATCGGTGCCCGCATCCGCGTAAGGCGCCGTCATGAGCGCCATCTCCCGCAGCAGCGAGAGATCGGCCGCGCTCGGGCTCTCGGGCGGGCTCTCGAGGAAGTCGGCGACGAGCCTCGCGGCCTTCGCGATGCGGCCGTCGGGGCCTGCCTGCGTCTTGCCCTCGCTCCTCACGTAGTCGGAGAGCTCGCGCTTGGTGCGCCGCCAGGGCTCCATCGCGGCGTGCATCTCCGCCTGGCGCCCCTTCGGCATGCCCGCGAGCGAGCGCACCGCCTCGGCGCTGAGGTTGCCGCAGTCGGCCTCGGCGGCCCACTCGGGCGAGAGGTCCTCGGCGATACGGCGGGCAAGCCTCTCCTCGCGCGCGATGGTCTTGCCGGAGACCTTGCGGCCCGTCTGCCGCTCGATGATGGCGGCCTTCACGTCGTCGACGCGCATGCCGGAAAGCGACGGGTCCTCGGAGCGCAGGCGCACGGCGTCGCCCCTGAGCGCCTCGGTCGCGGCGGCGCGCTCGGTCACGGTGAGCGCGCGGGTGAAGTAGTTCGCGGCGTGGAGCAGCGTCACCGCCCGCTCGTCGTCGATGCCCTCTATCACGCGGCAGGGCATCTTCTCGTAGGCGGGGTCGTCCTTGGCGAGCAGCGCGTAGGCGGCCTTGCGCCGGTGCCCGGAGACCATCTGCCACGAGCCGTCGCCGACCTTGCGCACGAGCGGCAGGTCGGTGAGGCCGTCCTCGCGTATGGACTCGGCGAGCTCGGCTATCCCCGTTGGGTCCATGGAGTAGGCGGCGTTCGCCGGGTGGTCGGCGATGTCGGCCACCGCTATCTCGGACACCGGGTAGCGCCCGCGGGTGCGCGACGCGCCGTCGAGAAGCCCCGTGATGGTAAAGCCCGCGGCCACCTGGCTAGGCGAGCTCACGGGACACCTCGTCGGCGAGAGCCTCGTAGTCGCGCGCGGGGCGGCTCCCCGGCTCGAAGGCCGCCACCGGCTTCCATTGCCAGCTGCCCTCGCAGACCTTGCTGCTCGCGTGGATGACCGTCTCGAACTGCTCGCCCGGGAAGAACCCGTCGAGCACGGCCGCGCCCGTGGCCTCGGCGTTGGTCATGCGGCCGGGCACGCAGGTGCGCAGTATCTTCCATCTGGGCGTGGGCATGCGCAGGGCGTCCGCGATGGAGCGCGTCGCCTCCACGGTGAGCGCCGTGCCGCGCATCACGGTGGAGTCGAGCTTCACGGGGATGACGACCATGCCGCCCTCCGTTGCGGCGAGGTAGGCGTTGAAGGCGAGCCTGCGCATCACGGGGCTGCAGTCGATGAGGCAGACGTCGTAGGAGCCCGAGGCGTCGTCGAGGGCGAACTTGAGGCGCTGCTCGCGCAGGAGCATCTCGTTCTGGTCGACGAGGTCGATGGTCGAGGCCACCACGTCGAGGCCCTCCCCGGCGGCGTAGGCGACCTCCTCCACGGGCGCGCCGCCGTAGAGCAGCTCGACCGAGGTGCGCCGCTCGGAGGCGGCCCGGTCGTAGAGGCCGAAGAAGTCCGTGGCCGACGCCTGCGGGTCGAGGTCGACGAGCAGGGTCCGAAGGCCCCGGGCGGCGAAGATGGCCGCCAGGTTGACGGCGGTCGTCGTCTTGCCGACGCCGCCCTTGTAGTTGGAAATGGCTATCGTGCGCATGGGTCGCGTCCTCTCTAGCGTGGGGCGCGCCTCGCCGCCATCGGTCCGGCGCGCCCCGAGTCTCGGGGCGTCGGGACAAAACCGTACGGATTTGTCCGACAAGCGGAGTGTGCCACGAAAACGTACGGATATGTACGCTTTCGTGGTACAGGGGCCGGATTTCGGGGAAACCCGGCCCCGGGAGCCCGGGGCCGGGCGCGCCGCCTAGGAGAGCGGCTCCATCTCGCCGAAGCAGTTGACGTGGTGGCGCAGGAGCGCTCGGTTCTCCTTGACGACCATCATCGCCACCTCGTCGAAGCGGACCGGGGTGTCGGCGTAGTCGTCGCCGTTGCCGGCGAGCCACCTCGCCGCCAGCGCCTCGCGCAGCCCGCGCGCCCTGTGGGCCTCGGGGAAGCCGTCCGTCCCGATCCGGACCGTGGCGTCGACGAAGACCAGGGTCCCGTCCTCGTCCACCGCCACGAGGTCGATCCCGCCGATGCCCTCGGGCCCCTGCCAGGCCTCGTCGACGATCTCGTAGCCCTTGCGCTCGAGGAAGGTCCTGACCGCGCCCATCGCCTTTTCCTTCATGTCGTTCATGTCTTGCTCCTTAGACTCTGAGGCCCGCCCCTGTGGCGTGCCTTGCGCCGCGTGAGTCGCATGCAGCGCGGGCGTGCCTGCAAGGGAGGAAGCGAAGTCGGGCATGGAAATAGAAGTCTCCCGACGGCAGTTTTTCGCGTTGTTCGCGCGCGCAGCGCATGGGGCGAAGAACCCGAAAAAGTGTCGCGGCCCTTGCGGGCTGCCCGCCGGCGTGCGACCCTGCGCGTCCAAGGAGCGCCGGGGCGGGTATTCGGATCAAAGGGGCGCAGGCGTGCGGCATGGAATCCGGCGTGGGCGCCGAGACCCTCCGGGCATGGGATGCGGCCCATCGGCGGTTGCTGGGCTCCCGCGGGGATTGACGACGACGTCGTGGCGGGGACGGAGGCGGGTTCCCGAGTCGCGGCGCTTCGGTCCGAAACGGGACGGCATTTCCCGCGCCGCTTGCGGCGGATATGCGCACGGGGCCGCTGGCGGCGAGACGGCTCTCCGCATGGAACGGCCACGGTGCTGCGCAACATGTCCGTTGGGAGAAGGAGGAAAGCAGATGATGGGCTACGAAGAGAAGATGGAGCGCCTCGAGCTGCTCGACGCTGTGAGCGACGCCGGAAGACTGGCGAGGGGCCTTGAGCAGTTGCTCGAGTCCCTGGCGCACGCCGACCAGCTGGACCCGCTCGACGTCGAGGGGATCCTGGCCCTGAGGTCGATAAGCGAGAAGTGCGCCGCGCGCATCGGGGACGCCGCGCGCATCCTGGAGGCCGCAGAACGAGGTATTTTATGCCGAGGGGCAAGAGCCTGCTCTCAACGCCGCCCGTCGAAAAGGAACGCTCCGCTCTCGGCGGGGAAGCCGTCGCGTTGCTTGCTCCGCCTCTTCGATTCTGGCAGGCGCCCGGAATTGGGGCGCCCTTGATCAGCTTAGCCCGTTGATGGTTTCCTCGAGCTCCACCATGCAGGCGACTATCTCATCGATGCTCGGGTAGCTACCGAACAGCATCGGCCTCATCGAGGCGTAATCGGCCGCCAACTCGTCGATCCTGCCCTTTGGAGGGGCGAGCCTGAGCGTGCCGGGCCTCGCGTCGGCCAGCTTAGCCCACGGCGTGCGATAGAACTTCTCTTTGAACCTGACGACCTGTTCGAGGAGGCCAGGCTGCGCTACGGCGCGGCCGAGCACGAACGAGTGGCCAAGGCGGTACATGTCGTAGTAATGGCGGGAGTAGCGCCTGGGCATAGCCTTGCCCTCGGGCCTGTTGGCCTCCTGGTGCAGGATGGTGGCCTTCTCCCAGAACGTGCGCTCGGGACTCGCGGTGCGCACCGTGGTCGACAGCTCGGGCCCGAACGGAACCACGTCCGCCGCGTACGGGGTTATCGCCGCCTCCTCGGAGGGCGACCATGCCGCCATGGGTCCTATCTCCAGCTTGATGGTGTCGAGCGTGCCCGCTGACTCGTAGGAGCGCGGGTAGTCGAAGTACACGGTCTCCTCCTCGGCCCCGCACCTAACGGACGCTTCGGTGCCGAGGGACTCGGAGAGCGTAGCCCTGAGCTTCGGGACAAAGGCGTCGGCCAGGAAGGCGTTCGTGCGCTCGATGCTGTCGGTCTTGAACCGCTCCTGCGCCGAGTTGCTGCGCGGCTCCCACGGTTCGTTCTCGCCGTAGCCCAGGAGTCGCCAATCGAGTATGAGGTCGATGTCCTCCGAGAAGCGCTCAATGAGCCCGAAAGCCTTCGACAGGCTCGTACCGCCCTTGAACACCATGGACTCGGCGAAGCCGCTTCTGTGGAAAAGGTGGTCCAAGGTGTAGCACACCCAGAAGTCCTTCTCGACGACGGCCGGCGCAAGCGCCATCCTCTGCGCGGCGGCCTCGAAGACCAGCCTGCGCTCGTCGGTCGAGGCCCTAGCGATTCTGTCCATGCTTCGCCTCCCATATCTTCTTTGCGGCGTCGGCAACCCAGGAGGTGAGCCGCGCCGACTCTTCCAGGAACGCGCCGACCTGCCCTTCCGTGAGGTTGCGCGCGAGCGTTCTGATTTCCTCGTCGCCCACGTTCTCGCGTCCGAGCGCCTTGAGGGCCTGCACGATGGTGCAGGTGACTTGCGAGCAGTCGAGCAGGTCGCGGTTGGCGCGGTGCCGGAGCTCGATATCGTACGGCCCGTACTCGTAGCGCTTGTACGGACCGCTGCTGACGTAGACGAGCTTTGCGGGCACCTGCGTGTCGAGGCCCAGCGCATTGAGCGCCGCGTCGCCGGACGGTGCGACGATCCACTTGTTGGCACGGGCGACGGCGCGCACGACCTCGTCGGCGCTGGCCGGCACCTCGGTGCCCATGAGCGCGCTGCACTCCGGCACATAGTAGACGCCGCGGATGGCGCGGGCGATCCCTCCCTTTGCATGCAAGCGCCCGAGCGCGTTGGCAGCATTGCGTCGGCCTGCGACGTCGGAGAAGTCGGCGGCTGTGAAGGCCCTGCCGGCGCCGAAGCTCTCTATGCGCTTAGCGATGGCCTCTGCTTCTGTCATAGCATTCCTCCTTTTTGATGAAAATAGTATATACCTTTTTCATCAAATTGCCTCTGATTGCCTTGGTCGCCCACACATCGCGCCTGCGGTCCCTCGCCGCGCCGGCACGCGCGCGTGCGCCCGGAAGCGGTTGCGCCTCCCAATCGCGGCCTGGGATTAGCACCGAGACATCCCGAAGAGATCGTCGTTGGGCCCTTTCTCGCGCGTCGCGCGCCTTCCAGACGGCGGCGTCTCGCCGAGCCCGTTGAAGATTTGCATGACCAGCGCGAGCTGCCTCTGGAGGTCAGCATCGAGTTCGTCGGCGTCGCACACGGCGAGAAGCCGCTCCGCCAGTGCCTTCATGGAGTCGCGCAGCGCCCGCTGCGTCCGAGACGACGGCCTCACGGTTATCTCGGTCCCGGTCAATCTTGCCATGATGTAGTCCTGCCGGCTCATGCCGCTCCAAGAGGCCATATTGGCGATCAGCTCGTACTCCTCGGGGGTGCAGCGGAACGCCATCGTCTTGCTGCGCTTGCGGGCGCTGTTCTCGCACGGCATCCTATTCGCCCCTCAGCTCGGAGAGCGCGTCGGCGATCTGCGCGCGCTTGGCTGGGAAAAGGTGCGCGTAGCGGTATGTGATGTCGATTGCCTCGTGGCCCACGCGCTCGGCGATATCGAGGGCGGAGAAGCCCATGTTTATGAGCAGGCTCACATGGCTGTGGCGAAGGTCGTGGATGCGTATCCGTTTCACTCCCGACGCCTTGCAGCCACGCTCCATCTCATGCACGAGGAAGTGCTTCGTGAAGCCGAAGAGCCTCTCGTCGGGCGCCACGTCCTCGCGCATCTCGATGAACTCCGCCATCTCGTCGCGGAGGAACGCCGGCATCTTGATCGTGCGAACCGACTTGCGCGTCTTCGGCTTCGTGACCACATCCTCGCCGCGCAGCCGCTGGTAGGACTTGTTTATGCGAAGCTCGGACGTTTCCAGCAGGAAGTCCGAGGGCGTGAGCGCCATGAGCTCGCCGCAGCGTATGCCCATCCAGTAGAGAACCTCGAACGCATAGAAGGCAAGCGGCTTGTCGGAGATGGCGTCGGAGAAGCGAAGGTACTCGTCCTTGGTCCAGAACTGCATCTCGCCGGCCTCTTTGCTGCCCATCTTGTCCACCTTGTGGACGGGGTTCTTCTCCAGGTTGTAGTAGCGCTCGGCGTGGTTGAAGATGGCGTTGAGCTGGTTGTTCACTGTGCGCAGGTACGTCGGTGCCCAGGGCTTCCCGTCGGCGTCCCGGTGCTCGGTGAGCTCGTTTTGCCACCTGATGACGTCGATCGGCCTCACGTCGCACATGCGCATGTCCCCGAAGAACGGCACGAGCTTGTCGTTGATGATGTACTCCTTGGTGATCCACGTGTGCTCGCGTATGCGCGGCTTCACCTCGGAGGCGTACACCTCGACGAACTCGGAGAACGTCATGTCCATGGCCCCGCCGTTAAGGCTCTTGAACTGGCTCTCCCACACTGCGGCCTCCACCTCGGAGGAGAAGCCGCGCTTCGTCTTGTGGCGCTTCGAGCCGCGGGCGTCGCGGTAGTAGCACTGCACGTAGAACGTGCCGTTGCCGTCGTCCTTGTACACGGGCATGTCAGTCCACCTCCGGGAAGTACAGGGCGTCGAAGACGTCGCTTCGAACGCGCCCGCGGATGACCACGCGCCCGCGCGCCTCCTGCTCGGCGTTTATCTTCCTGATCACCTCGTAGGCGCTGCCTTTCTTGATCCTCAGCAGCTCCGCGACCTCGTCGGCGTCCAGCATGTGCGGCCTCGGCGTCTTCGCCACCTTCTCGTCCATGGCTCCTCCAATCAATGGCGTACGGATACGTACGGTTCACAGATTCAGAGTAAACGTACATATCTGTACTGTCAATAGAATTGCGTACATTTGCGTACGCTGATAAGATGTGCTGGTACGTAATTCCAGGAGGAGGGCTCATGTCCGTAGGCGAGAACATAAGGCGGTACCGCAAGTCGCGCGGCATGACGCAGGCGCAGCTCGCCGAGGCGGTCGGCCTGACCGAGGGGGCCGTGCGCCACTACGAGAGCGGCATCCGCGCCGTGAAGCCCGAGCTGCTCGAGTCCATCTCCGCGGCGCTCGGCGTGTCCGTCA
>ERZ772945.2727-NODE-2727-length-10442-cov-3.344084_pt1 | contig 10442 bp, 6 predicted proteins | sample MGYA00511681_ERZ772945 | MGnify/ENA primary metagenome ERZ772945 (study PRJEB29015, sample SAMEA2737943) | human oral metagenome | biome: human oral; feature: human-associated habitat; material: dental | place: China | collected 2143 ... | reverse complement strand
GGCCGTCGTACGCGCTGCTGACGGCCGCCGAACCTCAACAAATCAACAATAACCTACGGAATATACGAAAGGAAGGGAGAGCCATGACGTTGTAATGAGCTTAGAATTAAACCATAAAAATCTGAGGCTGTTATGCAAACGTCATTGAGGCAAGCCATATCAGGCCTTTGCATCAGGCCATGAAGCACACGGGCTGCCATGTGAATGTAGCCAAAATAAGGGGCTTTGGTTTTTACATCAGGCGAATATTGCTGCTTTGAAAACTTTTTCATATCTTTGCGAAAATAAACCTATCGAACCAGAACAAAACCTATGACGAAACTCTCTAAGGAAAGCAAGCAGCAAATAACAGCCGTAAACAACCGCATCATCACGCTGCGCGGACAGCAGGTTATCATCGACCGCGACGTGGCAGAACTATATGGTGTGGAGACGCGCGACATTAATAAGTCGGTGAAAAACAACCCCGAGAAGTTCCCTTCAGGCTATATTCTCACGCTCACAAAAGCAGAAAAGCACGAACTGGTGGAAAATTTCCACCGGTTAAATGGTATCAAACATTCAAGTGTTGCGCCGAAAGCTTTCACCGAGCAGGGCCTTTACATGCTGGCAACCATCCTTAAATCGCCACTCGCCACGCAAACAACCATCGCCATTATCGACACGTTTACGAAGCTCCGCCAGCTGTCGCGCAGCATCGCTACGGCCAACAGCAACGGGAATATCACACCCGAAGAACAGAAAAACCTGCAAAATATGATGACCGAGGTGCTTAGCAAGAATCCGCTTCCCATGCAAATCCAGAAGATGACGTTTAGTGTTAATCTCGGCATTCTGAAAATATCGGTCGAAACAAAACGCTGAAACGCGGCCGGACAGCGTCACCATATTACAGGCAACAAAGGCTTTTGTGCCGCTGCTGATGATTTCGGGGCCCGGGAAAAAGCCTGACAGGAAGAGGCCGGTTGGGTTTACGGGCATGCCGGTTTAATATATATAATAATGTGTTAACACTTTAATGAGCCTGTTTTGCAGTTTGAAATGCAAACACCTGACAAAACAACGGCTGCATAACCGCATAATTCTTGCAAAATTATCAAATCACACACGTCAAAACAAGCAAATTGACGAATAATTGCGTAAAAATGTAACAAAACGAAAATTTTAGCCGTCAGAAATTGCGTATTAAGTTTTTTTACCATACCTTTGCACCGATATTACAAAGTTTATAACCCATATCATGTGCTGCACCATGATAAAAAGACTTTTTTTCTCTGTTGTTATTGCATTGGGGATGCTGCCGGCAAAGGCAGTCTTGCCATATAGCGGGCACACGGTTTATACAAACGATATAAGCACCGAAGAGGCTTTTAAAACCCTCACGGTTGTCAACAGCAACGGCGACGACAACACATGGCGGTATGATGCACATGAGCATTCGGCCATCTGTTACGGCATTTCGTCGCACAATAATGACGACTGGCTCCTGACTCCGGCCTTTCAGGTTGAGGCCGGAAAGGTGTACGAGGTAACGTTTACCGGCCGCGCCGGCGGTGCTTCGCAAAGCGAAAGCCTGGGAACAGGCTTTGGAACGGGCGATGATCCTGCTGCATTTAAGATGCTTGACAGGAATCTTCTGCTCGACTTCCGCGGCATTACGCCACAATATTATTTCACGGCGAAGGAAACAGGAACATGCCGTGTAGGTTTCCATAACACGGCATCGCCCGGCAGCAACTCGGTACTTGTAAACCAAATAAAGGTTACCGAGGTTACCGTACAAACGGCTCCGCGCCCCGTTTCGTTCCTCACGACAGCACAAACAGGGGCCGGGTTGCGGCAGACGGTGCTCACCTTTACCACGCCTTCACAAAATATTGACGGCAGCACACTGACGGCATTGACGAAGATTGAGGTTTACCGCAACTTCGATTTGCTGCATACCATCGACCATCCGGCAACAGAAACCCGCGTAACCTGGACCGACCGCACACCTGCACACGGCAACAATATCTACACCCTCATTGCATACAGCGACAAGGGAATGGGCGAGCCCGTAAGCATTACGGCCTTTTCGGGCGAAGACAAGCCGGGCAAAGTATCGGCTGTTAAGCTCACCAACGACGGTACACATTATATATTAAGGTGGAAAAAGCCAGCGAAAGGAGCCAGCTATGGTTATTTCGACGCAGCCAACTGCCGGTATAAAATATACACGGTTGAAGGGCATAAATATCACCTTGTGGCCACCACGGAGAAGAATGATACGGCTATTGTTCTGAACAACGTGACAGGACCGCAGCGTAAGATAGCCTATGCCGTAACGGCTGTTAACGACGGAGGCGAGGGCGACCCGGCGTCGTCGGCCGAAGTTTTAATGGGCAGCTCGTACAAACTGCCTGTCAGAATAAACTTCGATGAGACAATAAACTGGGCCGGCAACGGCTGGACCGACAGTAAAAACCACTACTGGTGGCGACAGGAAACGGACGGATATGTGCGCTACAGCAACTATAAGGTAATATGGTTTAACCTAGGAGGAGAGGACGGTGCCAGCTTCAACTCGGGCAAATTAGACCTTTCTCACGCCGTAAAGCCGACGCTGACCTACACCGTTGCGCCCGAAAAGCACACACAAATAGAGGTGAATGCCGTATTGCCTGACTTTACGGTGAAACGCCTTAACGTGCACGGAGAGTCGGAAAAAACGCAGTATAGCGTAAGTCTGGCACCGGTGAAGGGGCTGGATAATGTCATCATCCAGTTTCACGCCAGCTCAACAGCTGCCGACACCTGGGCAGGATTGTACAATATTAATATTGACGACCCTACGGAAAACAATCTGGCAGCACACCTGAATGCCCCTGCAAAACTGTTTGGAGCACAGCGTACAGAGGTTGCCGTAAACGTGACAAACTATGGCACAAAGGCCGCAACGGGATATACCGTACGCCTGTATGCCAACGACAAAATGGTGGCCGGGAAGAACGTTGACGAAACACTGGCAGCGAACGACAGCCGCACAACGGTTCTGACGTTTACGCCAACGGTGAACGAAGACAGCCTGAAGCTGTATGCCGTAGCCGACTATGCACCCGACCAAAGCCCGGAAGATAATACCACCGATGCTGTAACCGTGCCCGTTATGCAGGCTCAGGTTGCGCCCGTAACCACGCTGACGGCATATGCCGACGGCACTGCGAACAAACTGGCATGGAACAAAGTGGCCGACGACAGGGAAACAGTTACCGACGATATGGAAAGCTACCCGGCCTTTTCGCTGCCTGGTGACGGCCATTATCTGGAATACGAATACAACATTGGCCCCTGGTACAACTACGATGCAGACAAGGAATACTCGCTCGATATTCCCAATTATCACTTCAACTTCGAAGAAGAGGCGTTTGCTTTCATTACATTTAATGCTGACTCGGTGAAGGCTGATGATTCGAAAACAGCCGCTGCCAACACGCTTGACATATTTAAAGCACACAGCGGAAAGCAATTTTTGGCTGCCTTTACCATCAACCAGGACATGGCAATGGGCAATAAAGTAAGCGACTGGCTGATTTCACCTGCTCTGTCGGGCAATGCACAGAACATATCGTTTTGGTATAAAACCCTGAACAAAACAAACGGAACGCCGAGCTTTGAGATAGCTTATTCAACTACCGACTCGCTGTATACCAGCTTCACACACACGGTAACAGACACCGTTATCAGCATGAAGACGGCCGAATGGCAGAAGATGACCGTAAGTCTGCCGGCAGGAGCGCGCTATTTTGCCATACATCATACCACACCTTTAAATATCAACCAGGTGCTGATGATTGACGATATTACGTACGAAAAAGGAAACGGAACCGTCACCGGATACAAGGTATACCGTGACGGTAACTACATAACCACAGTTACATCGCCCTCATATACCGATACAACAGGCGGAGAACATGCCTACAACGTTACCGTAGTGACGGGAAAAGGAGAATCGGAATTTTCAAACACTGCCTCAATAACTACCGGCATCAGCAGCGTGGAGAACAAAACGGCCGACTTAAATGCTGCCACCTATAACACGGCAGGCCAGAGGGTTAACAACAGCTACAAAGGCATAATCATCAGAAAGGGCAGGAAAATTATCAGGAAATAAGCATTACAAACTTCTCCCGTCCGTCGTGTAGCGTATGGCGGGGGTATTGTCGTCGCTGCATGCGAAGGCATATTTGGTTAGGATAACTATAATACAATATAATAATCTGAACGAATCATTTATGAAAAGAAAATTATCCCTTATCTTGGGATGCCTCTTCCTGTTCGTAGGAATGGCAGTGGCCCAAAATAAGATTACGGGTACCGTAGTTTCGCAGGCAGACGGTCTTCCTATCATTGGAGCGTCTGTCCAGATACAAGGAACAAAGACAGGCGTGGTGACAAACACAGACGGTAACTTCACCCTCGATGTACCGGCAGGCAAGAAACTGGTCATCAGCTACATTGGAATGGTTACCCAAACCGTCAGTGCCAAGCAGGGAATGAAGGTTTCTCTGGCCGACGATAACAACACAATTGGTGAGGTTGTCGTCACAGGTATGTCGTCGCAGGACAAGCGAACCTTCTCGGGTGCTACAACAAAGATTAATGCTGCCGACGCCAAGATTGACGGTATGGCCGACATCAGCCGCTCATTAGAAGGCCGCTCGGCCGGTGTGAGCGTGCAGAACGTGTCGGGAACATTCGGTACGGCACCGAAGATTCGCGTGCGCGGTGCTACCTCTATCTTCGGTAGCAGCAAGCCTCTGTGGGTAGTTGACGGTGTGATTCAGGAAGACGTGGTTGATGTTGACGCCGACAATCTGTCGTCGGGAGACGCCAATACCCTTATCTCATCAGCCATAGCAGGTTTGAACGCCGACGATATTGAGAGCTTTCAGATTCTGAAAGACGGTTCGGCAACATCCATTTACGGTGCACGTGCCATGGCCGGTGTGATTGTTGTAACCACTAAAAAGGGTAAGGCAGGGCAGTCGCACCTTTCCTATACGGGCGAATATACCATGCGTCTGAAGCCCAGTTACAGCAACTTTAACATTATGAACTCGCAGGACCAGATGGGGGTTTATCAGGAATTACAGCAGAAAGGCTGGCTGAACTATGCTGAAACGGCGAACGCCATGAACAGCGGTGTGTACGGAAAGATGTATAATTTGATCAGCTCTTACAATGTATCAAGCGGCCAGTTCGGTCTGCCCAACACACTGGAAGCCCGCACTGCCTACCTGCGTGCAGCAGAATACCGCAACACCAACTGGTTTGACAGGTTGTTTTCAAACGCTGTTATGCACAACCATTCGGTGAGCATGAGCGGCGGTACCGACAAATCAGACTACTATGCATCGTTAAGTGCCATGTTCGATCCGGGCTGGACCAGGGCCAGCAAGGTGCAACGCTATACGGCAAACGTAAATACTACTTACAACATTAACCGCCACTTCAGCGTAAACCTCATTGCAAACGCATCGTACCGCAAGCAGAAAGCACCCGGAACCATGAGCAGCGAGGTTGACCCTGTAATGGGAACCGTTAAGCGTGACTTCGATATTAACCCCTACTCGTACGCGTTAAATACTTCACGTACGCTCGATGCTGACGAATATTACACACGTAACTATGCTCCGTTTAACATTTTCCAGGAGCTCGACAACAACTATATCGACCTCAATGTAAACGACCTTCGTGTACAGGGACGCATTGACTACCGCCCGCTGAACAACAACAAGCTGAAACTTTCGCTGTTGCTGGCAACAAAAACAAACTCGTCATCGCAGGAACATAACATCAAGGACGACTCGAACCAGGCGCAGGCTTACCGCGCAATGGGCACGACAGCCATCCGCGATGTCAACCCCTTCCTGTACAGAAACGACCCTGACAACATTTACGCATTGCCTGTATCTATCCTGCCCAACGGCGGTATCTACGAGCGTACAGACAACCGTATGTTCGGCTGGGACTCACGATTCACCATCGCCTACAACGATGTGTTCAACAGAGATCATATTGTAAACTTCCTCGCTGGTATGGAAACCAACTCGTATGACCGCAAAACCACATGGTTCCGCGGATGGGGTTTGCAATACAGCAAAGGCGAAGTGCCTCTGTATGCTTACAAAGTGTTCAAGAAAGGCTCTGAACAAGGGACCGACTATTTTACGATGAAGAACACACATACGCGTCAGGCTGCTTTCTTCGGCACGGCTACTTATTCGTACAAAGGCCGCTACTCGCTCACCGGTACTTTGCGTTACGAAGGCTCAAACTATCTGGGACATGCCAACTCGGCACGCTGGATGCCTACGTGGAACGTTTCAGGCGTATGGAATGCACATGAGGAAAGCTGGTGGGACAAGACGTTTAAGGATGTATGGACAAACGCAACCCTGCGTCTTAGCTACTCATTAACGGGTGACCGTCCGGCCATAACCAACGCGCTTCCTGTCTTCACGAGCAAAAACCCATGGCGTCCTCTGTCTTCTCTTCAAGAGCCGGGTATCGACATGGGGCTTGGTAACGCGGCACTTACCTATGAGAAGAAGCACGAGTTTAACGTGGGTGCCGACCTCGGATTCGTCAAAAACCGCATTGATCTGTCGGCCGATTTCTACTGGCGTAACAACTACGACCTCGTAGGATATGCCAACACCGTACTTTACGGAGGATATGAACGTGCCAACGTTGCATCGATGAAGTCGAACGGTTACGAGCTGGCCCTGACAACAAAAAACATTGTTCGCAAGGACTTCAGCTGGACAACAAACTTCATCTACTCGCATACGCACAACGAAATTACCGACCTTTACAGTCCGGCCAGGATGATTTCGCTGCTCGATGGTAGCGGTTATCCACTGAAAGGCTATCCTGTACGTTCCATATTCTCAATACCATTCAGAGGGCTGAACAATGAAGGTCTGCCTACATTCCTCGACCAGGACGGAAACGTTACCACAACAGGTATCTACTTCCAGACCCGTGACCCTGAGAAATTAAAGTTTTTAAAGTATGAAGGACCGGCAGATCCTACGACGACTGGCTCCTTTGGCAACATCTTTAAATACAAGAATTGGTCGTTGAACGTGTTTGTAACCTATTCGTTCGGCAACGTAATCCGCCTGGATGACGTCTTTAGCAACGAGTATGATGACCTTACTTCAATGACGAAAGAGTTCCGCAACCGCTGGATGCACGCCGGTGACGAGAAGAAAACTGATATTCCTGTCATCTCCTCGAAGCGGCAGAACAAGAACGATACCAACCTGGAGTATGCCTACAACGCATATAACCATTCTACGGCACGCGTTGCAAAGGGCGACTTTATCCGCATGAAAGAAATTACGTTAGGCTATCAGTTCCCCAGAACGCTTATACAATCGTGGGGACTGAACGATGTAAGCCTCAAGCTGCAGGCCACAAACCTCTTCCTTTTATATGCTGACAAGAAGCTCAATGGCCAGGATCCGGAGTTCTTTAACACGGGTGGTGTAGCTGTTCCTTCGCCCAAACAGTTCACCCTTACGCTGAGATTAGGTTTATAAAACAAGACAACAATATTATGAAATCAAAGAAAATATTATATAACGCTGTTGTAGTAGTTGCCTCGGTTCTGACTTTTTCGTCGTGCAACGACTTCCTCGACACGATGCCGGACAACCGTACTACAATGGACTCCGGAGACAAAATTGCCGACCTTTTAACCAATGCCTATCCCATTGGTAACGATATTCTGGTCAACGAAACGATGTCTGACAATACCGATTACTACGGAAGCACCAACCCTAACGGTACTCGTTTCGGCGACGAAGTTTACTTCTGGAAGGACGTTATGGAATCATCCAACGACGGTCCTGAGAACTTTTGGCTGTACCAATACCAGTCGATTGCCGCCGCCAATGAAGCACTCGTTGACATTGACAAGCTGGAAGCAACCCATATCAGCAGCGAAACGCGTACAAAGCTCGAAGGACTCCGCGCCGAAGCACTGCTGCTTCGTGCATACGGCCACTTTAAATTAGTGACCGAGTTCTCAAAGATGTATAACCCTGCTACGGCCGACAAGGACCTGGGTATACCGGTTTCCAAGAAGGTTGAAACGCTTACCAGCAAACATACCCGTGGTACTGTTGCCGAGGTTTATAAGGCCATCGACGAGGATATTCAGGCTGCGCTGCCGCTTGTAAACGATAATTACCGGGTTCCCAAATACCATTTCAACCGCAAGGCCGCCTATGCCTTTGCTGCCCGCTTCTATCTTTATTACCAGAAATGGGACAAAGTGGTAGAATGTGCCAACCAGGTGCTGGGCAGTAACCCCGCTGCAGTTCTGCGCGACTGGCAGGTTATGGGCACTCTTCCTCGTGGATTTGAAGCATATAATCAACATTACATCAGTGCCGATTTGAGCTGTAACCTGATGCTTACCACCAGAACGTCGGAAGTAGGAGTATTGTTTGGCCCTTACATATACTTTAAAAGGTACAGCCACGGCCGTTATCTCGGTAACATGGAAGACCTCAATGCACAAAACATTTGGGGCTCAGCCAGCTACTATGTAAGGCCTTTCACCGGTGCAGGCAACAATTACGACATCTGCCAGGTATGGAAATTGCCCTACATGTTCGAGTATACCGATCCTGTTCTGCAGACGGGTCGTGCACACACGGTTAACGTAGACTTCTCTACCGACGAAACATTGCTTTGCCGTGCCGAGGCTTATACCATCCTCAAACAGTATGACAAGGCTTGCGCCGACCTCAATATGTGGATGCATAATATTGTGCAAACCAGCGTAACACTGACGCCACAGCTCATCAAGACTTTCTACAACAGCGTGGCTTACTCCTACGACGATGCCAACAAAATGGCCTCAACGGTTAAGAAGCACCTCAATCCTACCTTCACCATTGATGCAGAAGGCAGCGAACAAGAGACCATGTTGCAGTGTGTTCTCGGCTTCCGCCGCATCGAAACCATGCACCAGGGTCTGCGCTGGGACGACGTAAACCGTTACCGTATCGTCATTCCGCGCCGCACAATAGGTGCTAACGGCTTGCCTTCAAAGGTGACCGACTGGCTCAAAGTTGATGATCCCCGCCGTGCTGTACAGATTCCTTACGCAATCCGTCAGGCAGGACTCGAGGCCAATCCAAGAAATTAATAATACTGATTATTCAAAAAAGATATTTCAAGATGAAAAAGAATCTTTTATACATACTCCTGTTTGTGGGTGCAGGTATTGCGCTTTCGTCCTGCTCTGACGACAAACTGAGCGGGGAAAGTGTGATAAAACCCGAGGTCATCAGCCAGACACCATTCGACAAATGGCTTCAGGTTAACTATATTCAGCCTTACAATATTGATTTCATGTGGCGTTACGATGATAAGGAAACCGACATGAACTATTACAATATACCTTCCGATTACAACGCCGCCATTAAGCTGGCACACATCGTTAAGTATACTTGTATCGAGGCTTACGACCGTGTAGCGGGCATCAACTTTACACGACAGTTTTTCCCCAAGATGCTTTACGCAACGGGTGAATTTGAGTATAACAACAACAATACCATTATTCTGGGTACTGCCGAGGGTGGAAAAAAGATTTATCTGGCAGGTACAAACCATCTCGACCAATTCTTAGGATCGCTCGATGACCTCAATACCTACTATCTGAAAACCATCCATCACGAGTTCATGCACATTTTAAACCAGACGAAACCTTACGATAAGGCTTACGATCAGGTAACAGGAACAACCTACCTTTCTGACGACTGGAGCGGCAAGAGTGGTTCCACCGGTTACCTGAAACGTGGTTATATCAGTGCCTACTCGCAGAAAGAGGGACGCGAAGACATCGCCGAAATGTTCTCTACATACGTTACTAATCCGCAGAGCTGGTGGGATCAGCAAATGACTGAAGCCGGAACGGAAGGTGCTGCACTTATTCAAAAGAAGCTGGATATTGTGCGTACTTACATGAAAACAGAGTGGAACATTGATCTGGATGAGCTTAGGGCAGAGGTGCTGCGCCGCGAAACCAATGTCATCAACGGCAGCGTAAGTCTTACTGACCTCAGTATAAACTAATAAATTGCAACGAAATATGAAATTAAATAAGATTTTAACATTCGCTCTTCTCCTTCTTCCGGCCTTTGCTCTGCAATCATGTCTGAAGGACCAGGAGGATATATTCGACCGCCCTGCTTCGGCACGCGTCGAGAAATATCTTAGTGATGCACAGAAAACACTTCAAAATTCGCAGTATGGCTGGGTGCTCGAGAACTTCCCTGATGCCAACCAAAAGTATGGCGGTTACACCTATACGCTGAAGTTCCAGGGCGATACGGTAATTACCCACAGCGAGCAGGACGGCAGCAATGGTGTTGTTTCGC
>ERZ772945.2725-NODE-2725-length-10453-cov-3.992979_pt1 | contig 10453 bp, 21 predicted proteins | sample MGYA00511681_ERZ772945 | MGnify/ENA primary metagenome ERZ772945 (study PRJEB29015, sample SAMEA2737943) | human oral metagenome | biome: human oral; feature: human-associated habitat; material: dental | place: China | collected 2143 ... | reverse complement strand
CCAAAAAGATGATTAAAAAGCTGCCGCTTGATGTACAGGATGTTTTTGTTTTGTTGGTTGAAGATATTAAGCAAAACGGTGCAATCAGAAAGAACTGGCATAACTTTTCCGCACTTGGCGAAAATAAATATCATTGCCATTTGTCATACCATTGGGTTGCTTGTTGGAAAGAAACAATCACCGGTATTGAATTGGAGGTTTATTATGCAGGTTGTAGTTCAGAAATGGGGTAATAGTCTCGGATTTAGAATACCCTCTCTTTGGGCAAAAGATAATAATATTAAAAATGGAAGTAAAATAGAAATAATTGCCGAAAGAGGGAAAATGATAATTCTTCCTCAGAAAAAATCACTTGAAGATTTTATGAATCTTGTTACAGATCAGAATCTCCATTCAGAAATAAACACTTTTGAAGCAGTAGGAAAAGAAGAATGGTAATGAGCGGTTTTATTCCTGAAAAAGGAGATTTAGTTTGGTTGGAATTTAATCCACAAGCAGGTCATGAACAACAAGGGCATAGACCTGCAATTTGTGTTTCCCAAAAATTATATAACCAAAAAACAGGATTAGCTTTATTTTGCCCAATTACAAGTCACGTAAAGGGCTATCCATTTGAAGTAATTTTAAAGGCTCATTCAATAAAAGGCTGTATTTTAAGTGATCAAATAAAGAACCTGGACTATGTTCAAAGAAAATGCAGTTTTATAGAAAAAGCTTCTGACGATGAAATAAATTCTGTAATAGATAATATCAAACTGATGATTGAATAATGGCCACCCAATACCTGCTTCAACCTGACATCATCTTTGGCAATGCAGGTTAAGTAAATATTATGCCCACATGCTCGTCGAGCAAAAACACAACTTGACCATGTTGTACACATATAGTATTGTATCCGTATGAAAACATTATCGGTTGCTAAAGTAAGGATGAATTTCTCTGCACTTCTGAAAGAAGTAGCATTAGGTAACGAAATCGGTATTGCATTTGGTCGAAAACAAGAAACAATAGCCGTTATTGTTCCAATCGAAGAATATAAAAGAATAAAAACACGGCAGCTTGGTACATTGGAAGGAAAAGTACAAGTTGAATTTAGTGAGAATTGGGCGATAACCGATGAAGAGTTTGTTACTGTATGAAAATCCTATTAGATACGCACTATTTATTATGGGCATTTATTGATACAAGTAAAATATCTAAATCAGTTTATAATAAATTATTATCAGACGAAAATGAAATTTTTTATAGTCAAGCTAGTTTATGGGAAATATCAATAAAATATAATATGGGAAAATTATCCCTAAAAGGAATGGGGCCGGAAGAATTCTACAAAGAAGTAGAAAATAGTTTTTTTAAATGTAGACCTTTTAAAAATGATGAATTAATTAGTTTTTATAACTTACCTATAGAGCACAAAGACCCATTTGATCGAATTATGATTTGGCAATCAATAAAGTCTGATTACTACTTTTTATCTGTTGATACACAGGTTATAAAGTATAAAAAATATGGCTTAAAAATATTATCCTAACACCCGCTTCAACCTGACATTGCGGACAAGCCGCAAATGCAGGTTAAGCGAATGTTAGGTTGACGCTTCGTGCAAAATATACGTTTATTAAAAAAAGAAAACAACTGGCAACAGAAATAAAAATTATTTTTTGACATAGTATGTGCTATGATAATATTATTTGGAGGATGTATGCAGAGCAATGAAAAATATAAAGAAGGACAAGTATGGTCTTATAAGACGAGAGAAAATGAAAGTAATTCTAAAATATATATAGTAAAAATTGAATATAATAAAACAATTGGAAAGATTTATCACATTTATATTGATAATTTGAATATAAAAAATCCATATCAAAAATCTAAAATCCAAAATAATTTATCTCATTCCCCTGTTTCTGAAAAAACATTAGATGACAGTGTTATAAAAATTGTTACAGCAAAATACGAAAATAATATAGATATTTCTGATGGTTATGTAGCATGGAAAGAAGCTTTTGATGATGGTAAGGCTGGCGTTTTTACCATTCCAGTAAATGAAATTATTCAATGTATTGAGGATGTTGCGAATATGGAAGCCTAAAGTATATTAGGTTGACTCTGATGCACAGGAAAGTATTAATTATGCCAACAATTGAAATTATTTCTGTAAATGCTAATAGAAAAATCTTAAGACAAGAGGATTATAATATACCCTTAATTGAAGAAGATAAACTTGTAAGTCATAGATCTATTTTTTATGAATATTTGAAAACACTAAATGGAATAATGGTACATATAGGTAATCCAGATATGAAGTATGATAAAGAATATGGATTTTTTGCAGGTAAAATTATCAATTGAGATTTTTCTACTAATAAAGAGATTGTAATTCCCAATATTGATGATGAAAAGAATAGAGCAGATCAGGATGAATATTTCCAATTTTTAGATGTATTTAAAAATGAAATTGAACAGATAATCTTTAAATATATTGAGCTTTCCCCTAATTCAACTGCTCTTTTTTTAACAGATTATCAATTTGGATCTTCAAAGCCAATGAGAAAATATATAAATTTAAGCAATTTTTGGAAGGAATATAATGAATATGGTCTTAGATGGAATACTCTTTATCGAATTAATAAATAATCTAAAAAAATCAAAAGTATTTAAATATATATTTTCTGTATCTTCTTTTATATTATAATCCCTATTTTCTAATTTTAATTTTTCTAAATATTTAATCAAATTATATCTATATATATTTAACTCTTCTTTTTCCTTTACAGTTACATATAACTTATTTTTTCCAAAAGTCTTATTATAATCTATATATACCCTACTTTTTAATATTTTTTCCAAAATATTTAGTTTCTCATTTGCATTTTCTTTTAAATAATCATTATTCTCATTACTATTTTGTAAATCAACAAGATTTTCTATATATTCATATGTTTTAATCATATTGTAACGAATCTGCTTATATACCCCTAACTCTTTCCATATATCACTATATTTATTTTTAGTTATATAACTTTTTAAAAATACATAATTTGTAATCTTTTCATATATTTCAAATATATGTGCAATATTTTCTATATTTAAATTTTCTACTAATTTAGTCTGTTTTTGTACATCTTCAAATACTTTTTCTTTACTACTATATATTTTCTCTAAATCTATTTTCATTTTTAACAATGTTTTTGTATTTAATATTTTTCCCTTGTTATTTACAATATTTTCTTCCATGTTATTATATTCCTTTTTTCTATATTATCTCTTACTTTTAAAATAAGAGATATCCTTTAATTTAAGGTATATCTCTATATGTTTCCTTTTATCTTTCTTTATCTTTATCTAATATATTATTCTTCTATATTTCTCATATCTAAAGCTATCTTACCTTGATCATCTATTTCTATAATTTTAGCTTTAACATAATCTCCAACTTTTAATACTTCATCTACAGTATTAATTCTTCTATTTACTATTTTAGATATATGAACAAGCCCTTCTCTTACTCCTAGATCTACAAATGCTCCAAACTTAGATATATTTGTAACTACACCTTCTACGATTTCTCCTACTCTAAATTCTTTTGTTAAAATTTTTATCATTTCTATAGCTTTATCCATATTTTCTTGTTCTTGACCATATACTAAAACAAGTCCTGTTTCTTGTATGTCTATTTCAACTCCTGTTTCTTCTATAATCTTATTAATATTCTTTCCACCTGTTCCTATTAAGTCTCTTATCTTGTCTACAGATATTTGTACTTTTTCTATCTTAGGTGCATATTCTGATACATGTTTTCTTGGAGTAGCTATTACCTTATTCATAATATCATCTATAATCATTGTTCTTGCTTTTAATGTTCTTTCAAAAGCTTCTTCAATTATATCATAACTTAATCCATCATTTTTAATATCTACTTGTATTGCTGTAATACCGGTCTTTAGTTCCTGCAACCTTAAAGTCCATTTCTCCGAAAGAAATCTTCTAATCCTTGTATATCTGTTACCATTGTACTTTTACCATCTTCATTTGTAAAAAGTCCTGTAGATATACCTGCAACTGGTTTCTTAATTGGTACACCTGCATCCATAAGTGCTAAACTACTACCACATACACTTGCTTGTGATGTTGAACCATTTGAACCTAATACTTCTGATACAACACGAATCGCATATGGAAAATCTTCTTTATTTGGAAGAACTGGAACAAGTGCTTTTTCTGCTAAAGCTCCGGTGCCCTATTTCTCTTCTTCCTGCTCCTCTTGATGGTTTTGCTTCACCAACACTAAATCCTGGAAAATTATATTGATGCATATATCTTTTTGATTCTTCTTCATCAAGTCCATCTAATTTTTGTTCTTCACTTATTTTTCCGAAGTGTTGCAATTGAAAGTACTTGTGTTTCTCCTCTATTAAATAATCCTGAACCGGTGTACTCTTTCTAAAAGTCCTACTTCTGCAGACAATTTTCTTACTTCATCTAATCCCCTTTTATCAACTCTTATACCATGATTTATAATAAGATCTCTAACAGCTTTCTTTTCTCCTGCAGTTATTGCTTCCCCTATAATTCCTTTAAACTTATCTTTGTTTAAAACATATTCTCCTATTTCTGAAAAACTAAACATTTTAAGTAATTCTTCATCTTCTTTATCTCTTATAATATCTAAAACTTTATCTCTTAATATAGTTAGATTATCTTGAAGTTCTTCTTTGTTTTCCCCATGATTTTTTAATATCTCTATTATATCTTCATAATGATTTTTTTGTATATATTCTTCCATTTGTTTATTCTTCTCAAAAATATCTAAATTGATTGCAAATTTTTCTTTACCAATTTCTTTTCTAATATTTTCTAAAAAGTCACACATAGATATAATTTCTTTATGTCCAAATTTAATTGCATCAAGCATTTCTTTGTTTGTAAGTTCAGATGCTTCTGCTTCTATCATAACTATTTTTTCTCTTGTACCTGCTAAAGTTAAATATAGTCTTGATTCTTCTCTTTCCTTAACATTTGGATTTAATATATATTCTCCATTAATATATCCGTACATTAACACCTGCAACAGGTCCGATTAAATGGTATATCTGACATCATACTTGCTGCAATCGCTGCTATCATTCCGAACAGCATCTGGAGTATTATTAGGATTTACAGATAATACTAAAAGTGATATAACAACATCATTTCTCATTTCTTTTTGGAAAAATGGACGTATCGGTCTATCTATTGCCCTTCCTATTAATATTGACTTGTCTGTAGGCTTTCCTTCTCTTTTTAAATATCCTCCAGGTATTTTACCTACAGAATATAGTCTTTCTTGATAGTCTATAGAAAGTGGAAAAAAGTCTATTCCTTCCTTAGGTTCTTTTGATGCTGTAATAGTTCCGAAGTATTGTTGTTCCATCATATCTTACCATTACAGACATATTTGCTTGTTTGGCATATTTTCCAAATTCTAATTCTAATTCTTTTCCTGCATATACAGTACTATATTTTTTATACATATTTTCTCTCTTTCTTTTTTATTCTATAGTATTATATCATAAATCTAATTTTCTTTCTAAAAGTTTATCTTCATTTCTAGATGAATCTGTAAAAATTATATAATTAGATCCTGTAATACATATAGTATCTTTGATTATAAGGCCGGAAACCTTTATCTGAATATGTTTGAGGATGTAATGATATGATCATATTTTCTTTAAACTTAGTAAAATTACCTGGATCTATTACTGGAAGTTCTTCTTGTTCTAATCCTATACCTGTACCTAAATAATATGATATATTCCAGTTTATATTTTTTAGTTCATTAAATCCATATTTAGCAAGTTCTGATATTTCTGCATGGTTTTTAAGGCCGAAGTATCATCTTATCTTCTAAATAATATAATCTAGTATATTCTTCTAAAATTGTAGGCCATTTTTTTTCTACATCTCCTATAAAGAAATTTCTTGCAATTGTTGCCATATATTCTTTTCCATATTCTTTTGCAGTTATATCTATAATTACAACATCTATATCTTCAAGCTTATTATTTGTAGCTTTTAAATATGTCTTAGAAGTATTTTCTCCAAATGAAACACGTATATCTACAATATCTAAATATTCATTTCTAAGTCTTTCAATCAATTTTTTTTCAAGAGTTGTTTCTTTTATTCCGAACACTAAATTCATCTTCTATATTTTTTAAACAATTATTAAGTTTTTTAGAAACATTTATTATTTCTTCTATCTCCTCTTCATCTTTAACACTTCTCATTTTTTCTATAATATCATTTGTCTTAACAAGTCTTACTCCAAAAAGATCTACATATTGTTCATATTCTTTTATTGTTATACTATTTTCCTCTATTCCTACATTTAATGAATGTTTTTTTTCTTCTTCTAAAAATTCCTTAAAATTTCTACATTTCTCTATTGAAATAACTATAACCCTTGCATCTACAGTAAGTATGTTTTGAACATGTGATATATATCTGTCAAATGTTAAAAATATATTATCTTGAAGAGTTATTAAAAGTATCCCTTTTACATCTATTCCTGTTAAATAATATATATTTTTCTCATTTGTTATAATCATACTTTTTAGATTAATAGATTCTAACTTTTTTCTTAAAATATCAATCCTATTTTTCATAAATCCCTACTTTCCTATTAAAAGTAAAATATTTTGTGAAATCATATTACAAAATGCCATAAAACTATCAATTATTGTACCAGATGGTAAAAATAACATTAATACAATACCAATAACTAAAAAAGGTCCAAATGGTATATATTCATCATCTATTTTTTTCTTTTTCCTATATATAATTATACCTATTGCTATAATAGATGAAAGTAAAAATGCAAGTAATGTTATATCTAATATTTTTTTAAGTCCAAAAAATAATCCGAATAGGAGCCATAAATTTAATATCTCCCATTCCCATTGCTTCTTTGCCTGCAATTATTCCTCCGAAGAAGTGCCATAACTCCAAAAATACCTACTGCAGTTAAAAGTCCTATTATTGATTCTCTTAAATATATTAGATTTGTAACAGGGCTTGTAAGATCTATACAATGAAGCATTGTAAAAAATATTCCTGTCTGAAATAATAACATTGTTATCCTATTTGGTATTATCCTCTCTTTTATATCAACTACAAATGTTATTATTAAAAGTGGTATAAGTGTGAATTTTTGAAATATTGTAATAAGTCCTTGATATGTTATTTCATATCCATCTTTTCTATCTAAATATATAATTCCAACAAACATTATAAGTGAAATTATTGTATATATACTTGCTGTAAATATATTATTTTTTAATATATTTAGTCCTTCTTTTGAAAATACTGTTTTCTCATCCTTATATCTTTCTTTTCCTATTGTTATATATATACCACTACATACTGAAAGTATTATTGTTATAGCATATAATATAATTTCTATAGTTTTTCCTTCCATATTTCTCCTTTTTCATCAATATATTTCTTATATTCTTTTAAAACCTTTTTTTCATTTCCTCTTAATAATTTTGTTACCATATAATCTTTCTTTTCACTAAGTGGTTTAACAAGTATTGTTTTCATTCCTGCCCTATTTCCTCCGAAGTACATCTGTAAATACTTGGTCTCCTATAACAGCAATATTTTCACTATCTTTTATTTCCATCATTTCTTTTGCTTTTACTAATGCTTTAATATTAGGTTTTCTTGCAAATAGTATATATTCCAAATTATACTTATTTGTTACTTTTTCTATTCTTTTTTTCAAAAAGTTATTTGTTACAATAACAATTTTTATTCCATTTTTTAAAATCTTATCTTTCCATTTTTCAAAATCTGGTACTTCTATTCCTTTTTTATCTATAATTGTATTATCAAGATCAAGTATTACTCCTTTTATTCCATTTTCAATTAATTCTTCTGAAGTTATATCCAATATATTATCAACATATTTTGTTGGAAAATACTTATTATATTTTAAATATAGTTTTTCTTTTTTCTTATCTTCCATATATTTTCCTTTATTTAATCTATTATTATAATTTTTCTATTAATTCCTCATTTGTTTTTGTCTTCTTTAATAAAGATATTATTGCTTTAGTAGCTTCTACATCTGTAAGTCCTGATATCTTATTTCTAAGTTTATCTATTTTTTTCTTTTCTTCTGAACTATATAATAATTCATCTTTTCTTGTACTAGACTTTTTAACATTTATCGCTGGGAATATTCTCATTTCTGCAATATTTCTATCTAAATGTAATTCCATGTTACCTGTTCCCTTAAATTCTTCATATACAACATCATCTAGTCTACTTCCTGTATCTACAAGTGCTGTTGCAATAATTGTAAGTGAACCTGCTTCTTTTGTATTTCTTGCAGCACCAAAAAACTTTTTAGGTCTATATAATGCATTTGGATCAAACCCACCTGATAATAATTTTCCAGATGATGGAACTGTTAAATTATATGCTCTTGCAAGTCTTGTAATACTATCTAATAATACTACAACATCTTTACCATTTTCCACCTTCCTTTTAGCTATTTCAAGTGCAAATTCTGCAATATGTATATGATCTTCTGGCTTTTGATCAAATGTTGATGATATTACATATCCACCTATTGTATCTTCAATATCTGTAACTTCTTCTGGTCTTTCATCAATTAAAAGAACCATTAATTCTGCACTTTTGCAATTTTCTTTTAAACTTATTGCTATTTCTTTAAGCATTGTAGTTTTTCCTGCTTTTGGTGGTGATACAATTAATGCTCTTTGACCCTTACCAATTGGAGAAATTAACGAAATTATTCTATTTGATAATGTATTTCCTTTATCAATTTCTAGCTTTTCCAAAGGATACATTGGAATAAGTGAATCAAATTTCTTAGATCTAAATGCTTTTGAAACTGTCTTATCATTTATATGTACAACATATATAAGTGCTGGATATTTTCCGTTCTTCTGCTTCCCTTGTAATTCCTAATACTGAATCACCTATAGAAAGACCAAATAATTTTATCATTGTTTGTGATACATATACATCATTTTTTGTATTTCTTAATGTTTTATCTCTAAGAAATCCATAATTATCTTGCATTATATCAAGATATCCTTTAACAATTGCTGTTCCTACTTCTAAAACAATTGGACTAAGCCCATCTATATATACTATTTTTTTCCCTGTTTTAGGATCTATATATACTCTATCACCATCTACATAACTTTCTTCTATTTGTACATATTTTTTCCCTTTTATTATATCTTTTTCTTTAATATCTGAAAATAATGTTTCTGTTGTAACTCTATTCTCATTATTATTCTCATTGTCTTCTTTCATTTTTATTCCTTCCTAATTATTCTTATTAAATATTATATAATAATATTATAGTAACATATTTTTTTCAATAATTATTACATATATAGAAAAAGAAGATATTAATTCTCCATATATTATATAACTTTCTTAACATATATTAAACTTTCATTAAATAAATTAAATACAAAAAAGAGATACATCTCTGTATCTCAAAATTGGTGCCTACACGTGGACTCGAACCACGGACACAAGGATTTTCAGTCCTTTGCTCTACCACCTGAGCTATATAGGCATATGGCGATCTGGAAGGGACTCGAACCCTCGACCTCTAGCGTGACAGGCTAGCATTCTAACCAGCTGAACTACCAGACCGTACTCTATATAACTCAAAGTAATAAATTGGTGATCGCAATAGGACTTGAACCTATGACCTCCTGCTTGTAAGGCAGATGCTCTACCAACTGAGCTATGCGACCATCAACATGTATTATAATACTATTTTATATATTAAAAGTCAATACTTTTTTTAAACTTTTCAAATTAAATCTACCATAAATATTTTTAGATATGATTATCTTTTTTAAAGTAAGCTTAAATATATAGATATATGTCTTATACCTATATATTTAAACTAATTTAATTTCTTAAAATTTAAAATCTGCTGTTATATCTTGTGTCCAGAAATCTTTAACTTCCTTAAAAACTTTCTTTTCATATGGGCTTAATTTTAATGATAAGTCCACTTCTTGAAATAAGAATTCTTTTAAATTAATTTCTTTAAACATAAAATTTTTGAATTTTGTCCAAAACCCTGTTTCTACTGGTGCATTAAATGTTTCTGTTACTTGTTCTGCTTCAATTTCTTCCATCATTCCTAAATTTGAATCAACTTCCACTAATATACCATCTTCATTTAGTCTATATTCTACCATATATTCCTCCTCATAAATTTTAATATAAATTACATAAACAGCTTTTATATATTAACCTGTATATATTAATATATATACTCTTTTCATATTATTATTAATACCTGATATTAATACTTAACTTAAATACACTAATATATTATCATTAATAAAAGAACTTTTCATTTTTTTATTACATTTTTAACATTTTTTTAACATTAATAACATTT
>ERZ772945.2721-NODE-2721-length-10464-cov-19.155058_pt1 | contig 10464 bp, 9 predicted proteins | sample MGYA00511681_ERZ772945 | MGnify/ENA primary metagenome ERZ772945 (study PRJEB29015, sample SAMEA2737943) | human oral metagenome | biome: human oral; feature: human-associated habitat; material: dental | place: China | collected 2143 ... | reverse complement strand
CACATGCAGTACCTGTGTGGAGCCGTCGATGCTCTGTTCAGGTAACATTCAGCCATGGTGACGGTGAAGCTTGAGCAGTATGCGTGGGAAGTCGGAGACGAGCTTGGCGCTGGTGGGTACGGATTGGTGCGAGAGGCGCGGCGGGAGGGGATCGAGCGCGCGGTGGCGAAGTTCGTACCGATCGAGCCTGGCGCTCAGCGTGAGCTCCTGATCGGGACTTCTACCGACTTGCCCCACGTCGTGCCCATGTTGGACAGTGGTGAGCATGAGGGCATGTACGTCCTGATCATGCCGCGCGCTGAGTATTCTCTCCGCCAGTACATTACGGACAATGTTCTGAGCCTCGAGGAGAAGATTGCCATCCTCTCTGATGTTGCGCACGGGCTGAAAGAGATTCAACAAGCAGACCTGGTTCATCGTGACCTGAAGCCAGAGAATGTGCTCTACACGGACGGTGTCTGGCAACTATGCGACTTTGGCATCGCCCGCTATCGAGACGCCTCAACATCTGTTGCAACGCGTAAGTTTAGCTTCACCGCGCCGTACGCTTCCCCTGAGCAGTGGCGGAATGAACGGGCAACGCCATCCACCGACATATATGCCTTTGGGGTGATGGCCTACGAACTCCTAGAAGGCCACCTGCCGTTCCAGGGACAGACCGCCGAAGCGCTACGAGAGCAGCACCTTCACACCACTCCACCGGATATGAGCATCGAGGTACCTCGACTACAGGTCATGATCTGGGAGTGTCTCAATAAAGCGGCCGGAGCGCTCCCCACCGCCGATTGGGTTCTGCAGCAACTTGCCCAGGCTGGCGACGCTCCTGCAAGTCTTGGCATACAGCAACTGCAGCAAGTCTCGCAGCAGTATTCGGTTCAGCGCTCGCAGGTATTAGCTGAAGATGAGCAGCGCAGGACGTTGCTGGAACGACGCAAGGAGCTATTCCAAGACGCATGCCGATCATTCGAGAACCTCCGAGCGACGGTACAGAACACGATCGTCGATAACGCGCCTTCTGCAAAGACCGAAGAGCGGCGCGAGCAGACAAATCTCGGTGACCAGATCACGATCTCGAGCGTGACATTGGTTGCGGCGCGTCTCGAGTTTGCGGGCCCGCGAATAGTCGAACCGGAGCGATGGAGTGGGCCATTTGACGTGATTGCCTGTGCCAGTATCGAGCTGCTGCAAACATCGAGTCAGAATGAATATCCTGGCCGCTCACATTCCCTGTGGTACTGCGATGCACTGCATGAGAGACGGTTTGAGTGGTTTGAGCTTGCGTTTATGGATTCTCCGCTATTCGGTGGGCGGCAGCGTATGGAGCCATACGCTGAGCGGCCAGAACGGATCTCAATCGCGTTCGAGAGAGTAATTGGTACTGCACAACTTGCCTGGCCTCTTGAGCAACTTGACCGCGCAGACCCGCAGGAATTTGTTGATCGATGGATTGGCTGGTTTGCAGAAGCGAGCAATTCCAAGCTGTTTAGACCATCGACCATGCCGGAGAAGCCTGTAGAGCGCAACTGGCGGGAAGGATAGAGTTTTGACGAAATATTCCTTCGGCCGTTGCCTGACATAACTTAGCGATATTGACGTGAGCAAGTAACTGTATTCCTCTCCCCATAGACATAGCGATAACTGCGTCCACAATCGAAAATGCTCTCACATGCATAGCAAAACTGACCTCACTATAAAACACAACTCTGAAACAAAAATGCCAACCGAAGAAGATCTGCGTAGGATTGAAAATATTCTTCGGATCGTAGGCGGTAAGCATGTCTCGTGGGGCGCAAAGGAGGTTCTTAATCTCTGGCTTCTCGAGCAGCGTGAAGCCCAAGAAGCCAAGATTGCACACAGAATGCTAGTTTCTAGTTGGTGTCTGGTTGCCGCCACAATAGCGCTTGTGTTAGCAACTACTGGCATGGCCGTTACTGCTCTTCTTTAAGGGGGCGGGGCGCGTTACGGGCCTCCCTCAGTAAACGGAGTGCGCACAGCATCCACTTCCTCGCTAGCCTGACTAACTTCATCCAACTTTCTATCGAGCCACTCATCGTCGATCCAGAAGCGTTGCCCATTAGCGCCTGCACGATAGAGCCGCTGTTTCTCACCTGGCGACATCGTGGCTGGGCGCGCATGGAGAACGTCGTTCCTGACACATTTGATGACGTCTAGCGCACGAGCAGTGGTTTCGAGATAGCAGCGTACCTCAGGGTTGGTACAGTATTCCGCTACTTGCTTCGTCATACTCGAAATGCGTCCCATCGTTTTTGGCTCTAGCGCATCGAGTGAGAAATCGCAGGGCAAGCGATCGCACAGACAGCTAACATCGCCCAGTACTATTGACTTGTACGTATCTTGAATTCATCAAACCATTCTAAGACTGAATTTGAGGTAAATATAGCGCAGCGCCGGCTGCCAGCAAGTTCCCTGCTGCACCAGCAGTTACATTCATGGCCCATATGCCTGCAATATGCATAATTTTATCCAAGATTCCTCTGCGTTTTTCCTCGGGCGCGACACTCACGACGGGAAGAGTAGCGCCGGCAACTTCGCAGGTAACCGCTTGAATTTTGTCAGGTCGATCAGGCTCTTCCTCAATGATTCGCAATGCACGCTGAATCAAGCCAATAAGCCGATCGCGATCCGCTGCCTGAAGGTTGGGAAGGTGTTGTATCGTGCGTAACAACTCCTCAAGCGTCTGCCGTAGTTCGCCCAAGAGCTCGGGATTCAAGTCGACGAGCTGTGTGTTCTCTCTGTCCATGCGGCGAGCGATCTGCCGCAGAGCGCTACGCGTCCCCTGCGATGCGCGTGGGAATCCTCCGGATGAACACCAGTCATTGCGCGGCGGAAATAGTTCTTGCCAAATCTCAACAAGAGTGCCTGCATCTTCCTCGTAGGAACCATCATCTCGCAGAAACTCCTCGACCTCAAGGAGCAGACGAACAGCTGTCGCCTGGGTCTCCCAAAAAACTACCGATGAGTCATCATTCGCGGGCTCCCCTCGGGCGATGATGAGTGAGTTACTTCCGTCCCATGAGTCGATCATTTCAAGGAGTTCGCGCGCCGGATTCCACATGGGGAGATTCTAGCCTGTTCTCTATGGGCACCGAAGACTGGCGATGAAGGCTCATGACGATTTGACCTCACTTGGCCTATATTTCACAAGTTTGTTATAATTTATTCATACATGTCCGCCGAACATCACCTATCTCCCCACCACCGCCTCCGTCGGCTCAAAGCCGCGCTACTCGCCGTCTCCCTGACGCTTGCCGGCATCCTCCTCATGATGCTGAACGCTTGGCTTGCTCCGCTGCGGTTGGGCGACTGGCAGTGGCTGCATGCACTGCCGCTGGGCGAGCTGGGTGGGACGCTGTTTGGTGCTGGGCTGCTGTCAACGTTCTTCGAGTACACCTTCCGGAAAGACCAGGAGGCGCACACGCTGGCTCGCTTCCGCCAGATCATTCGCGAAGAGGCTCCGGCAATGCGCGATGCAGTGGTGGAGGGCTTCGCCATCCACCCAGAGGACTTGAAGCGCGTGGCCACGCCGGAGCTGCTGGACGACATCGCCGCCAACGTGATGGCGCTGCGCCTGGGCGATGAGCAGTTTGCCCGCGAGATCTACCGCGACATCCGCGACCAAGCCATCCGCGCCGCTGAGCGGTGGTACAACGTCGAAGCGCGCGTTCGGCTCTCTACTGCAGTAGAGAGGAGTACCGCAGGTACTCCTCTGCTCGACGTCACGGTGGAGTGGGAGTACAGCACCGTGCCCAGCAGTGCCACCCGGCGCTTCGCTTGTGTGTCTGACCAAGATGAGTACAACGAGCTCCGCCAGGACGTCCCAGCCACCTCCACCTGGTTCATGGCACCGCGTTCTGGCATGGACGCTCGACGTCGGGAGGCGTACGAGCTGCTGGAGCTGACCGTCGATGGCCGGCCACAGTCCATCCGCCGCACTGTCCAGGCAACTGGCCAGACCTACTGCGTCCAGCTGGACAACGCAGCGCAGAGCGGTGAGCCAGTGCAGATCCGCCAGGTCTTCCGCACCATCACCCCACAGTGGAGCCACCGACTGTACTTCGCCGTTGCCCAGCCGACACGGGGCTGGTCATTACGCCTGGACTACACAGACACCACCATTGCCGAAGTTCATGTCAGTGACACGATGGCCACCACGCCGGCTTCCAGCATCGTCCATTCGCCGGAGGCTGTACCAGGCAAGGAGATCACGGTCGAGACCTCTAGCTGGCTCCTCCCCCAATCAGGCGTGGCCTTCACGTGGGCAACCAACGACGAGCTGCCCCAGACCAAGCAGCCTGAGGCAGTCGCCTCCTCGCGAGAGGGATAGTTCCGGGGGAAAGTCAGCTTCCGCCGTCCATCTCATCCACCTCCTCACCTACTCGACCGCCACGGACAGCCACAGGATATATCGTCCTGAGATACATAGTCTCTGGATTGGGAGTCTTCGGCCGGTTGAGATGGAGCCGTGCCCACCGACCGCAAGCCGCCGCTCTCACCAGCCACTGGTGAGTTCGGTCGGCGTGTGCGCGCCCGCCGCGAGCAGCTGGGCCTGTCGCAGGAGAAGCTGGCCGAGCGCACCACCCTGCACTGGTCGTACATCGGCCAGGTCGAACGCGGCCAACGCAACCTCAGCCTCCACAACATCCTCCGCATCGCCCACGCCCTCGACACCGACGCCGGTGGGCTGGTGAGTGGGTTGGAGGTGTAGAAGAAGGATCGGCGCAGCGCTCCTACAGCACTGCGCCGATCCCGATGAACGACAACCAGCGAGTTTCTACAGCGCGTCCTGCCGTGCCTCAGCTTGGTCGTCTTCCTCTACTGCTCTCTTCTCGTACCGGTCAGCCGCCTTCTTCAGTAGTCGAGCTGTGTGCCACGATGTCGATCGGATCTGCTTGCTCAACGCGCGGTAGCGCTGTGCGCTCTCATGTTCTTGTTGTCCACCGTCGTAGACTCCTCGCACACTCGACATGAGGCCACGACACATTCCAGCAATAAAGCCTTCGTCAAGATTGTAGCTTCCCACTTCGTCGATTAGTGCACAAACAGCTGGCAACGGCCACGTTCCATTCTCATCTTCCGGACTGTTGGCGAGAAGTCCACCGATTTCGTAGTCACCAGTTTCCGAAAGATCGGCAGCAGCCAATCCTTGTCTCGCAGTCTCAACCCATTGCTGCATCACCGCCGCATCGATCTCCCCATCCGCCATCATACCTGGGCAGCCACGCCAGCCATCGAGCACGCTCATAGCTATGCGAAATGACGCACTGCGATCCATCCCGAGCATAGTTTCTCCCCGATGCGCCACCTCCATAAGCCTGACAAACAAGTGGGATTCAGTCGCAAGAGTGTGATGGAGAACTATAGGCTCTCGATAATCGCCAATGAGCCGATAGAACAAAATCTCTAGCCTTGCAACATCCACCTGATCAGCTTTTAGCTCAACAATATGATCGAGCACCTGACTGACCTCATATGACAGCGAGGAGATCTTGGCCGACTCTTGAGTGCATGCGACATGAAGCAGGCCGATTAATACATCTGCCGTCAAGTCAGTCTTAACGCCCTCTTGCTTGGCGGAGCGAATCGACAACGACACACTGTCGATCGCATCCCACGCCCGCCCACACGCAACCAGCCGCCCGATAGCATACCGCATGTGTTCTGGTGGCAACACACGCATTTCAGCAGTTTGCCAATAAGCGTTGTCATCGTCTTGATTGCGCGCAACAACCTCCCAGTAGTCCCACTCAGCCGGCACGCAGCGCAGGACAGCAGCACGCTGCGCGGCAGTGAGCCTTGAATCGTCAAGCACAGCCTGCAGCCAAGACGCACCACGTTGGTCTAGTGATCGACACAAGTAGCCATCCATGACAGTTACCAGCTTCCTGTCAGAACTGTCCGCCCAGTGCGCGATATCCCAGAAATTGAGCTCCTGCCGATCTGCCAGCATCCATCCCAGCACCAATGAAGCAACTGCCCTCGACGCAAGCAGAGCAAGGTCGTCGAGCTTCTGCGGCCCCGCGAGTATCTCACTAAGCGCCTCTTGCCGACGTGCCCCCACCTTTTGATCGTAGTCATCAATGTCGCGGTGCAGTGCACAATCGAGCAGACCAGGATCGTGATTGAACAAGTAGAGGTGCCGTAGGACAGGTGAGGTCGGCTTCCATCTGTCAGACAACTCCAAAAGGCGATCGACTTCCTCTTCCGGTAGCGACCACTCGGCCCTATGGTGCGAATGCTTGGCAGCCAATTCTCGCACTGTGCGCCAGACAAAGTAGCGATCGTCGTCACTAAACTCAGTCGAGGAGGCCAACTCACCGAGGTAATCGATAATCTTCGTCCTGTCTTCCGACAATATGTCCCGATTGATATGATTGACCAACCGCTCAAGGTTAGATGCTGTCATACCGCTCCAGCTGAGCGCACGCTCGACGAGGCCATGCCGATACTCAACCCAATCGCACTGCAACACTGGTGCGTCGGTGAGCGGGCACCAATCTGCACGGAAACGTGGCGTGCGAGTCGGCGTGATTGTCGTCCAATCGGGCCATAGTGCGAACAGAAGATCCCACCCAACACTTGACGACATCCGTTTTATAGAATCAAGCGCGGCAAGCCTCTCACCGGACGGAACCGTCGTAAAATTGGCCCAACCGCATAGTACGGCGGTGAGACTCTCATCAGGCCGATTGCCGCGCTGCTTGTCATCCGCCCGATTGGCGGCAAGCAAGGTTAGACATTCTATAGCGTCGTCGAAGTATTCTTCAGACCACGCGAGTACCTCGAGCGCCCACAGCAAGTGAGGGTGGAACCAAGGATCACTAAACAGTATGTCGTTACTATCTGCATAATATGCTCGCAGTAACGAGGAGGAATCTTGCTCCAGATTGTTTATGACGATATCAACAAATTGCTGCGGCGCAGCCTCTGCAAGAGACGGCAACCGTGGCGCTATCAGATTCCAGACACGACCAGTATCGTCTTTTACCGCCTGACTAAGCAGTCGGTTAACGACTTCAGCAGCACTACTGATCAATTTGCGTGACTGCGCATCGTATCCATCCATAGAGCCAAGCATCGAGAGACTCCGCGCAATGCCGCTCTTCAGCTCCTCCGAGTACTGAATCTGCGACGTGGGCTGATTGAGCTGCTGCTCAACCTTTTCTAGTGGATTCAAGCCGTATGACGGATTGACCTCACACAGGACATCAAGCGTCATCTGCTTCCACCGCTCTATGACGCCATCCGTGATCTTCGACGACAGGCAGCGATAGGCTTCCTCAAGCGAAGCGAATCGCCAGACCGATCCGGATTGGCTCATCACGGGGTCGTTTCCGCCAGAGCGCTTCTGGCAGAGCGACGTCACTGTGTCGTAGTCACTGCGAACCAGGGCCGCTATCGCCTGCCTATCCTTTTCATTATCAGTATCCCAGGCGCCAACAAGCGTTAGTGCTGCCAGCATTGGCGCGTTGGCGTCGGTCGCCCATACGGGTCTGCGTATCGAGGCGTCACGCGTTAAAGCGCGAACAAACGATGGCATGTTCCGCCGGGCAAGCCCAGCAAGATATCCCGCCTTTTGGAAGTTGACACTACAGTCATTGAGCAATGACTGCACGTCGGGTCGCGATACACGCGGCAGCTCTACGTCCACCTTTCCATACACAACTTGCTCACGGTCAACAATTTTGATCACGTGATGACCATTGTCAATCGCTGGTTTCGTTTCAGCACCATCAAATGCCGGAATCAGTATTGACTTCCCGGCCTGCCGAGCGATCCGATTCCAAACGCCTACAGACTTAACGATGATGACTGACTGGTCAAGAGCATCCAGTTGATTCTCAGCGTCGGCCGCGAGACTCGCGTATATGAAGGCGAGGCAGTCGTCACGCCAGTCCGCTTGAATCGTGATGGTTCGCGGTGCTTTGGTAAGCAGCTCTCGGAGTTTGTCTCGAGTCGATTCTCGCCCAGCCGTAAACATGCTGAGTGGCAACTCCGGATGAGTCGCCTGATGAAAACTGTCCCACCACTGCTCGAGCGTTTGCGCCTCATCAGGCTGCTTGCCAAGGTGTTCAGAAATCCAGTAATGCGAAAATGGCGATGCCTCCAGCCACGCTTCCAGATCATCAGCATCGAGTGCCCACACATTAGCGAACTTTCTTTCACGTCGCCGCTTTTCTAGCCACTTAACTTTTCCACTCCAGCGTCGAGGAGTCGCAAACACGAAGACATAGTTGGCGGCATCATCCTGCTTGGCTCGCTTACGATAGTCTTTTGATGCTTTGGATCCGACTTCCTTGTCCGTCCCGAACTCAAAGACTAAAGACCCTGCAGGGAGGACAGAGACCGTTTCATCCGACTGAGCGACTCCGTCGTAGCCAGGCGCACTCACACCGTTGCCGGCGCGCACCGAGACCTCAGATATACCCGGAGTTTCGTGGAGGAGACGCCGAATAAGTCGCGGAAAGTTCTCCTGAGCATCGCGGGCGTCACTATCTGGCCAGGAATTGAGATAATCGGCGGTGATAAGTTCTGGATTCTTCATGTTTCTCCTAATTTAGTAATCAGGTGCAACACAGTACCTGAACCACTTTTAAGCGCATCAGACAGCCAAAGCACCTGCGCATATTATACGCTTACTTACCGCTATCTACTCCGCTATTTATCTCAACTTGGTCACGAATATTGTTCCGGTTTCATTTGGAAGTATCGGCACTGCTCGGTATATGCAAGACTCAACGACTTCCCATAGTTTCACAATCATTGTATACTGATTGGAGTAATGCAAGTCTATACATCAAAATATCCACGTTTATCTGGATCATCCTATGATGAAGTATTGAAGAGGGCTCGAGCCGAGTATCATGTCGTCGCACAATCGAGCAAACGACAACCATATGTGAGGTCGAAGTATTTCAATAGCAGCAAGATCTTTCTCGACGTATTTTGGACTCACCTGATGCAGAAGCACCCAAAGGAACGACGGAAAAGGCTCAAGTTCTACAAAGCGGCACTTGACCTGCTTCGTCATTCTCAGATCGCACCAGATACTATTTTTCGGACAGATGATCTCAACATTATGCTGCACCGCTTCTACGGCGTCACGAAAGACGGTGTGTACTTCTGTGTGCAGGTCAAGGAAGACAAGCGTACTGGCCGCAAGGACTTCATGTCAGTCTTTGATAGAAGACCGCGTTAAAGCTCACCAAATAAAAATCTCCCGCTGTGTGGCTTAGAAACCACCCGCCGGAGATCCTGGTGACACGGTGTTGGCCTGTGTCTACTTATGATTATATGCTTTTCTTTGGCGATGTCAATAGTAATTTCCGGAATCACGTCGAATACTGATCACCGCTGGCAGGGTACGCAGACGGATCTTGTGGTGTATTCGTGCTCGTTCCGACTTCACCTTCTACGAGAATCAGAACTGCTAGCAACGCTAAAGTACTTGCCGGGCCCAACCTGCGGCGGCAACGAGAGAAGACAAGTAGTGGCGTACTGACTCTGTCTGTCTCCACTCCCCCAGCCATCAGTCAAGCCTGTGCCGCTACCAGATGCTTGCTCACCGTATCCCGCCCGAAGCCAAGCTCCAGGCCGATCTCGATGTAGGTGTGCCCCTGGGCGTGGAGCTGCTGGGCACGTTGGAGATCATCGCTGGTGAAGCGTCGTTTGCGGCGGGGTGGTTGCTTGGCCTGGCGGCAGGTAGCACGGACGGTGGACTCATTGACACCGACCTCGACAGCGATCTCGCGGGCAGACATGCCGGTGGGCTCAAGGCTCAGGATCTGCTGCTTCTTCGCCGCGCTGATCGGACGGCAGGCCGTCTTGCGGATAGCGCGGGCCGTCGTGGTCTCGCTTGCTTCTGACGTAGACGCTACGCTAGCCGTGCTCGACTCCGGAGTAACCTCACCCGCGATGAGGCGCTTTCGGAAGGCGAGCAGGGGTAGCCAGTTGTTCGGATTGATGCTGCCCAGGTGCACAGGCCCGACGACGGCTCACTTCTCGCAGGCGACCCCGTCGTGGTCGCCGTCCAGCTTGGCCCGGTAGCCGGGGTCGCCCCGGTACAACGGTGCCGCGCCGGCGGCCTTCGCCTCCGTGCAGTTCGCGTAGTACGTGCGGGCCGGCTCCTCCGGCTCCGACTGGGGCTCCTGGGCGGGCGCCTCGGGCTGGGCCGGCTCCTCCTGGGCGGCCTGCTCCGTCGCCTCGGCCGCAGCGGACGCGGACGCCTCGGCCGCAGCGGACGCGGACGCCTCGGCCGCAGCGGACGCCGAGGCCTCGGCCGCAGCGGACGCGGAGGCCGCCGCATCGGCGGAGTCGTGGTTGACCGTGAGCGTGATCTCCTGGTCCGCCGGGACCTGCTCGCCCGCCGCCGGGTCCTGCGCGGTCACGGACCAGTTTCCCGGAGCCCACACGGACTCCTCGCCGTCGGCGTCCGTGTAGCTCGGG